>Ga0182024_10007197_pt1 | contig 24075 bp, 19 predicted proteins | sample P32metaG_FD_120480 | JGI IMG/M metagenome (GOLD analysis project Ga0182024, IMG submission 120480) | Permafrost microbial communities from Stordalen Mire, Sweden - P3-2 metaG (Illumina Assembly) | ecosystem: Environmental > Terrestrial > Soil > Wetlands > Permafrost | place: Sweden: Stordalen...
AACAATGGCAAAGTCTTCCTAAATACCTTAATAAGAAGCAGATCGACGATCTGATGGCGTCTTGCGACAGCTCCAAGCCGCAAGGCCTGCGCGATCGGGCCATGCTCGAATTTCTGTACGCCACCGGACTCCGTGTCTCCGAGTTGTGCGGTGTCCGACTGTCGGGCGTCGAGATGAACATGGGCGTGGTGCGCGTGGTGGGCAAGGGCAACAAGCACCGCATCGTACCCGTGGGAAAGCCGGCGCTCCAGGCGGTGGAAAAGTACTTGGGCGATGGCAGGCCGCGCTTGCTGAAGGGACGAACCAGCCCGTACCTGTTCGTAACCAATCGCGGGGGCGCTATGTCGCGCCAGGCATTTTGGCTGTTGCTGGCGGGCTACGGCAAGAAGGCAGGGATCTTCCACGATTTGACGCCCCACGTCCTTCGTCATACGTTTGCAACGCACCTGCTCGAAGGGGGAGCGGATCTGAGAAGCCTGCAAAGCATGCTGGGGCACTCCGATATTTCGACCACCCAGATTTATACCCACGTAGTGCGTTCCCGGTTGCGGAAGACCGTGGACGAGCATCATCCGAGAGCTTGAACCGATTCGAGTGAATGCCAATATGCGGTGGGCGGAACGCACAGTGAATGCGCTGTGCGCGATGTTTACTGGAGAGACCAAGCGATGAGCGATTACATGTTTATGCTCGAGAGCCACCTGAGCGCCGACCAGAGCCGGGCTGTCTCCGAGATCCAAGCGGCCGCGACGAACGCCAATCTCAACGTGTTTTTGACGGGCGGGGCGATGCGCGACATGTTGGGCGGCTTTCCGATGCTCGATATCGATTTCACCATCGAGGGCAACGCGATCAAGGTAGCGCAAGCGGTAGCGAAGAAGAGCGGCGCGAAGATTTTATCGGAGGACGACAACCGCAAGCTGGCGCATTTGGTTTTCCCGAGCGGCGTCCACGCCACCACTGGAATGGCGCGGCAGGAGAAGTACGCCAAGCCCGGCGGCAAGCCCACCGTGAAGCCCGCCACCATTCATGAGGATCTGCGCGGTCGCGATTTCACCATCAATTCCATCGCGCTGTCGCTCAATCCGGCGTCTCGCGGTTTGCTGCTCGATCCCAACAACGGCGTAGGCGATCTGGAGCGCAAAGAGCTGCGCGCGGTCAGCAATTACACCCTGTACGACGATCCGATCCGTCTGCTGCGAATGCTGCGCTTCAAGGTGCGGCTGAGCTTCACCATCGAGGAGCGCACCAAGATGCAGTACGACAACGCGCGGGAAGCGCAACTGGAAACGCGCATCGTGCCCGAGGATCTGCTCGAAGAGCTGCGCCACATCGCCAACGAACCCAACTGCGCCGACATCGTCAAGGTGCTCGAAGAAGAGAAGCTGCTGCACCTGTTCTCGCCCGATTTGGCCGGTGCGAAGCTGAATCACCCGGGGTTGCAGAAATTGCAAAAGGCCAGGCAATTAGTCCCGTTCGGGATCGACATTCATCTCGAGAGCATGGGCCTGTTCCTGTACTTCCTCACTGAGAAGATGCCCGCCAAAGACCGCGCCGCGTTTACCAAGAACATCGGGTTGACCAAGCGCGAAGTGGACCAATGGCTGAAGCTGGAGGCGAAGGCCAAGAAGCTGGAAAAGGACCTGAAGTCGGCGAAGCTGCAGAAGCCATCCAAGGTTTATCAGTTGCTTTCCGCGGCGCCGGGCGATCAGATTTTGTTCCTGCTGGCGCACTCCTCCGAGCGCCTGGTGCACGATCGCATCAAGAACTACCTCGGAAAATATTTGCCAACCGCGCAGGAAGTCACCGAGCGCGATGTGCTGGCCACGGGCGTCAAGGCTGGCACTCCGAAGTTCCAGAAGGCGCGCGAGGAACTGATTATGACGCGATTGGACGCGCGTCCCAAGAAGATTCCGGTTCCCGAAGAGACGCCGGGACCTGGACAGCCTGGTGGGCATGGCGCCGGGCACGCCCCCGGGCCTGCGATGGCGCGAAAGTCCATGTAGTGGGGGGCGGGCGCCCTCGCCCGCGCCGGACCCCTGGTCCGGCTCTTTGCACTCCAAACGAAGGCCGACGGGGGCGTCGGCCGCGGTCACTGCGCCGAGCAGCCGGGGGGACCGCCCCACATAACGAATCATTCAATGAACTTGCAACTCACGACACTAGTTCTCGCTTCCAAATCGCCCCGCCGCCAGCAGATCCTGCGCGACGCGGGGATTCCTTTCGTGGTGCGGGCGTCCGAAGTCCTGGAAGAACGCCCCGCAGACGAGTCGCCGCAGGATTATGTGCGGCGTCTGGCGGAAGAGAAGGCTTTCGCGGCGCCGATGTTTCCGGGCGAAGTGGTGCTAGGCGCCGACACCACTGTTGTGGTCGACCATCATGTGCTGGAAAAGCCGCGCGACCCGGCCGATGCCATGCGAATGCTCGCGCTGCTTTCCGGCCGTGAGCACGAAGTGATCACCGGCGTCTGTCTGCGTTCCGAATCGCGAAAAATCGTCGATGCCGCTATCACGCGTGTCCGCTTCGTGACGCTTACGCCGGAAGAAGTGAAAACCTACGCCGCCAGTGGCGAACCCATGGATAAAGCCGGCGCCTACGCGATCCAGGGCCTGGCGTCCAAGTTCATCGATCGCATTGAAGGCGACTATTTCAACGTAGTCGGGCTACCGGTCGCGCTGGTGTACCGGCTCCTGAGAACTCTACTGGAACACCAGTTGGACGACGTTCGCTGAGTCTGTCGAGACCTTGAGCTCGACATCCACTTGTTTCGAGCCGGCGAGCGATTGGGGAATCAGTACATTGATCTGATCGAGGCCAGGATACCCCCCTTGCGGCCCTGCGTAAAGTACCGTCGCCGGTACGCCACCGATGGTCACCGATACGTCCGACAAGCTGCTGCGTCCGCGGATGCCGGTGCCGTACAAAATCAGATACGTCTGATCGGAGGGGTTCAATACGATGGGTACGGGGACGCATGTGCCACCCGTGCAAATGGCGACGGGCTCCACTGTCTGCGAATTATTCGCGTCCGCAACCAACACTTGTGCGGCCGGAATTTTCCCCGCTGGATCGACGGTGAACAAACCCGGTGCGACGGTTCCGATGCTGATTGGGAAAGGGGCCGACGTGCCGAAGCGGTTGGAAATCTGCAAGGTTCCCATGCCCTTACCGAAAGTCTCCGGCACCAAAATGTTAACTTGTCCAGGACCGGCATACAGTACGCTGGCCCGCCAAACAATACCCAGCGAATCGGTAATGTCAGGAACGACGGTTGGGTCGCCAGGGTTCGCGGCGAGATTGCTGCCATACACGACGGCGTACGAGTTTGCGGGCAGCGGCTCGGAAATGTAGGATGCCGCGTTCACAACAGCGGACAGAACGGGCACGGCTTGCGTGGAAGACGAAGTTCCGTTCAGGAGAATCATGACGGTGGTTCCGGTATCCACTGCGAGATCCATCTTCCCATCGCCGTTAAAGTCGCCCGCGGCGAGCGCGAAAGGCGCACCTCCGACGCTGTAGGGACTGCCGGGCGCGGGGGTGAATGCGCCCGTTCCGTCGCCCAGAGCCACGATTACCGTGCCGGAGTAAGGGTTCACTCCGGCCCAGTCGATCTTTCCATCGCCATTGAAATCGGCCGTGACGACAAACGTGGGAAGGCTCGGCACGGAGGACCGCGTCGGATTGAAGAGAAAGGGAGCCGACGTGCTGCCAGTCCAGGACCAATCCCAAGATTGAAGAGTTGCGCCTTGGAAAGACGTGAAGTAGAGGAAATCCGATTTGCCATCGCCATGGAAGTCCCCTGCAGCGATCGGCGTACCCCATGTGTATCCATAAGGGGTCTCAAGAAAGATTTGCTGGAACTTGCCGGCGCCATCGTCGGCGCTTACTGTTATGTAGGTGTTGTTAATTGCGTCGATAGAAGCGAGATCCATCTTGCCGTCACCGTTGAAGTCACCGACAACAACATCCGAGATGTTCGCGCTGAACGGGGCGCTCACCGTCGAACCAAAGCCGCCGGTTCCATCCCCCAAAAAGATGGATGGCGCAATGGAGGTGCCGACGATGACCAGATCCAGTTTTCCATCTCCGTTAAAATCCGCGACTGCAAGCAAATCACCGCCGGCCTCAAGGTTGTAAGCAGATGGGATTCCGGCGCCCTTCACGAACTTGCCCGTGCCGTCTCCGAGCAGAATTTCCGTACCGGCGCCCGTTACCACCAGGTCGGGATTCCCATCGCCATTGAAGTCTCCCGTCGCGATCGTGAGCACTGAGTTTTCTGGCGCCTGTATCGGGCTTCCCGGCGCTTGCGTGAAATGTCCCGCTCCGTCTCCCAGCAGCAAGGTGAGCGTACCGTCATTGTGGTTTGCGGTAACGATATCCATCTTTCCATCGCGATTGAAATCGGCGGCGACCATTGCCGTACTCGCCGCTTGACCTAAAGCTCCGGAACCGACCGGAAATATTCCGCTCAAAGTGAACAGGCTCGATTGCGCCAGCGCGACACCTGCGCCCACCGTCAGCATTACTGCCGTAATTCTCGCCGAATATGACAGATAATCTAAGAGTTTCGCTCTGGCTGACCGCATCGGGCCATTATACGACGGCCGCCTGTCTGTAAGTCGCGGCTAATTGTGGGCGGGCGCCGGTGGCGGTCGTCTATCGGCGCTGGAAAGAAATATTGCGCTAACGGGCGCAAAATGAACTAGAATAGGACCATTCGAGCCGTAACCCTGGCGCTTCTGCTCGCGGCCGTGCAGTTGCTGGAAGCGCAAACCATTTTCAATCCTGCCCCTTCGCGAATCGTTGGACAGGCCGTCTTGCAGCAACAGGGAGTGCTGACGGCGATCGCGCCCAACCTGGTTGAGGGCAGGGAGTTCAACAATCCGCAAGCCGTCGCTATCGACACATCGGTCACGCCGCACATTCTTTACGTGGCCGACTTCGGCAACAATCGCGTGCTGGCGTGGAAGAACGCCTCGGGCTTTAGCAAAGGCGATTACGCGGATATGGCGATTGGCCAGCGCGATCTTCTTTCCACGGCTCCCGAAGGGCCCGGCGCCGACTTGAGTACCGGTCTTTCCAGCCCGGTCGGTCTCGCGGTGGACGCCAAGGGCAACCTCTATGTCATCGATGCCGGCAACAATCGCGTGCTGCGATATCCAGCGCCGTTTGCACAAACGAGCGATCTGCTCGCGGTGGATCTGATCGTCGGCCAGCCGGATCTCAACAGCAACTCGCCCAACGGCGGCCAAACCGGACCGACGGTCGGCACATTCGCGCTCGAGAACGGTAGCGGCGTGTTTCGAGCGGGGCTTGCGTTCGACGTGCAAGGAAATCTGTGGGTGTCCGATCCGGGCAACAATCGTGTGCTGCGTTTTCCTGCCGGCGCGCTCGCAACCGGGTCGCCTAACCAACCGGTCGCCGACCTGGTTCTTGGGCAGAACGATTTCTCGTCGGCCTCTTTGCCTGCCAATATAACGCGCAGCGGGAAGAACTATCTTTCGCAGCCCGCTGGCATCGCCTTCGATCCCCAAGGACGGCTCTTCATCGCGGATAGCGCAAATCGCGTGGTAGTTTATGCGCCGCCTTTTGCTATCGGGCAATCGAGCGTGCGTGTGATGGGCGTCGTTACCACGCCCAACGCCCCGCTGGTGAGCGCGAGCACTCTCGGCGCGGTGGACAGCAATGGGCACGCGGCGCCGCCGCAAGCCATCTTTTTTGTCGGCAACAATCCATACATAGTGGATACGGGCAACGCTCGAATCTTGAGCTACAATTCGTTCGACCAATGGCCGGCGGAGAGCGCGGCATTTTCGCCGCCGGCGCAGTCGGTGATAGGACAGATCGATTTTCAGAGCGCACAGTCGAATCGGGGCCTCGCGCAACCCAACGCGGCAACGTTTGCCGGCCCGCAACCGAACCCCTTCGTGGGCGGTCCGGTGAGCGCGGCCTTCGACGCCGGAAACCTCTACGTGGTCGATTCCGGAAACAATCGGGTGCTTGCGTTCCCACAACAGAGCGGGACTTTTACGACCGCTACGCGGCTGCTCGGACAATCCGATTTTCAATACAACTCACTCAACTGGATCGATGGACGCGAAGTTGGTTTCAGCGGCAACAGCGGCTCGTGCAGCGTGAACGGCGCGCTTCCGTTCCTGCTGGGCGGGAGTGCGGCGATCGACAGCGCCTCGACGCCGCCGCATCTATATATTGCCGATCCACTCAACAACCGGGTCTTGGCTTATCGGGATTACGGCCGAGTGAATGCCGATGTGACCGCCGATCTGGTGATCGGCCAGCCGGATCTGCTCACCGGTCTGGTGAACTACCCGAGCAATAACCCGACCCAAGCGAACGCGCAGGGGCTGTGGTCGCCCGAGGGGCTCGCGGTCGACGCAAAAGGCAATCTCTACGTCGCCGACACCTGCAACGCGCGCGTCGTGCGGTTTCCGGCGCCATTCGCACAGAAAACCACCGGATTGCCCCAGGCGAACCTGGTTCTGGGGCAGACCAGTCTCTTTGGACAGCCCATCAAAGACGTGAGCGGGCAGACCATGAAAAGCGCTTATGGGATCGCATTCACCGCTGCCGGGAACCTGGTGGTTTCCGACCCTCTGGCCAATCGCGTTCTTTATTTCACCAAGACCGGGACCGGCGATTTTCAATCCGGTGAGTCGGCGAGCAACGTTTTCGGCCAGCCCGATTTCAGCACCGCGGTGGCAGGCGTACTGGCGGGGCCGCATTTGATTTCTCTCGATTCCAGTGATCAACTCTACATCGCCGATACCGGCAACAATCGCATCGCGGTTCTCCCGAGCGTTCCCACGGCCGGCAACAATCCCGCGGTGTTGTTTTCCATCGCCGGCCTGAGCAATCCATATGGTGTGTTCGTCAATCCTTCCGGCGGCGAGATTTGGGTCACCAACACCAACGGAAATCAGGTGCTGCAATATGCCAGCGGCGCGTCGATCATCGAAAACGCGGCGCCAAGTGCGACGCTGAGCGTCTTTGGACCGGTGTCGGTTACGACGGATCCGTTTGGCAATCCTGTGATCGCCGAAGCCGGGGCGAATCGCGTCGGATTCTATTACCCCGCGATCGATTACACCACTTCGGCAGGCGGCGTCCCGGGGCAACTTTCGGGGAACGCGGCGAATCTGTTTGGCAGATTCGCTCCTGGGATGCTCGCCAGCATTTTCTCCTTTCCCTCGGCGCCTTTTGGCGACTCAACAGCGTCGTTCACATCCCAGCCAATAGCTGCCACGCTCGGCGACGTGAAGGTTTCGGTGGGTGGAACACCGGCGCCGTTGCTGTATGTTTCACCCGACCAGATCAATTTCCAAGTTCCAAGCGCAACGCCGGTCGGAGGCCTGGAGGAGATTCAGGTAGCGCGTGTGTCCACGGGGCAGGTGCTGGCAAGCTGGCTATTCCAGATAGACGCCGAGTCGCCCGGACTGTTCACTGTCGATGGCAGCGGCTCGGGTCAGGTGGCCGCAGTGAATCAGGATGGCTCGCTGAATAACGGCGCGAATCCAGCCAAGGCGGGAAGCGTCGTGACACTTTACGGGACCGGGCAAGGCGCCATCCATGGAATGCCGCCCGATGGTCAGCCGGCGCAGGCGATTGTCCCGACGCCGGAGACGCCGCAGGTCTTTATCAATTCGGGCTTCGTTCCGTCGGGTGACGTTCAGTGGTCGGGTCTGGCGCCCGGTTTCGCCGGCCTCTGGCAAATCAACGTCAAGGTGCCGTCCGACGCGCCTCCGGCCGATGTGATTGTGTTCGTCATCTATGGCGGAGTGAACAGCATCCTGGACCCAAACGGGATCCGCCGCATGACCACCATACGAACCATGCCCTGAGCCACCAGAACCAGCCTATCCGATGAAAGAAGCGGCTAAAGACGCAGTGCGCGCGTGCCGATGTGTGATGTAGGCGGTAATGCGTTGAAAACGGACGAGCTTCGGGAAGTACAGGGCCAGTTCCTAGCCAGCCTGAATCACGAGATCCGCACTCCGCTCAGCGGAATCCTCGGGATGACGGACCTGCTGCTCGAAACGCTTCTGACGGAAGATCAACGCGAATACGTGGGTGCGACGCGTGTTTGCGCTGAAAACCTGCTCGAAATTCTGAACGTTACACTCGAATATTCGGCACTGTCGTCCAACCACGTATTGCTGGAGGAGACCGAGTTCTCGCTTCGAGACACGCTCGAAGGCGTTCTGGGCGAATTTGCTACCAAGGCCGAAGCCAAGGGCCTGCGCCTGGTGCGCTTGCTGGACGGCAACCTGCCGGAGATGGTGGTGGGCGATCCGTTGCGCCTGCGGCAAATCCTTTGGCACCTGGTAGGGAACGGCGTAAAGTTTACGCGCGAGGGACAGGTGGAAGTGGCTGGCTCGGCGATCGCCGGGCTGGAGCGGCAGGTGAGCGTGACCCTGCGGATCCAGGACACCGGCATTGGGATCGCACCCAATCAACTTGCCGAGATTTTTGAGAGCTTTCGGCAATTGGAGACGGGGCTATCGAGAAATCATGCTGGGCTGGGGCTGGGCCTCGCGGTGGCGCAAAAGCTGGTTGCTTTGCTCAATGGCTCCATTTCCGTGGACAGCGAGTTAGGGAAGGGCAGCGCGTTCACTGTCGCTCTGCCGTTCAAGTTGCCTTTGGAGGCCGCGGCCGGGGTTGCGGACGTCAAAAAGACTCGGGGCCGAATATTGGTGGTGGATGACAATTCCATCGCCCAGACGATCGCCAGCCATGCGTTGCGGCGACAATCGTTCGAAGTGGAATGCGCCGGCGACGGCAGAATCGCCCTGCAGGCGGCATCCAAAACGCGGTTTGATGTAATCCTGATGGACTTGCAGATGCCGGGTTGGGACGGTTTTGAAACTGTGGAGCAGATCCGCCAATTGCCCGGCTATCGGGAGACGCCGATCATCGCGGTCACGGCGAATTGCTCCGACGACTATCGGGCGCGTACGGTCCGGTGTGGAATGCAGGACTTTCTAGCCAAGCCAGTCCGCACCAGAGACCTGGTGCAGGCGGTGGAGAAACATCTCGCAGAGGAAGCGGCGCCGGTTAGCCGGCCGCCATTAGCTCTTCATTGAATCTTTGAAGTTGCGAATGCCCTCGCCTAAACCCTTGGCAAGCTCCGGAATCTTGCTGGATCCGAACAGCAGGACGGCTAAAACCAAGATCACCAACAACTCCGGCATTCCGATACTTTCAAGCATTTAAGCTCTCCTCTTGACTAGTCTATCGTAACGACGGCTCCCGTGTCTCCGCAGGTTACAATGAGCTTTGTTCCAGCGCGGCAGCGACGATGTTTTTCGAGCGGCGGCACTCGATGGTCTGCCATGGCTCCAGCACGGGTTTGGGACCCGGCTCAGTGCTGGATGGCCTGCTATCGGCCAGTTAGCCACCGCCAAGCAAATTCACTCCGAGCGGGTTTTGCGCGTGGAATCTGCCGGCCCGCAGGGCGAAGGCGATGCGCTGATATCCAATCTGCCGGGCATCGGCCTGACGATCCGGACCGCCGATTGTCTCCCAATTCTGATCGCCGACCCTCGAACCCGGGCGGTGGCTGCGGTTCATGCGGGTTGGCGCGGCGTTGTTTCCGAAATCGCGTCCAAAACAATCCACACTATGTGTCAGGAGTTCGACAGCAAACCCCAGGATTTGATCGTAGCGATCGGACCCGGAATCGGTCCTTGCTGTTTCGAAGTGGGCCCGGAAGTCACTGTACAGTTCGCACCTTACTTCCCCGAGATGCACCTCTCCGGCCGCGCTAAAATCGACTTGATTGAGACGACGTGTCGGCAGCTGAGACGAAATGGCGTCAGCCGGGGACAAATCAGCACGAGTGGGCTCTGCTCCTATTGCAATCGTGAACTGTTTGAATCGTACCGAAGAGATCGGGACGCAGCCGGCAGAATGATCGCGATGATTGGTTTGGCTGATTTGGCTTAAAGAGAAACTGTAGTTTCGAAGGGGGGCTTTTACGCCCCCTTCGGATATCGTTCGGGCCGGGAATCGAGCATTGGCCCGGTCTTAGGCGGCGTGAACGAGAATGTCGTCGAGCGAATCGGAGCCCTCTTCCTGGTTCCGGTCGGCGATTTCCTGGCACTGGATGCAGTAAGCTGCCCACGGTACGGCGTGCAAACGCTTGATGCTAATGTCCTCTTCGCAATGCAGACACACGCCGAAGGCGCCTTCGTCGATGCGGTGCAATGCCGCGCGAACATTACGCAAAAGGTTCGATTCCCGATCCAAATTGCGAATCGCAAGCTCGCGTTCGGCGGCATTCTGGACTTCATCCAGCGCGTCCGGGCTCTTCTCGATTGCAATGCCTTCACGGTTCCGTAATACCTGTGTCAACTCAGCCTGTTTAGTTTCCAGGACTTCTTTGAATTTGTTTAGTTCGGTCTTCGTCATAGGATTAACTCTCCTTCTTCTTATTACTTACTTCACTTCCACCATCAACACGTTTAGACGCGGGAGCCTCTCGAAAGGTTCAATCCGTTACAGCAAATTACTGAACTAGGGTGAACTCTAAAGCTTAACGACCCATGGCAGCGCCCATCGGTCGGAGAGGTTCGCAGCAGTTTGGCTCTCAAAATCATACCACATCCCCTGAGCAATTCAAGTGCCAGTACAAAGTTTTTACCGTTGGAACCCGGGGCCTGCTCCAGCTTGCTCTTTCCACACCTGACATTTGCGTCATATCGTCCTCGTTCGTCGAAACGTTTATGCCTCAACGGCAGAAAGACGTGACTGGGCCGTTTCCGGTAACCTCCGTTCCTCGTAAACATGTATACTGATTACCTTCTGGCTAGTAATTTTTCCAGTCCCTGCGGTCCTCTCAGGACTACTCGAGGCTGGCTAGCTATTCCAGGCTCCCGGCCGTGTTCCAGAAATGACGGCGTTACCCAACTTCAAGCGAATTAGGTGGCCTGCCGCAATTCTTCCTCTCCTGTTCTTTTGCATAGGCCTAGCCTTTCTCCCGCTCGCAGGGATACAAGACGACGAAGTGCTCTTTGCGACGGCCGTCTTTCAGGTGCCCAGCAGCAGCGTGTTCCACGCTCATGTTTTCGACTCTGAAATCCCTTTGATGCTGCTGTCGTACCTGGGGGCTCTGAAAAGTTGGATCTACTTTCCCATCCTGTATCGCATCCGGCCTTCTTACCTGACCATTCGTTTGCCCGTGCTGCTGATAGGCACTGTGACGGTCTGGCTTTTCATCTGGTTTCTAGAAAGAGCGCACGGCCGGCGAGTGGCTTGGGTGGGCGGGGTGTTGCTGGCCACCGACACTGTGTATCTGCTGACCACCTGCTACGACTGGGGACCGGTGGCGCTGCAACACATTCTCACCCTGGCGGGGATGGCTTTACTGCTCAAGTTCACGTCCACCGGCAAGCGCTCCACGCTGTTCTGGGGATTCTTCTGGTTCGGCGTGGCGCTGTGGGACAAGGCGCTCTTTCTGTGGCTCTTCAGCGGCCTCGCGGTGGCTGCGGTGGCCGTGTTCCCGCGCGAGCTGTGGTCGCGATGCACGCCCAAAAACCTGGGATTAGCCGCCGCCGGATTGCTTCTCGGGGCGACGCCGCTGGTGGCCTACAACGCGGTCTCCAACTTCGAAACCTTTCGCTCCAACTCATCGTTCCTGTTGTCCCAATTTCCCTCCCGGCTGCACGCACTGCGAATCACCTGGGACGGCGAGATTTTGTGGGAGTATATGGTCCACGCACCGTGGGCGCCCGGCTTTGAGCGGCAGCCTGAGACGGCGCTGGAAGATGTTTCAAAGAGAGTGCACTCGCTGGTTGGCTTCCGCGATCACTATCACAATGAGATGGAGCCTGCCTTCTGGGCGGGGATCGCGCTGTTGCCGCTTCTTTGGCGGACCCAGGCGCGCAGAATCCTGCTGTTCTGCCTGATCGCCTTCGCAGTTGGCTGGTTCCAAATGTCGATCACGAAGAACGCCGGCATGGGCGCCCACCACGTTACGCTGCTGTGGCCGCTGCCGCAATGGTTCCTGGCAGTCGCCTTCGTGGAGGCGGCAGCGTGGCGGCCTTTGCAGTGGAAGAACGCTGGCTCCATCCTGCTGGCGACCGTAATTGGGTTCCTGGCGGTTGAAAATTTGCTTCTGACGAATGAGTACTTCTACCAGTTGGCCGCTTACGGACCGACCAAGAGCTGGAGCGACGCCATCTTCCGGCTCTCGGACGAACTCGGCCATATCCAAGCCGACCAGCTGGTGGTGGACGACTGGGGAATTCTGCACCCGCTGATTGCGCTGCATCGCAACCGACTCCCGCTGGTGTATGCCGATCAGTCGTTTCTCGCGCCTGGAACCACCGCAGCCGATCGCAAGTGGTCCATCAAAGTTTTGACGGAAGACGTTTGGATCGGCCATACGCAGGAATTCCAGCAATGGGCCGGCGACAACCAAAGGATCGTCCGGGTGGCGCGCGAGGCCGGTCTTGAAAAGCAAATGATCGAGACGGTGCCGGATCGAAACGGCCGGCCGGTATTCGAGATTTTCCGCTTTGTCCGCAGTAACGCGACAGCGCCTAATAATTGATCTGCAGAGCTGCTTTGGCGGGCTTGGGGTGGGCGCTATTCAGCAATTGTTCCAGCTGCTGCTCGGGGATGGCGACCGAGATGGTGGTGGTGTTGCCCGAAGTGGTGGTTTGCAGCGTATCGAGCAACGTCGCCACTTGTCCCGCGGTGGCGTTGTTCTGCTTGTTCAATTGCACCAGGCCAGCGAAGAACTTCACCACGTCCACCAGCGCCTGCGCGTCTTTCTCCGAGCGCGTCACGGCCTCGGCGGAGATGGTGACGGTATCGCCGAAACGGACGCCGCCGCTGGCCTGATTGATGGCGGCAAACAGGTTGCCTTGCATCGCGCCACTCAGATTGGGATCGGGGATCGCTCCAGAGAAATTCGACAGCGGCACCAGCGTCACGAACCAGAAATCGTTATTCGCGCTCACTTGCTGGGCTTTGCTGAACACGTTGCTATCGGTGGGAGCGTTGCTCTGCTTGCGGTCGATGGCGGCCTTCACGGATGTGACGTCGCCCGCCAGCGCCGTTGTGGAATTGAGGAAGGCGATGGCGGTGGCCACTTGCGAACTCGACGACGCCGCGTGGGTCGCTAGATTGACGCCTTGATAGACAGTCGGAACGCTGCCGTTGGCCTGGGCCGCGGCGGCGATCTTCGCCACGTTGAACGTGCCGTGCGCGAGCACCAGCCAGCGGTTGTCGGGGGTATTGGGTTTCCAATTCGAGGCGATCACGATCTCGGTTACGTCGTGGCGCGGATCGAAGCCGGTTTGCGAAGTAAATTCTTCGAGCTTGGTGTCGTTCACCGATAAATGCGAGAGCACGTACTGACCGAACAGCGATCCTTTGGCCTGATTGACCTGAAGTCCCGCCACCACTTGCGAGTCGGGCATCACCATTTGCAGCAGGGCCGGATCGGCGGCGAAGGCGCCCAGGGGCAGGGCCGCCAAGGGGAGGGCCAGAAGTACGGCTAGACGGTAGAACTTTGTCATGAAAACCTCTCTGCTGACACTACGAGGGTAGCATGCGAGAAGTTCCCGGACCGTTAAGAGGAGCGCCTGCGCTCCACACGAAGTCGGCCTCAATCGCCTTTTGATTTGTTGCGATGCCAATCGCGAGACAGAAGTCGAATTAACTCAGCCGAGCACGCCGTCGCCTTGCGGTCTAAAGGAGACTGTACCGTCTCGACCGGAGTTTCGAGCGTGGTCTCCCCAGATCGGAGACCCGTAACGAGTTCCATAACGACCGAGTCGAATGTGTGCGCTGGCTTCATTTTTCCCCTTGCCCTCGTGCCACCTTTTCGCTGGGTTGTTCTCGCTTGAAGTGGTGAACAAAGCTCTCTGCCAGATTGAGACTCAAAATCTTTCTCGTTTTGCTGTTCCAACCCCCAACGTCGGAAATCGCGTGCCTTGAGAGCAAGTGTGGCTCAACTTGGTGAGATTCGTGTTTACGAACAAATGCATACGGGTTCGTCTCCCCGGGAGAAGGAATGCAAATTGCCTCGCTTGCAGCGACCGGCATCGGCAAGCAGGGCCCGTGAACCACCGGCTGATAAACCTTGCCCGTACAATGTACGTACGCTATCTTAGAGCCAGGAGATCTTTCATGCCTACGCCGTCCTCAACCCGCGACGACCGTATCGAGTTGCGCGCTTCTCGTGAGCAAAAACGCCTTCTCGCTGCCGCTGCAGCGTACGAACGTGTGGATCTCACGAGTTTTGTCCTGCGTACCGCATTACCTGTCGCGGAGGAGATCGTAGCGCGGCATGAACGTATCGTCCTCACGGCGCGTGATACCGTCAGAGTCCTCGATCTCTTGGAACACCCTCCGAAACCAACGGCTGCTTTGCGTGCCGCCGCCAAAAGACGGAAGCAACGCGTGTGAAGAGGGCGCTTCGGTGGCGCGAAGAGGCTCTGACGCGCCTTCATGACCGAGCCAGTTTCGACTGTGGTGTATCGGCTCTCAATGAATATCTTCAACGGTACGCGCGGCAGAACCACGAAAGTGGCGGAGCCAAAACTTTCGTAGCCGTGGCGCCACCGGCAACGACATTGGTTCTTGGGTACTACACGATCAGCCCCGGTGCGATTGCTTTTGCAAAAACGCCTGCGACAATCACGAAAAAGTTAGGGCGCTACGAAGTGCCGGTGTTTCGTGTGGGGCGTCTCGCCGTTTCGCTTTCCGTTCAAGGAAGAGGTCTCGGCGGCGATCTTTTATTCGCCGCCGGCGAACGTGCGCTTGCGGTGGCTGATGAAGCAGGTGGCGTCGCCGTCGCTATCGATGCAAAGGACGAAAGAGCAGCCGCGTGGTATGAACGTTTCGGTGCGCTCCGACTCCTGGATGATCCGTTGAAGCTCGTACTTCCACTAGAAACGATCCGCGCAACTCTGCGCGCCTAGTCACTCGCCCGGCAAAACCGCAAACTTGCCTAAACGCAGAATGAACAACTGAGAACGTAGTGGACCCCCTTGAAATGGGGTTAATTTTTTCGATTCTAAAAAGACGCGGAGGTGCGTCCTTCGAGGATCAAGAAGTTCCCGAGCCCTAGACTGGCCACAGATGAACACGGATGAACACCGATGGCTAAACCGGGACTTGTTCGGTGATCTGGATTCCGTAAGCGTCCAGGCCGACGATTTTGCGGGGATGGTTGGTGAGCAGGCGAATGGTGTGCAGTCCTAGATCCGAGAGAATCTGCGCGCCCAGACCGCTCTCGTGCTGCGATTGCTTCTGGCCGTCGGGCGTGCCGTAGGCGGCGTGGTTGCGAAATCCGGGGCCGGTCTGATGCAGGTAGACCAGCACGCCCGCTCCCTCCTCGGCGATCCGCTCCATGGAGCGGCGGATCAGCAGGTGGCATTCGCAATCCGTCGACCCGAAAACGTCGCCATAAATGCAGTGCGAGTGCATGCGAACCAGCACGTCGGGTTGGCCCGAGATCTCGCCGTGCACCAGCGCCAGATGACGCTCCGGCACAATGGTGCTGGCGTAAACGACGGTTTTGAAATCGCCGAATTCCGTGTGCAGGCAGCCTTCCGATTGGCGGTGAATGAAGCGCTCGGTTTGCAGGCGGTAGCGGATCAGATCGGCCACCGAGATCATGCGGACGTTGTGCAGCTTGCAGAATTCAGCCAACTGCTGCACGCGCGCCATGGACCCGTCGTCGTTCATGATTTCGCAGATCACGCCGCCCTGGCGCAGACCGCCGAGCCGCGCCAGATCGACGGCCGCTTCGGTTTGCCCCGCTCGCACCAGCACGCCGCCTTCGCGAGCCCGCAGGGGAAAGACATGGCCGGGACGAACCAGGTCGCCCGGCTTGCTGGACGGGTCGATTGCCACGCGTATGGTGTGCGCGCGGTCGGCCGCCGAGATTCCAGTGGTGACGCCCTCGGCCGCTTCCACGGATTCGCAAAACGCCGTGCCGAAACGCGAGTTGTTGCGCGACGACATGGGCGGAAGTTGCAGCGCGTCGCAGATTTCGGGGCTGAGCGAAAGGCAGATCAGGCCGCGCGCGTGCCGCGCCATGAAGTTGATAATTTCGGGTGTGACTTTTTCGGCGGCAATGGTGATGTCGCCTTCGTTTTCGCGATCTTCATCGTCGACGATGACCAGCATCCGGCCGGCCCGAAAGTCTTCAATGGCTTCGGGTATGGAAGCGAAAGGCATAGCTGAAGTACCAGGATAGCAGGGGATAAGAAGGCAGAATTCTGAAGTCAGAATTCAGAATTCAGAATGCGGAGTGGACTATAGCCCTAGCTTGGCGTCCAGGTCGGCGGTGATTCGGGGTAGCGTGGCGGGATTGTTCAGGATGTTGCGAATTCCGTAGCTTGCGTAGTTGTCGTACAACGCATCGGCGGCGGCTAGCGCCAGGTGATAAGCTGCTTGCGCATTTTGTGTGCTCATGCGCGACCAGTTCTGCCGCAGGTTTTCTAGCTTCGGGATGGCGCCCGTTTCCGCCAGCTGGCGCAGTTGTTCGCGGACTTCGGCGGGCAGCGTGTCGCCTGAGAGCTTTTGCGCCAGTCCCTCCTGCAGCCAGGCCGGCCAGGGCGTGGATCCCGAAGGAATGCTCGTCAGGCAGGCGTGCACCAGTTCGTGCGCCAGCGCGCGCTGCAATTGCGGACTGACTTGCGATCGATCTGTCATGTTGGGCACGGCGGCAATGTGAATGCGTCCGTCATACTGGCCGCCGCTCCATTCAGCGGCGCCGGTGCTGCGCAGGTAGGCTTCGCGGCTTTGCACGATGGCGACGATGCGCTCGTCCGAAGTGCATCCCAACTGCGCGGCGATGCGGGAATAGTCGTCGTCCAGCGCTGCCAGGATGGCGCGCGCCGTATCGGCAGGCAGCGCCTCGCCTTCGTAGCGCAGGGCGACATGCACGCCGTAAAGTTTGTCGCCGCTGTGGTCGGAATCCGCCTCACGCTTTACGCGTTCGTAGATCGCCTCCAGTCTTGCATCGGGCGCGATATCGAGCGCCTGCTTCCAATAATCCAAGGACGCGCGCAATTGGTCGGCGCGATAGGCAGCCAGGCCGGCCAGCACCAGAACATTGGCATCGCGCGGGCGCCTCCGGATGGCGATCTGCGCCTGCTCCAGCGCCTGCGCGGGCTGATTGGCATCGAGCAGTTGTTGGGCGCGGTCGAGCGCGGGATCGCCGGTGTTGGCGACGGCTCTTTTGGTGTCGGCGGCCACCGGATTCAGCGCGCGCAGCACATCCACCGATGCGGCCGAGGATCGCTCTTGCTCATACCGTTCCAAACCGGTTAACGCGGAGGCGGGAACGTAACCTAATACGTCTTTGCCGTCGATGGTCGCTTCCACTTTGAAGCAATCCGAGCCGTCGGACAGACGGAAGCGGACTTCTACCGGTGTGCCCGCCGGCAGACTGGCGACAATGCCGGCTTCAGAATCGCAGCCCGAGCGTAACGGAGTCTGGTCCGTACGCACGGCCATCGCAGCCACGAAAAAGAGCACCGGAAGCGCCATGCTACTCCGATGTTACGGTTCTTTCTACGCTGAGTCGCTCGGGTGAAAACCTGAGCGGTTGCGTGGCCCTCAGGCCGCCCGCCGCCGCAAACGATGAATTAGAACCATGGCGAGGAATCCTAGCGCCAAGACCCAACCGTAGCGCGGCTCCGGAACGACGGCGACCGGTGGAATAACCGGAGGCGGCAATGGAATCGTCGGAGTCGAAGGAGTCCCCGGCGGCGTCGGAGTCAAGGGACTCCCCGGAGACGTCGGATGATGGTGGTGGATTGGCGGGATGATCGGGAAAATCGGGATCAGCGGAAACCAGACACCTCCGCCGGCGGTTTTGCCAACCGTGGAAGACGCCGCCGCCGGGAGAATCGGGACGGAGGGGGTTAATTCGCCGGGTGGCACAGGCAGCAACGGAGCGTATAACGGAAGCTTTGGAAACGAGTAAACGGTCACCGGCATTTCCAGCGGCGCATCCAGGGCCGCTTCGGTGGGCTCGTGTGGACGAATGGGCTGCATGGGTAGCGCGGAGTAGCAGTTCAGGCAGCGGCCGCGCACGATGTGCTTCCCGTCCGTGAATACCGTTTCGCCAGCGTGCAGCGTGATCTTCCTGGCGGTCCAATAGATCTTTTCGCCCCAGCGATACGAAACGTAACCCGAAATATTCTCGGTCAGCTTCACCTGCTTCAATTGGGCCAAGTCAACGTTCGCATAATGATCTTTGACCGCAGGATCGGTCATAGACCGCTTGGCATGGGGGAGATCCTCCGCGCCACCCGGCACAATGGAATAAGGGTAAACTTTGCGTTTCACCTGCTCCACCATCATCGTGGTTACATAAGAAACCGGAGTGGCGGCGAAGCTCTCTAGGTTCGACGGATGACGCCAAGGCAGGCGTGGCGGCGAGACAATGCCCGGAGTGAGCAGACCTGCGGCCAAGCTCAAGAGGCAGACCAGGACTCCAGCCATCCTTCCTGATTCTAAGTTCAACCGGGAAGCCGGAGAGTCCCTCTGGACCTCTTGTCTGCAAAGGTGGCAAACGCCGCCACGATCGGCCCGTAGCCTCTCACAGACCCAACAAAGCATTGTGATGTAACCAACTAGTATCTCGTATAGAACACCTAGTACTCAAGTTCTACGGATAAACGTAACGGTTACGAACTATGCGGAAGGCTCAGTCTGTTTGATGGACTACAGTCCGAATTCGGCGTCCAGGTCCGAAGTGAGGCTGGGCAGAATTTCGGGATGGGTCAGGAGGTTGAGAATGGCGTCGTTATCGAACTCGTCCACGGCGGCCAGGGAGATGTTGTAGGCGGCCACTGCATCGTGCCGGGACAGGCTAAACCAGTCCTGCCCCAGATTTTCGAGGCAAGGGATTCCTAGCGCCCGGGCGCGTTGCCGCAATTGTGCGCGGTCGGAAGGGGAGAGCCGATCACCCGAGAGTCTTTGTGCGAGCCCTTCCTGCAACCAAATCGGCCATGGGTTGGGGCCGGAAGGTATGGCGGCCAGGCAGGCGTGCGCCAATTCGTGCGCCAGTGCGCGCTGGATAGGCTCCGATCCAACAGACCAGGCGATATGAATGCGTCCGTCGTAATGACCGCCGCTCCATTCCGCGGCGCTGGCGCCGCGCAGGTACTGCTCGCGGCTTTGCACGATCGCGATGATGGGTTCGCCGGAGTTGCATCCCAGCAGTGCTGAGATGTGCAAATAGTCCTCTTCAAGCGCCGCCAAAATGAAGCGTGCCGCATCCTCGGAAAGGGCGCCGCCTTCGTAACGCAGCGCAATGTGCGCGCTGTAGAGTTTGTCGTTGCTGCGGTCGGCCTGGGCCTCGCGCCTGGCATCCTCGTACATTGCGTTGAGCGCGTCGTTGGGGGCAAGATCGAGCGATTGCTTCCAATAGCAGAGCGCCTCGCGAAGCTGGTCCGCCCGAAAAGCCGCCAGCCCGGCCAGCAGCAGGACACCGGGGTCTCGCCGATGCCGTTCCATAGCGGGCCGCAATAGTTCGAGCGCTTGGGCGGCCCGGCTGGAATTCAGCAACTGGCCCGCAAGATGGACAGCCGGATCGGCGCTGCGAACGATGTATTCATTCGTACCGGCGGAAACGTTGCCGGGGCCGTACCCCAAGAGAGCGCTCCCGGTGATGGCCGCGAAAAAGAAAAGCACCGGGAGCCCCATGCCAGCCCGATACTACGGCCTAACCGCTCGAAAGTCGCTCGGCGGAACGCCTTAAGTTGTGCGGATCGCCAGTACGCGAAGACGCCGATAATCTACCGTCCAAATGCCGTCGCGATATAGTGCCGGACGCAGTTCCTCCACCAACTGGCGGACGATGCCGGTCGCGCGATCTGGAGAGAACCGGCGCAGGTAGGTCTGAGTGAACATCCGCAGCCAGTGGTCCATGCCATCTTCGCCGTCGAGCGGCGTGGGCCGGTCGAATAAGCTCGCGTTGCGCACTTCCAGTCCGTGGCGTTCCAAGATTGGCGCGTATTCGCCGATGCTCGGGTAATACCAAGGGGACTGTTCATCGGCCCCAGGGCCCAGCACGGCCCGCAGAGCGGCCTGCACGGACGCGATGTTGCCCCTGCCGCCGAACTCAGCCACGAAGCGTCCACCGGGGCGTAGCGCGCCTGCGATGGACGCGACGGCTCCATCGGCATCCTTCACCCAATGCAATGCCGCATTGGAGAACACCGCATCGAATGGATCGGGAAAATCGAAGCGGGCGGCATCGCCCAAAGCAAACGCGAGATCGGGAAAGTTCTTGCGAGCATCGGCTAGCATATCCGCCGAGCTGTCGAGTCCGGTGACATGCGCGCCGCAACCCGCGATTTCAGCCGTGAGCTGGCCCGTGCCGCAGCCGACATCGAGAACTCGTTCGCCGCGCCGCGGGTCCAGGAGCTGCAGAAGACTCGCGCCGTAGCGCCACACGAAAGAATGCCGGTCTTGATAGCGCGTTGCGTCCCGGCGCCAGGCGTTGCGGCGCCGGTCGCGCTGGCGTCGCTCACACCTTTTTGCCGCGCGTGGCCACTTTCTTTGCGGCCTTCACGGGCGGTTCGGGTTCGGCGGGAATCCCATCGGCTTGAGCGTCGCCATCCATCGTGGCGCCTGGAACCGCGGCGGCGAGAACTTCCTTAAACAGCTCGGCCTTCTTTAAGTCTTTCTTGGAGGGCGGCGCCTGTTCGTGCCGATAGTCATGATCGTGATAGCAGGTGCGGCACCGGACTTTGGCGGGCTCTGCGCCGACTAGCGAAACGATGGCGTGGTTGGTTACCCGACGACACTTGATACAGTGATCGTCGATGATGTCGCCTAAACGAAAATCCGGCATAGAAAACGCACAATAAACGCTGAGTATATCAGAACCGGAATGCGATGAGTCCAATGAGCGCGGCGCCGAGCATCACCCAAAGCGAATCGACGCGCGCCGTGGCGATGAGCAGGAAGCTGACTACCAAGATCGCGAGCGACAGCGGATTAGCGATGGCGTCGCGGGCCAGTGGGACCGCGGCGGAGGCCATCAGGCCGGCTCCGGCGAAGAGCACCGCGCGAGCTACTGCACGGGCGCGCGGCTGTTCGGCTCGGGCTCCCAGGAAGCGGAGCATGGGGATGATCAGGAATGCCGGCGTGATCATGGCGAGCCAGCCCGCGCAGGCTCCCGGCGTTCCATCGACGAGGTAACCGACGCTGACGACATAGATGCCGACCGGTCCTGGACCGATGCGCCCCGCGGCTACGGCGGTGGTGAGCTGCCGATCGGTGAGCGCGTGGCGGCGCACCACGAAATCGTTGCGAACCATGGGCAGGGACGCCAGTCCGCTGAAGGATGTCAAGGTGGCTTTCACCAATAGCAGATAGAGGACGACGACGTTCACGCTTCCACCCAGAAAAATCCGGCCAGAGCCGCAATGCCGATCACTTGAAGCGGCGTGAGCCGGACAACGAAGGCCAGAAGAAACGCGCCGGTTGAGATGGCGACGGGCCTGAGCCATCGGCCGGGCTTGCATTGCGTGCGAACCAGCAGCACAGCCGCGCCGATCATAGTGCCGACGGCCGCGGCGAGCAAGGCGTTCGCGATGGATTGCGCGAGCCGGTTATGAAGAGTGAGGTCGTAGGCGCGGGTCAGCCAGACCACCAGCACCGAGGCGGGAATCGTGATTGCTAAGACTGCCGCCAGTGCGCCTCCCAGGCCGAGGATGTACCAGCCCGCGGCCGCGCAGAAGGCGAGAACGTTGGTGCCGGGTGTGAGCCTGGCCAGTCCGAACGCGATGGCGAATTTTTCGGCACTCAGCCAGTCGCGCCGGTAAAACTCGCGCTGGAGGATTGCGATGGTGGGGTCGCCGCCGCCGAAAACGGTGACGCCGACGCGGGCGAAGAGACGCGTAAGGGCGGTGATGCGTGGACGGGCCATCGGAGTTAGATGTTAATCTCGATGCTCCGTTGACGCGAAAAGGTACTCGTTACCGTATGCGGTCAGCGCGCCGAGCAGGCGCTTGTCGTTCCAGATAACGCCAAAGATGCGTTCACCGCGTTCCGCTTTTTCGAGCTCGGATTTCATCTGCCGAAGCTGGTTCATCGGTAGCTCTTCCCAGCCCTCCCTCGGAATGTAGGAAATGCGGCCACTGTCTCCCACCCGCTTCATCTGAGAGATGATCGCTTCGCGATTGGGAAGCCTTGGAGGCGAAGGCTTTGATTTCGGTTTGGGAGGTTTTTTACGTTTCATATTAGTGGACGGGCGCGGTTGTCGCGGGAACAGCGGGCGCGGGCGCAGCGGCCGGTACCGACTTGGTCCATTCGCCGAGCCATTCCAGAAACGTGTTGTACCATAGCACCGAATTTTGCGGCTTCAGAACCCAATGCCCCTCGTCCGGGAAAATCAGCAGCTTGGATGGAACCTTCTGCAGTTGCAAAGCCGTGTAAAGCTGTAGCCCTTGCGTGTAGGGCACGCGGAAATCCTGCTCGCCGTCGATCACCAGAGTCGGGGTATGGAAGTCTTTCACAAAGTAACTGGGCGACCACTTCGCGTACGATTCCGGATTGTCCCAGGGCGTGCCATTGAACTCCCACAGCGGGAACCACAGCTCCTCCGTCGCCCCAAATTCGCTGCGCAGATCGTAGACGCCGGCGTGCGACACCAGCGCTTTGAAGCGCTGCGTGTGGCCCAGCATCCAATCGATCATGTAGCCGCCATAGGAACCGCCGGCCGCCACCATGCGATTCGTGTCGGCATACGGCAGCGTGGCGACGTGATCGGCCACCGTCATGATGTCGTCGAACGGTTTGCCGCCCCAATCGTCCTTGATGTCTTCGGTGAACTTCTGGCCGTAGCCGGTGGAGCCTCGCGGATTCGGCATGATCACCACATAACCGGCCGACGCGAACACCTGCGCGTTCCAGCGATAGGTCCAACTTTCGCCCCAGGCGCCTTCCGGGCCGCCGTGGATCAGGAACATCACCGGATATTTCTGGGTTGGCTGGAAGTTCGGAGGCTTCACCACGAAACTCTGGATGCGGGTTTTATCGGCGGCGTCCACCCAAAAATCCTCCAGCGGCGTCAGCGCGCTTTGCGCCAGCAGCGCGTCGTTCAAATGCGTGAGCGCGATGGGCGTCCCGCCGCCTGAACTGGCGCGATAAAGCTCGGTGGGCGCCGATCCACTCTGGCCGGAGTAGATCATGGTCTTGGCGTCGCTGGTCAGCTTCATGTCGTCGAACGTGCTGGCGCCGCTGACCACCACGCGCGTGGCGCCGCCGGCGGCCGGAATCATCTCGATGGTCTGCCTGCCGCGATCCTCCACGGTGAAGAACAGCGCGTTCGAATCGGGCGACCAGGTGAAGCTCTGCACCCAGCGATCCAATGAATCGGTGAGCACATTGACGCGGCCACTGGCGCGATCGAGCACTATCAGACGCCAGCGATCGCTCTCATAGCCGGCGCGCGCCTGGCTGCGATAGGCCAGCCATCGGCCGTCGGGAGAATATTGCGGGCTGGCATCGGCGCCCGGGTTGCTCGTGATCTTGATGGGATCGCCGCCGATAATCGGGACCACGAACAGGTCCGAGTTGGTGCTCGTTGCGGGCGTCGGGTCGGCATTCATCGAATAACAGACTTCTTTGGAATCCGCCGAGATGGCGTAATCGTCCGGGCCGCCGAGGGAAAAAGGCGGAACGTCGCGATCGCCAGGCGTCAAATCCTTAGTTGGACCACCGGCCACGTCCACCACCAGCAGATGCGATCGCCGCTTGGTTTGCCATTCGGTCCAGTGACGGTAGAGCAGGGTGGTGTAGCCGCGCGCCTTCACCTTACTGTTCTTCTCGGCATCCAAGCGGCTCTTGTTGCAGGCGTCGTCGGGGCAATCGGGGAACACGTCGCTGGTGAACACCAGTTTCTTGCCGTCCGGTGAGAACAGCACGCCGCCCGCTTCCGTCGAAAGATTAGTGATCTGGCGCGCGTTCGATCCATCGGCATTCATGATCCATACTTGAGCGGAACCCGCGCGATCCGAAATGAACGCAATCTGCTTGGAATCGGGCGACCACTCGGGCCTCTCGTTGTCG
>Ga0182024_10007198_pt1 | contig 24074 bp, 34 predicted proteins | sample P32metaG_FD_120480 | JGI IMG/M metagenome (GOLD analysis project Ga0182024, IMG submission 120480) | Permafrost microbial communities from Stordalen Mire, Sweden - P3-2 metaG (Illumina Assembly) | ecosystem: Environmental > Terrestrial > Soil > Wetlands > Permafrost | place: Sweden: Stordalen...
AGAATTACAAGCTCGATGTCCAGGCAGTACTTTTAGTACCACTAGTACTAGTAGTACGTAGTAGCAGAAGTAGTACCGATACTAGCAGTTCGAGATCCAAGTGTCGGGGGTTGTGTGAGCAAGACACCAACTTGGACCTAAAATTTGAATTATTTCCAATTTAAAATTTGAAGTTGAAATTCCTCTTCGCAGCCTTGCACCTTCAAGCTGGAGTTAAAGTTAGGATTAGAAGAACTGGTTCAAGTGGTAGTATTGAACGTGGTAGTATGGAACTCTCAGAACTTCAAGTTCAAGTTCCAGTTGGAGTTAAAACTTTAACTTGAAGCTATATATCAGACTTCTAGTACTAGTAGTTTGGTGGTTGAAGCAAATTACTAAGAAGTGCTGCCAGTACTACAACTGCTAGAACGTCCTGGTAATAGTGTAACACCAAGCAGAGATCATCATACATCTCAGCCACAAATCCTGATCGCCACTACCTGGATCTCCCACTCAACCTACTACTTAAGTATAGCTAGAAATACTAGTACTATTGATATACATATACAGTCATTCTACAAGGCAATTCAAACGATCAACGCCAAACATAAAATATCCAAACCATCCTTGTGCGAACCGAGCAGCATCGAAGCGCGCATCGGGAGGCTATTTAAGTTGCGTTCCACAGTTCAGACACTTTACGGCAACCCTGACCTTATCACCGTGTTCGGTGGAATCCTTTTCATCATTATCCTCCGCTTTTATATTTGGCGCTGAGCCATCAACAGATTCTGATTTATGTTTGCGATCTTTATCCTCAATCGTAGCAGTAACTTCTTCAGTCTCCGAGCTCGCAGCAATCGTAATATTAATGTTTCTCCCAAGCGACTTGCGAGGCTTTTTTGTCGCAGATATGGCGGCCAGCTTTGATTTGATGTACTCTTTTTTGATCGCGTCCGCAAGGCACTTCTCGTGTTCCCAGAGCTTGCACTTATCACACCAGAACATCGTGGTATCAGGGTTGTAAGGCTTATGACACACGCAGTGCATCCGAGGCTCCTACGGGCATTAGCAGAGCAAAGAGGACGAATAATACACTGAGTTTGCCAGTTGCAGGGTCGAATGTTTGTCGCCAGAACAAGCCATCAAAACCATCAGCATCTTGGCTGTCATCCATCTCTTCCCAGTGGATCACATCAGCGTGACCAGCCACGGTGTGGGCAGAGATAATATCTTGAACCGGTGACTTGATCACTTCCTTTTTGCCATGGTATGGCTGTCGCCCACCAGGTAATTCATCGGGTCGGTAGAACCACTCAATCCGTATCCAGACATTCCACGCGTTCTGAGCCCGAACTTCAACCACGGACGCAACCCATAACGTATTATCAGTATCGTCTATTGTTTTGGCTGGTGGTTCATCTTCTTCCTTGGCCCCATCTTCCGGCTCTTCCTGAGAATTGACAAAAATTGTATGATTAAGTTCGAACCGTTCATTTGATACTAAAACATAAGCGTTGGTCGGATGGAAATAATTTGAATAGGTTCGTACAAAGGAACGATTTATACTGATTCATCGAATCCCAGCCATCTGGTTTTAAGAACGAGTCCTCGGCTTCTGAGCCATTTGACTTTGGGGTTTTGGATTTTGGAGCAGCTCCTCCCTTTTTCACTCGCTTTTTGGCCGAACCTGAGGCTGAACTGCCACTTCGTTTCAGTCCTGAAGCTGAAGAACCAGATTTGCCGTTGGTGGCTGGTGACATTGATCAAGGCGGTGGAGATCAAATCTGAAGCGTGTAAACGGTCTACCGCAGACGAATTTCTGGCGTAAATGAGCAGGACGGTTTGAAATAGGAATAATACAGAGCCGCACTTGTCGCCGATACCAAACTGGCGGCTGCAAGGTGCCTTTTGCTGAGTTCTTGGTCTGGGGATGTTTAATCAAGTGCTGGCGAAAACAAGCCGGTCCAGTTTACAACTGAGCTGAGTAACACCAATAAGAAGCGAACACTTACGCAAGTCTGTTTTGATCCCAATTAACGCTGTCGGCAAACTAGTGTAGTACGCGCAGGTCATCGCATTGTGTGTCAGATCTGGTTAGATGCTATAGCCTCCCCCTGGCTTGAGTAGCGCCCTCTGGCCGAGCAGCTAGGTCTGGTCTCCTCTGGTTTGCCCTGTGCTGTTTTTGCCCCTGCGGACAATATGTAAGGTCCCTTATATAAATTCTTCTTAAGCCTCCGGGACGTGTTTCGATCGGAGTACTGCAGGAACCAACAACACGATTTCATACATATCTTTTATAGCCCAAGTGGCTTAGCCTCCCCTGTTCGCTTTCATCAGACTATATGAAAAACGGTGTCTTGGACTAAAAAGAGTGACTAGATTCTCAGAATACAGGCGTCTAAGAAAGGAAGACGACGGACGGCAAGCCGTTGTAAAAGCATCTCGGCCTAACCATTGTTTTATACAGCGCAAAAGCGGAGGCAGCGCCACACTATGACCGAATGCCATCCAAGTTGCAAGTACTAGGTGAAGATCTCATAGCTGGAGGGCCCGCGACGGAAAGTAGTGACATGGGTTCTGTCTTCAAATGGCTCACGAAATCAGGAACTTTACTAAAAACTAGTGTAATGTCTCTCTGTAAGTATGTCTAGCTAAAATCTTTCGAGACTTGATTCTTCTTCAGGTGCTAATACTGACTTGGCTTTTATCCCTCCCTTGTCCTATCACAACTTTTCCACGCCATCTCATAGAGAGTTTTCGAAATCCATTATCGGCTTGAATCCGATCTCAGAAAGCATCTTAATCTCAGGAGAAGGCGGCTGGATCGGACGACGACCTTCTCCCCCGTATCCGAAGTAGTACTCAAGGGCATATTTGGTTCCTGATATGACACCTGTCTTGGTAACTAGCGCATCGGCATCGCTCATGAGTTTTTGGATCTTGAAAAGCTCCTTTTTGTCACCTCCCGTAGTGGCGAGCCTATAAGCGCGTACTACTGTCTTGGGAACCAAGTTGCACAAACCCGCGATGGCTCCTGAAGCACCAGCAGTAAGGGAGGGTACAAGCGTGTCGACGAGGCCGCTGAAAATCGCAAATTCGTCGCGGTTAACTTCAGGCACCATGCGACACATCTTGCCAATGCTGCCGCAAGTCAATTTGACCCCGACGATGTTTGGATGCTTGGAAAGCTTTAACAATTGGTCGGATGAGAGATCGGTTCCTTGCGTAACGCCTGGAAAGTTGTATATGATAACAGGGAGAGGGGAAAAATCCGCAACCTTGGATCAGTTATAGCCCGAGGGAGAGTAGCTTACCGACCAGAAATAATCCAACAATGCGTCCTCCGTCATCAACGTCATGAAATAACACGGCGGGAGCACAATGACATAGTTTCCACCATCATTATGAGCCTGTCTGTCAATCGTGCCTTGCGATGGAGTTACCTGCTTGCAGAGAAGAACAGTTTCCCGAACGGAAGGGGCGCCTGTCCCCACAATTATGGGAAGGTGAGAGTAGCCCGCGTCATCCAATGCATGCCTCACGGTCCGCACGGTGAGCGATCGCTCCTGGTGAGTCAAGTGTGCCGCTTCGCCATTCGAGCCTTGAAGGACGAGCCCAGTTATCCCGGCTGCCGCAAGCCTATGCTTTAGCGGGGGCCCAGAAGGGAAGCCTTACCTGACAGCATGGGCGGCCTGCGCCTCAAGATCAAGATCCTGCTTCTTATCGGCCGTGAAGATGGTGACGATGGGAGCGTAGATCCCCGGCTCTGGAGAGCGACTGGGGGTGGAGGCAACGTGCCCGTTCGGCTCGAGTTTTGTCATGACGGTCGTCGGCGTGGGTGGTTAACGGTGGGGAGTCTGAGATTGGGAACGCTTCCTAGCAGATCCAGTGAACGAAGGAAGCAAATGAAGTCAAACCACCAGAGATAGAACGGGGACGAGCGCGGACGGGCGGTTTTTATAGTCAGGCCGCGGAAAGAGCGTCATAGCCCCAATAGGGCGATTGCGTTCCGGATTCTACGTATGCGGTATCCCCCTTTTCTGTTTTATTATTACGTTAATCCTGCCTCCACCGACATTTTGCCGGAATGAAAGTTTATTTTGAGAAGGTGGACCAAGTGACTTTGGGTTATCGCGGTGCGATAAAATAATCCCATCGCTTGTAGCACGAAGGAGGGGGCCACGGCAGCGGCTTGATGGGCCGGGCACATTAAGATTGGGGATTATCGAAAAGTCCGTGGGAGCCAAGCCTAATTTTACTGCGACTGGGGCCCCCACGCAAAACGAATTGCGCGGGCGGCGTGATTCCGGGCGCGCACTTGACCCTCTGGCCTCTGCATTCTTCTTCCGTCACATTTCCCCCACCGCGCAGTGCCCAATCACCCGCACAAGCTGTCAAGCCTCGGACACTCTCCACAGATCGACAGCCGAAACATAGCGGCATTTTATTTGTGCGAAATACATACAAATTAATGTCTGAAATGCATCCCTCGGCCAAACAAGGTTCCTCCCTCGAAGTCTCAGGGACTGCCTTCGTCTCCCTCGATTCCTTGTTTCGCCAATTCCATGGTTCGCTCGTCAGGAAGGCCCAATGACCAAATACGTGGGGGTACATTCCCGCACAGAGCCTTGATAGCAAACGAACACGTGTCCCTTAGCGTTACACCTGGTATCTACTTTGTAAAGCGAAATTTATTCCGCCACCTGGCCAAAAACGGACGTACGTTTAAGTTGATCCTCAATCCGGATCGAACCTTAAAAATCCCTCTAGGAGTTGAAGGCATCATCCCGCCGCTGAAATCGATAAGATAACTGAAGGTTCCGTCGACGTGCATGTGCATGGTATTAACCTTGTCAATCGGCCGCGGGTTTGCTCTGGACCTCGGCACCGGATACAGCGTCACCTGGTTCTCGTGTAGACCCCATGATTATCTCCACACCTTGATCGCATGATTCGCATCAGCCCGGCCCTTTTGGGAACTGCTGCCCCCACTCTCCAAGTCATGGGAACCGGACCAAGGCGCTGGACCGGTGCCAATGGGTAATGTTCGGCGATTGGATCGCCGCGGGAGGGAGACCTCCCAGGCGATAATCAAAAAGGGGCAGTCGCGCGTGTGTGTGAACGTTACACGGTGCGGTAAACCCTGCCGAGCTCACACGTTTTAGTTAAGGCTAATTCGGTCGTCATGACTCATGAGGCAAGCCTTCCCGGCATTTCAGTCATTCGGACGCTCTGCGCTCGCAATTCCGCAGATGTGGGGGCGTGGGGTGTTTCTTGGGCGGCAATTCCGACTTCGAGACGAGTTGCCAAAGACAACCGAATTACGCCACTAATTTAGCACAGACAGAGATTGTATTGCAAGCAATCTGAAAAATGTTCATTTCCGGAGTCCGATGATAATGAGCCATAGCCTAGTAAGCTTTGTCCCACAACGATTCATTAATTGATTCAATTTTATGAGCTACTGTCGTCGTGGGATATGTAAAATAAATATTCCGTATCTGAGCTATTGTTGTACATGACTATTTCATTATAGGACAGCTTTCAAGAGAGACTCCACTGCGTCGTTTCCAATACCGAACACAACGTATCGACCATGACCCGACTGTTTGTCTGCAAGTGATGAAGACTTCCTTTATTTAACCTTCTGACTTGCCACTCCGACGTCGCTTCTTCTTGTCCTTTTCCTTTTCCTTCTCCTTGGCTTTCTCTTTGGATTTCTCCTTCGTTTCTTTGGCACTGCTGCTATCAGCTTTCTTCGCGCTTGCAGTTCTTTGTCGCTTCGCAGGCGAAACAGATGGACGTTGTGACCCTCCAAGGTCAGCAGCCACTGCGGCTTCGTCTTGAGATTCGGAGTCCGAGTCTGACCCTTTCTCAGGGCGCATGGTAAGAGGCGAGGACTTGACGGCGGTGAAACCACCTTTGGCCGGAGTGACTTTGGATTTGGAAATCGGAGAGGGCTCATGGGGCTTGCTCGTGTCTTTAGATGATGACGCCTCTTCAGCGTTTCCACCTTTGGTTTCCTCATAACTCACTAACGCCTTTTTGTATGTTTCCTTCAGTTTTTCGGCAGCGTCGTTGAAAGGCTGTGTTAATTAGCATAAGGCTTGATAGCATATCAAATTACCTTCTTCAAATCATCAGCCAACTCTTTCCATCTCCGATTTATTTCGTGGACCACGTCATTGGCAGCAGGTGACCCGCCCATAGACTCCTTGATCTCGTCTCTCTTCTCCTTTGCATAGATATGATATGCAGAGGGGGGTTTCTCTGGCGCATCCGGATCCTTCTCTTTTCGCTTTCTCTTATTTGAGGCGGGATTGACACCTGCTACTTGACTTCGACTGACGTCCGTTGAGCCGGAACCAACAAGCCCATCGGCTGAAAAGTTGTCATTGGGCGGAAAGAGACTGGGCACAATCCCAGCAATCGTCTTGAGCGCTTCCGAGGCGGACAATAGTACGTCTTGGAGTTGACGGCCCGCGGCCATCGTTTTTTGGCGAGGATCAGAAGCCATAGCTGACACGGGAAGCTCTGAGTTGTTGAGCGGACGGGCGGACTGAAAGAGCGCACGAGTCGATGAGCGGGCGTAGTGTAGAGCGACGTGCACGTTGAGGACGACGATTCGCGGTTTTCAGCGCGAGGAGGCTGGTATGCTTGCGCAAATACGCGACAGAAACCACAGCGACGAGGGGTCCTGGGTTAGGGGCAATATTGCAGGCAGCGGTTACATAAGATGGTGGATCACGATTAAGTTGGTTCTGATATTAAGGTGTAGATGTCGGCACGGTTTACGATAAGACGACAGAGTTGACCCAAATGACAGCTCGTCCGGAAGCCCCTTCCTCGGCCGTCCCATCTGCAACAGCCTCCAATGTGCATGTCTCGTCGCATCCGCTCTTGACTACCAAGCTCTCGCTCCTTCGATCCGCTGGCACTCCTTCGATCGTCGCTCGATCCCTCACAGAGTATCTTCCCCTGATCCATGAAATGCATGAAAGAAATCGGCGACTGACCTCGTGTCGTAGAGAAATAGCCACAATTCTGGCCTATGAAGCTACAAAAGATGCATTCACAATCAAAGAACTTGGTGAGGTTCGCTTGCTCTCCCTTTTCTCACGTCCTGATTGATCCAGGGGACAAGTTACCTCAATATCCCGTACACCGTCACAGCTCCCGCGCAGAAGGTAGTTGTCGTCCCAGTCTTACGTTCCGGATTGCAAATGGTGAGCGCCTTTTTGACTCTGCTCCCCTCGGACACCGCGGTCCACCACCTTGGCTTATTTCGGGATAAACACACATTATCTCCCGTGGAATACTATAATAAGCTTCCCGCTCCTGGCGCTGATGGACAACCGGATATTGCCTTCGTTGTAGACCCCATCATTGCCACAGGTGGGACCGCTGCAACAGTTGTCGCGATCCTCAAAGAATGGGGTGTGCAGAAGATTATCTTCACATCGGTTCTAGCGTCTCAAGAGGGACTTGTACGGGCAGCCAGTGAGTGGCCCGAGGGGTAAAACTGGCTCGAAATGGCGCTGACGATCTAGAACAGTTTTCTATGTCGGCGCAATTGATCCTAAGCTGGATGATAAGGGTTACATTATACCTGGGTAAGTGTTGGGGGAGAATTGGATCTGATTGCGTTAGTGTTGGTGATATCGGGGATCGATTGTTTGGAACTCGTTAAGAGATGCTGTTGATGCTCTGAATGTTTCGTGATAGCAGCCTGAAAATGAAAAATGTCTATGAAATGGAGATCCCATAGATAATTGATTTATTCAACATGTTTTATACAGATCTATGGTCCAAATTATGGTACTCTATCGATCAACCTCGCCAAAGACCAAATCCATGGTGCCAATAATTGCGACTACATCGGGTAAATAGTGATTTCGAGCCACCATATCGATCGCTCCAAGATGTGCCTTTCGTTAGCCGGTACTTGGTATGAGTATACAAATCCCGGAGCCCGGATCTTGACTCGATAGGGTCTTGCTGAGCCGTCACTGACAACATAAACACCCATTTCGCCCTTGGGAGCTTCGATTGCCGAATAGGTTTCACCTGCTTTTAGGTTTGCAAAAAGATCTATCTATACCAGGGGGCACAGCTACGCCCTTGGAAAACAAGAGAAAGTGGTGGATCAATGCTCTGAGAATTAACCGAGAAGCAAACGAGGGGACAACTCCATATTTTCTTTCATGGCAGCGCGTGGCGGGGGACTTATTTTGTAATCTTCGACCTTGACGGGACCGGGGGGCATCTTGTTGAGACATTGATGGATGATACGAAGACTCTGTCGGAATTCCTCCACTCTGCATAAATAACGATCGTAACAATCTCCGTTCTGTCCGACAGGAACGTCGAATTCGACTTGATCGTAGGCATCATAGGGTTGAGTTTTGCGGATATCCCACGGAATGCCTGAACCTCTCACCATCACGCCGGACATGCTGAAACCGAGGGCCTGCGCAGCTGTAACTTGCCCAACCCCAACCGTTCGCAATTTCCAAATGCGGTTATCCGTGAGTAGTTCTTCAATTTCATCCACCCTATCCGCAAACTGCGTAGCCCATTGGTATATATCATCCAAAAGACCCATCGGAATATCCTGGGACACCCCTCCAGGCCTAACATATGCCGCATGTAGTCGCGCTCCAGAGACCCGTTCATAAAACTCCATGAGTTTCTCACGCTCCTCAAAACCCCATAAGAAGGGGGTCAGAGCACCGACATCCATACCATGGGAGAGGACTGCCATTAAATGATTGAGAATACGAGTGATCTCGCCAAACATGGTGCGAATCCATTTTGCCCGCGCAGGAATTTCGACATTTAGTAGTTTTTCAACTGCTAGGGAAAAACTATGATCAGACGTGTCTCATGAAGATTCATGTGGAGCCTCACCATTGCTCTACAACAGAAAAAAAGACACGGTCAGCATATTCATAATATTAAATAAAGGATGTCCTTACCATTCGTCATCATAGAAACTACAATTAACAAGTTGGAGAGATGCGAGAATACCATAATCTAACCGGTCAAAGTACGGAAGTCCCTGCAAGTATGTTTTATATTCTAGGAGTTTTTCGGTGCCTCGGTGGAGGAGGCCTGAATGTCAGCAAACGATGAGGAAGATATGATGCCAATATGCGGATCGGCTCGCACGACCTCCTCGCCGTCCAATTCAAGGATGAGTCGAAGTACACCATGTGCAGCAGGATGTTGTGGACCCTAAATTGGTTGTTAGGATAAGATGAACGACGTGGAGCAGTACAAAGTTGACCGTGAAATGCCGGATCGTAGGATCAATCAACGATGCATCTGGGATTGTAGCATCACTTCCAGCGCTCGCTCGAGGGTCTCCCCAGTCGCTTCGCGCTGCAGAGCGGCGAACATCTTCAGTTATCGTGGTTCCCTGATACTTGTCGGCTGGCACTTGGGAGAGCTGGCAGCTGATGGGACTTTGTGAGTACGCTCGACAGCCACTGAGTGCAAAACATCTTCTGCTGAGAATGGCCTGCGTGGGAGAGAAGAGAGAAGCACGGCGCAAGCATCCATTTGCCCTGTTGAGTCTTGCTCCAAGGGAGGCCATGGCCAGTCGTCTCTGCGGAAGGGCAAGTCAAAATGGTCGACCGGCCGAAATGTGATTTCGGGTTGGTGAGGTGACAGGACCACGAATTACTTAATCTGCGCTTCCATATTGGGAGTCTGCGGCATCCTCAAAGAAAATGACGACTCCATCTCTTGAGAATGCACTTTGTATAAGTTTAAGATTGCTTTTTGAATGTAGTACTGACCCTACAGGCCCTTCTATGTAGGTTTCTATGCACGTACTATTGACGTAAGATACATTACTGGATGCGCGGATGCTATCCTGAATCCTTTGACCTCCAGGAGTGCGACAGTTCTGCTTCATAAACTATGTGAAATACCTATTTACTATCTGTCATCAACCAACGGCTACAGCGGTGGAGGTATCAGTGTCTTCCGATGGGCTTTCTTCATATGAAAATAGATAACCTCAAACACACAGCTCTCCTTGCTTGATTACCCCTGAGCCCAAACCGTTTCTGTCAGAATTGGGTCAAAGCGCACCACATCAGCGATCGATAATTTCCCCTATTTTACACACCTTCCTTTATTAGGATGTTGCCTGTCCACTTCAATACGTGAATTGGCCTTTGTTCGGGACCTCGGGTTGTTGTCGTCACACCTTTCTGTTAATGAGTACAAGTATGAGAAGGACAGCAACGGTTGATTATCGAGTCTCACGGGTCCCTGTCTTGTGTAAAGATTGTCGGTATGCTGCAGCAACACACAGCGAACTAATCTCGTTAGGCAAGACGTTGGTCTCTATCCAGCTCGGCATGTTTGTGGTAGCAGCGTCGAATCACCGCCTCCTCTGCCGATCGCGGTGGCGATGAACTCCAAACCCCAACCCAACAACAGCACGACCACGACCACGACAGGCGAGAAGGTTGGACAGGCGAAGGTTGCTGTCGGAAAAGGCTGGGAGGCCGTCAGGAACATGAACTGGAGGGACATGACCCGCAAGGAACAGGAGAGCAACGGCTCGCGGATGTGGGGCCGCCTGCTCGAGGCCACAAGCACCGCCCGTCAGCGAGTAGCCGACAAGTATCATGAAGTCAGAGAAGGCGGAAACGGTGCGTCGTCCTCTTGCGTCCCCTCGCTTTTTTTCCCTCTTCGCTGCTGACCGGGCCAGATTCGGATGATGACACTCCTGAAAACACTCACACCCAACGAGCCCTAGCTCAATATTACCTCTCAACCGAAGGAGCCCTTCCACCGTGGCTCAACCTGCCGTCGTCGATGTCAACAGCCGCAAATACAACCGGCGGCCCGCGTCCAACTCCATCACATGCCTCGAGTGGATCAGGAAGTTCTATGTATCGAGCTGGCAGTAAACCAGTGTCCTTACAAGATATCTATGACTCTGCAGGCACAACAAACCAGCAAACAAACAGACCGGGACGAACTCAGGATTTCTATGCTCATGATCAGGCTTCAACCGGGCGGCAGCCTCTTGCAGGCGACCGGCTTCGGAACAAACTTCGTCCCGCCAACACGAGATCATCGCCTCAGCAGAGCCAACCACAAGACAGAGATCCTGAACCGTCTAGCACGAATCGAGGTGGCAGTAGCGGGTATTCTGGGAGATCCGGGTTCGGGGGTGGGGATGGTTACGATCCCTATAACTACCAAAATTCAAGTGGGCGGGAGTCAAGCAAGCCACGTGAGGAGCGCTATGGAACGGGAACGGGGAATCGGTCGGGTGGTAGACGCTAATAGCACTATAGGAACACAAGGGGAGGTTTTTCGAACACATCATAAGCGTAGCATATCATATTGTAATAGAACAATAATTGCGATAACAAGTTTAATTCCTACCTGAGTCAATTTGGAGCATTCTATCGAGGGTATCATTTATTCCAACGAGGTATCGTAAAACCATGCGCTATGACTTCCCAATCTTCTCGCCGCTAATCGTAGCCAGAGTAAGTTATCAAATTATTCGAAAAGATGCCATGCCCGCCGTCTGGTCCCACCGTGGCAGAGGCCGCCCTATAGAGCGTGTCGATTGGCATCGATCTCAGACTTCAAACTCTGGCATTTTGCACGAAGGAGTGAAACGGCCTTCAAGAATAGATCATCAGGGGGTAGCATCCCGAAGCTTTCGATCGAAACTAGAATTCACATCAGCAATATTCCATCCGGGGATACATATGAAATGATCTCGAACTCTTCCTAATTTGACCTTATCCTTGAATTCATCATGTCGAAGTACCTCCCGGCTAACCGTATCTAAGCGCGGATTGACTACTTCCGCCACCTTAGTGCCTATGTCCTCAACCTTCAACCTCGCCACCCCTTCAGGGAAGCATTTCACGAATTTTTCGGCATCGTCGTCATAAATTGGCGAAAGTATTTCGATGGTAGGTAACAGTCGATATGACGCAAAAGCTACGAAAGTCAGATTACGGACATAGTAGGGAGACCTGGAGTGAATTTTGCATGATCCTGCCCAATACCCATTACTGCATGCATCTGTACATCAATTTCCTAAAGTAAGACCATTTCGAAAGACCGATATACCTGTCCTGGCCGAAGTTTGGCAATGAGGATGTTGTCATGGACCGGTCGGATTGGATTCTCTTTAAACCAAATCTCTTGGCTGCCCTGCGGGATCCATTGAATATCACGACTATATACTATTTGTTAGAATTGACTATGTTGGCTATACCATTTGCATGCTTAAATGCCCTGTGGGGATCGCTTTCTTCTTTCTCGGCATGACTGTTCTTCTCGCATTTTACCTCGAGCTTGAAAGCGAGGGTGTCAAAATCTGTGGCGGCAGGTTTTCCGTCGACACCAACTTATATTAGTCCGGCTCCGAAAATAAAATCAATACCATTTTGCCAGCCAAACTTTCCAGGATCAGCTTTAATTGGAATAAGACCCAAGCGATGAGCCAGGACCTCGTCTTGTATCACAGAGGTATTGTTGAAGACATAGACAGTTTCTATAGCCATAGTTGGGACTTCCGCTATCAAGATTCTTCGGAACGCATTCGCAATGGAAGCATCAACTCCAACCAAATCAAACTCTATCTCAAGATCGTCAAGCGACTGAATCTCTATTTTGAGGTTGTTCCTGAATCGTTGGAGATCCCAAGAGGCATCCACACCAGGACGGTGGCCGGGATAGTCAGTGCTGGCGACCTAAACAAATGAGCTACAACGTCTAAACATGAATGAATCGTCGTCTTACATTGGTGATGGTGTCGATAGTGACGCCGACATGTTTGTTACCGCCAACGGTCATCTTGAGGAGAGCAAGCAAAAGTGAAGATGGATCTTCACATAAATTTTTACGCCGGCGATCCCTTTACACACCGAACCCTGCCCTAGCCACAAAGTGAAGCTCTCGAACGTCAAATCTTTTCCCCGTGGTGGTGGACGGATCTGCGTCCGCACGTTATAAATCAGAAATTGAGCTCAACTTCCGCTTGGCATACTGGTTACTGGCGACCGCGGATCTTCACACTAAGGCACGGCTGTCAACACCGCTACAACACCACTACAACGGCAATAGGGAGCCAATGCCAGAACTAGGAGGACGACATCGCGCTTAAGCCCTCTCAGAATGGTAGCGGCAGGTGCTGGCGGCATCAGCACAGACTCTATACGAGCAACTGCACTCAAAGATCTCTTGGACGTTGTTGACTCCGTCCGCGGCAAAAAGGCCCTTGTCCTCGATCCTTCGTTGACCGGACCTCTGGGTCTAGTAGTCAAGTTCTCGCTTCTTCGGGACCATGGAATCGACAAAGTCTATCATTTGGAGCCTAATCCTCTCGCGGTTGCACATGATAAGATCATCTACTTGTGCCGTCCAATGCAGCGGAATGCGGAGATGATTTTGGGTAATGCCCACAATTTAATGAGTTCGATAAGCTCATTAGATAGATCAGATAAGAAACAAGTCGCCGGATGCACTTGGGCTACGCGAATATCATGTTTATTTCGTGCCTAGAAAAACAGCCACGTGCACCACGATATTCGAAGAAGGTGGTGTGCTTGGAGATATCATATTGGGAGAGCTGCCAATGTTATTTCTTCCTCTAGAACAGGACCTTCTTTCTTTAGAGCTCGAGACCGCATTTCAAGAGCTTTATTTCGTAAACCAATCTAAGATAAAGCTGATGGACCAGAATGGAGATCTGTCAAGTATTGCATCGTCCGCGCAAGCTCTCATGCAGCTTCAAAGCATTCACGGTTTATTTCCCAGGCTCACCGGCAAAGGAGACAAAGCCAAAACTCTTGCGGATATGTTGCTGAGAATGCGACAAGAAGCCATCATTGATAGTCGCACCGCCTTGTACGGAGTTGGACAAAGTCAAAGTATCGAAAGTCTCATAATCATCGATAGAGAAGTGGACTTTATCACCCCTCTCCTTACGCAACTTACCTACGAAGGACTGATAGATGAGAAATATGGAATCAAAAATAGTGATATCGCCTTATTCCTTTCTGAATGTAGCCTTGGTGGAACTTGATTCTAATCTGATCTCTCCTGCAACGAATACTCCCCCGGCATCCTCGTCTGTTGCGCAACAAACTGCCCCACCCCGTACCCGGAAACAGGCTCTCAATTCATCCGAGCCTTTGTATGCAAGCTTGCGAGACATTAATTTCGCTATAGTAGGCACCATACTTAACCGAGTGGCCCGCCGCTTGAGCGATGATTATGAGGTACTTTTATTATCGGGTGTCCTAATCAGAGGGTCGGCATCAAGCAAAGACAGTTTCTCAAATCAAAGATTTCGTTGGAAAGCTAACTGGATTGCAAGCTGAACACCAGTCGTTGCGTTTACGTATCTCCTCAATTCTGTTTGCAACAGCTGACAACAGATACGAACTTAGCGGAGGACCTCATGACCTATACTTCGAACCAAGCCTTTAACCGTGTATTGGAAGTACAACAAAGTAAATCCCCCTTGAATATACTCTAATCTTCCATCAGATCTCGTTGCGGGATTTGAACCCAGTTCTCAGACTGTCGCGATTGAGGATTTGATGTCAAAAAAAACCTCGCCACTCGCTGTGCTTCGTCTCTTGTGTTTGCAGAGCTTAGTGGGCGCCAGCTTGAAGCAACGAGAAATCGAAAACCTCAAAAATAAATTCCTGCAGGTTATAATCACATAAATATCTCTCACATGCAGGCGTATGGTTACGAACACTTGACTACCTTCGACTCATTGGAACGGGCAGGACTGTTCCTCCCAAAGTCGACTTCACTAAAATCTAATTACTCAAGCTTACGGAAAGCTTTAAAGCTTATTGTTGATGATGTCGATGAGCAGAAACCAGATGACATTGCCTACGTTTACAGTGGCTACGCACCACTTAGCATTCGTCTTGTTCAATGCATCATTCAAAAACCTGTGATGTTGGCCGCACAGGCTGCCAGCGCTCCGCAGGGAAGGCTTGTGAACACATTGTCTGCGTTTCCTAATGCCATGGGATGGCGAGGATTTGAGGAGCCATTGAAGTTGGTTAGAGGAAGGACATTCGACGAGATTCAGAAGCAAGAAGACAAGGCCATCAGGGCTAAACGTAACGCCTGTGTCCGCTTTGTTGGACTAAAACTTGTAGGGCTATTGAATGGAGCAGAAACCAAGGCATCAGTTATTTTTTTCCTTGGAGGATGTACATACACCGAGATTGCGGCCCTTCGGTTTATTGCGCAGCATGAAGGCAAATCTCAAGCCGTCTGAAGCTAAAAGCAGGGAAACGTATCATCATCGCTACCACAGGCATTATCAACGGAAATATCATGGTGGAGGCCGCACTGAATGAATCCATTAAGAAGAGTTTAGCTTGTGGTAATAGTAATTAATGCAATAATTCTCACTTTGCTCATCCAACGAATATTCTGAGAATTGTGAACGTTCGGAATTGCTATTGGGCCTGGTCGGTGATCTGATCATTTATGTGCGATTCCTGTGCAGAGCCGATCAGATCATCGTCAAGTGTGGAATGGATGAGAGTCGGTAGGCCTTTGGCAGTCCGTCTCTTCTCATCATCTGCCCAATGCAGCTCCACAAAGCAAAAGGTTGTCAAGCATGTGTTGCGCGATTACAATCAAACCAACACATTTCGATATTCGCTGCTCGATGAAGCCGCGCCTCGGCTGCAGGCGTTGCCTTGGGCCACACCTGCCGACCTTCAACGCTTAAGAGTCCCTCCACGTCGCGTCAAAATTGTTGCAAGAGAGTAATTGCACCCTCTTATAATCTTTGACACCTAGCTTCATTGCCGACAGTCTTTACAACCCGAACTACGGATATTTTTCAAAGCAGGCCAGGATTTTCTCTCCGCCTCAGCCCTTCGAATTCCCCAACATGAAAAACAGTCTAGAATACGACAGACACGTTGCAAAAGCCATTGATGCTTTTGAGGAGGATATTCGATCCGAACAAGAGACTAGCACAGCGAGACAAGTTTTTCATACCCCTACCGAGCTCTTCAAGCCTTATTACGGTCAAGCCCTCGCCCGCCACGTTTTGCATCAGTATCGTGCACATTACTATCCACATACAGATCTGCATATCTACGAAATAGGTGGCGGCAATGGGACTCTCATGCTAAATATCCTCGACTATATCCGCAAGTCCGATCCTGAGGTGTACGCCTCGACGCGCTACAGAATCGTTGAAATATCGCCACAATTGGCACGACGCCAAAAAGAGACGTTGGCGACCAGCGAATATGGGGAAGAACATGGCCAACGCGTGGAGATCATACAAAAGGACATTCTTACCTGGAGCGTCCCTGTTAGACAGCCATGTTATGTCCTCGGAATGGAGGTCATAGACAATCTACCACACGACATTATTCGATATGATCCTCGCACCGGTCAACCCCTACAAGCAGTCGTTTTAATTGATGAAAACGGAGAGTTTGAGGAGTCATACACTCCCTCCATGGACGAACTCCCTAGGAGATATCTCGCGCTACGGGGAAAATTAGGCAGATCTCAGCTACCTTTTTCGCATCCTCAAGCACTTCCATCGGTCTTCAGGCAGATTTACCACTCTCTGCCATATACCGGTCGGTTGACGGGACGGGAGTTCATTCCGACTATGTTATTATCTCTGCTTGATGTTCTCAGCGAATATTTTCCACATCACCACCTTGTCCTCTCAGATTTCAACTGTTTACCAAATGCAATCCCAGGATACATGGCACCTGTTGTTCAGACACGGTATCAAAAAGCCATGGTACCCTGCACTACCTATCTCGTTCAGCAGGGGTATTTCGATATATTCTTCCCAACGAACTTCGAAGAGTTACGAGGGATGTATGGCATGCTGTGTCCGTCTTACTTTGGAACTCGGAGGATGCAAGTGATGAGCCATCGGAAATTTATTGAGATATGGGGAGACATGAAGCAGACCACAACAAGGAGCGGTGAAAATCCCATGAGAGATTACTACGAGAATGTCAAGATGCTCATTTCATAGCGTCTTAATTCAATTGCACAAAACTGTGCCTAGGCTGTCTATTGATTCCCAGATCCAAAATAGTGCCCAGCTCCCTATTTTCTCCGCTTCGCAGCCTCCACCCTCAAACTTCGTGCCACTTAGTCCCACCCTTGGGGATCATTTAAACGCATCCGATCGCCTGAGTTTCCAATTTGTTTTCCTGCCTTTCCTCCCTAGATACAGTCAGTGAAGCCGCAACAAGGGGCGATACCTCTACCACAAGCTTATCTATATTATACATTTGGCCGATGACTGTCTGCCTCTTCATCATTTGTAATTCATTGATCCCTTTGTTGACCAGCTCCTGCACTCGCTGAGGGTCGGTTTCCGATTTGTGTAGTCGAAATGCGTCTCGAGTGCGCCGGAGGGCATATTCCCGGAAGCCATATTGATTGAACTGGTTTCCGGTTCGCAGGAGACTGCGATAAAGCGACAGCACGGCCGTTCGTGATGTCGATATGTTCGTCGAGGCCATGAGCGATTCAGTCCCACGGCAACTTGCGGCAAAAGAATTTCAGGACATCCCCATCCAACGCGTCGGACAGCTGGCGGTCCCTCCAGATCGTCTGTGTAGATCACCGCTGGGCTCCATATTACTGTACGTCCAGCGTCGGCCTTCTGGGGAAAGAACACACAGCACTTTCTCACATCGTTCCACGTTGGCGTCTGCGCTGGCTTCCAGTAAAAGGGCTTCTCGGTCTCCTTCACCGATCCCTGCAGTCCGTTCGTCGCCAAAGAGAATGCGTGTCGACGATGGCGTGGGTACAAGTCCCCTCCCTTTCACGCGTCCAACGCCTGCTCACTGCGCTTAGATGGCAAGATGTACTCGAATGGAAACGGCCTCTCATCGGACTGGGATTCTAGATGGAGGACTATCGATCGGATGCTCAGACTTCCAGGCCCTTACACACCGGAATCATTTGATGGCTCAGAGGTCTGGACGGCTCTTCTTGCTGCTGATTCTCAGGCACAGAGACTTTCGACTTATAAGGTACTCGTCATTGGTGCAGGGGGTCTAGGCTGCGAAATCCTAAAGAATTTGGCCCTTTCCGGGTTCAAAAATATCCATGTGATTGATATGGATACCATCGATGTTTCTAATCTCAATCGGCAGTTTCTCTTCAGGTGGCTTACTTCCATCCGTTTCACTGACATTCAGGGCCAGTGATGTTGGGCAACCTAAGGCTACAACCGCCGCCAACTTTGTTATGAAAAGAGTTCGAGGCGTTACGGTCACTGCGTAACTTCCCCCAAATACACGACTGATTTTCAGACACCATTGTGCGATACAAGATAAAAGCGATGATTTCTATCTTCAGTTTACGTTAGTGATATGTGGGCTTGACTCGGTAGAGGCCAGACGATGGATCAATGCCACCCTTGTCAATATGGTAGACTGGAATGATCTAGAGGGGACATTAAAGCCGCTCATTGATGGGGGGACCGAAGGCATATATCAGTCTGAGCGATTGTCTAACGGTAGGATTTCGTGGCCAGGCGCGTCTCATTATTCCAACTCAGACATCGTGCTACGAATGTTCTCTGGACATGCTTGCCAAACGAACGGTCTATCCTGTCTGCACGATTGCGACCACTCCGCGTCTTCCGGAACATTGCATCGAGTGGGCGTCGGTGCTTGAATGGCCGCGGCGCTTCCCTGGTATACCCTTTTTTGATGGAAGCCCATTCAATATAGACACAAAGCTGGATAGCGACAACCCCGAACATATTCAGTGGTTGCTTGAAACCGCTTCAGCTCGGGGAAAAGAGTTCGATATTACTGGGATCACGTATTCCCTCACACAAGGAGTCGTGAAGAATATAATTCCTGCGATCGCTTCTACGAACGCTATCATAGCAGGTTTGCTTCAAATTTTCCTAGCTAATCGACAGCTGCTTGTTGCAATGAGGCCTTGAAGATTGTAACCAGCATGAATCCCAATTTGGATAACTACATGATGTAATATTCCGTCGAATGGGGTCCGCTGACATTGCTAGGTACACAGGTAACGAAGCTGTCTACACACATACATTCGAGCATGAGAAGAAACCAAACTGCCCAGTATGCGGCTCTCAGGCAACCAGGCGCCAGGTTGATCCGAGATGGAGTCTTCACGAATTTATCGAGAGTTTGAAAGAAGATCCGAATACGTATGCCCATCCTTTGTTGTCGCTAACTATTGTAGTCAGGTTAAAAAACCCTCGCTGCGTTCTTCCTCACGATCCCTTTACATGCAGTCGCCTCCTCAGCTTGAAGAGATAACTCGACCAAATTTAAATAAATCGTTGCAATCATTGGTATCTGACGGAGAGGAAGTGGTGATCACGGATGCGAAATTACCGTTTGAGCTTCGATTTATTCTGCAGTTTTCTAGTGGCAAAGATCTATCCTAGTAGACAGATAAGTAGACGAGGTACCGCTAGTAGTGGATGGCTACTAGTAGTACAGCTTGAAGATCGGAAAGCAAATGTGACTAATTCCCGGTCCGGTTATTGGCTTCTCTGTTCTTCTGGCTGGCGGTCACGTAACGGAAGCTTCCGTATTATATTATGAGCGAAAGTAGTGTAAATTTGATGGGAAAACTTGACAGCCGAGAGAATGTTCTCCCATGTGCAGAGATAACATAGGAAGGCTATTTACATGCAAAGACAGGGTCAATTAGCTTCAGTAAGTAACTGGATAAACACCAGTAGAAATCAACTAGCACACTATAGCAAAACCAGCATATCTCAGGGACATTGTTTTAGCTGTGGACATGATGTGGACATATAACAGAATTAATGCCAGGGGGGTGTAACTATATCTGGTCTATGTCCACATCATGTTTAAATTATGTCCACAGCTAGTAGAAATTATGTCCCAGAAATAACATGGTTTGTGTATTGCCAAGTTCTCAACAAAGTGCTGGCACTCAAGCAATCTGTAAACTAGTAGTACTACTTGAGTCAGGCTTATCAGTCTCAACTTCAATCCTTTTTACAAACCAAGTACTAGATCAGACCTCTCTCGTGCCATGAGCAACTCTTTGATTTGAGTCTTGTCCCATTTGGGGCCCATAACCTGGAAGTACTACTAGTATTCAACTTGAAGAACTGCTCGCAGGAGTAGTATGATATATTCAAAATCTAAATTCAAGCTCAGGCTTACATTCAACTTCAAGTGACGGTTTGAGTGTAGTACTTTAGACTCTGATGCAATTGTGTTGAAAGCTAACAATGTTTACACCACCTGTACTCTTGTTGGTGGTGAAGCCTACACCAAAGTTTAACTCCCAATGGCAGAAAAGGGCGGAAAAGACAGGATACATGAACTGAATGCTTCAAGTTCTTGAACTTAGGGTAGGTACTACCATGCTTCTAGTAGGTTTGGTTCAAGCGGGGACTACCCAAATCCAACAACAAATCACTGGCATGTTCAAGTTCTGGGAGTCAAACTTTGGGGTAAGGCTTCTCAGTAGACTCTGGATACTAGTAAATAGATATTGGAAGCTACTACAAGTGGAGCACTGCCAGTGGCAAAGTGTACTACCACTGGCAGTAGTAGTACTACTTCAAGTTATCAACTTCAAGCTGGGGAGGAGGGTCCTCAGACTGAGATGGATCCCTCTTTCAGTGTCTTTCACTGCTAGCAGAAGGATAGTACTACTACTACTACTACTACTACTCAGAGAGAGATCAGAGAGGTCTGAGATTTTTGTAAATCAGTGCTCTAGTCCTCACTGGATACCTTGAAGCTGGCACTGGCACTAGTAGTCCTAGTATCAGAATCGGATAGGGTCCCTGTGCTTGTCCCTTCAAGTTGAAGTTCAAGGTGCAACAACTTCCAACTGAGAGTTCACTTTAAGTTTGAGCCTGATGTTAGTATCCACTGCATAAGGGACTTCAAGTTCAAGTTACTCCAACTAGTACTAGTAGTAGTAAGTAACTATGGTTCCTGCTTCAATTATTGTCACCGGTCGAATGTACATAATATATCAGACTATCAGTTCAAGTAGATCTGCTGAAGTTGACATGCTGACCTGTGTGGTCTACAGTGGCAATGCTTCTGTTTCAAGTTGCACATAATCATGTAACCACTCACACTGGCAGTCTACAAGTACTAGTATTAGTAATACTAGTAGGACTTCTAAATAGTACTCAGCTGGGCTGGAAACTTGAGCCAACTGTCAAGTACAACTAGTAGTACAGTGTTCTGCAAGTACTTGTCTCATAGTAATTAGACTGCCAGTGGTAGTAGTACTACTAGTAGTACTTGACTACTTGAGGTATGGAAGTGTCTGGATAGGCCTTTACCAATACTACTTACTACTCCTTATAAGGCTGCGGCCTATCCAGGGAGACGAGGGCTGAATGCGTTCCCATCGGATCGTAAGGCGGTTATAATCGGTGGCAGAGAAGACAATACCTCATGATCCCGGTCACGCAGCAGGTTATTGAGGACGAGACGTCTCTCGGAGATTTAAGGTCTCAAATGCAGACACCCACCAATCATGCGGCGTCAAGATTGTGTCAGGCACCAATCAACGGCCCACCTTGAGCGATATGATAAGTGCAGATCGACAATCAGATCTGGATTTGGATTTGTGTCCTCGTTTCAGTTGGGATCTCCGCCCCGGGAAACAGAATGTCTGAAAATCCTCGTTTCTGCAGCCACTGGCACCGACGAAAGTCAGTCACTTTAAATAGGCCATCGGCCCCGGCTGCCCGCGACAATCAAACTCTCACCGCACCACCGCACTGCCAGTGCAGCAGCCATGTCTTCAAGCGAAAGTTCCCCAGAACGTTCCGGTAAACTCGACCGCCATTATGGCTCTGGTGATACAGAGCACAGTATAGGCGTCTCAAACTACAAGCTCGCCCATGGCCACGTGAGGGAGACAGAAGAGCCTCCTCCTGCAGATGCTCTCAGGGTGGATTTCAAGCATGATCTGTACCGTGGGCTAAAGAGCAGACAGATCGCGATGGTCTCGTCAGTCCAAAGGGTCATCCTAATTGTAGATTGCAATCGGAGGAGCTATAGGCACTGGACTTATCATAGGCACTGGTGGTATTGTCGTTTCCTGAGAAAACTGATCCCCAAAGCGGCCCTTGTTCGTGCTGGACCTGCTGGTGTCCTGATTAGTTACTGCCTTATTGGCTTCGTCATATATATGGTAATGACTGCGCTGGGCGAGATGAGTGCTTATTTACCCCTACCAGAAGGATTCAGTGGCTGTAAGGTCTCACTTTTGTCAGGCTCATGACTTTAGATGCAACGCGCTTTGTCGATCCTGCGCTTGGTTTCGCGATGGGCTGGACATATTGGTGCAAATATGCCGTTGTGACGTATCGCCTGGCTTCTATAACTAATCTAATCTGCATAGACCCAACCAGTATTCAGACATTCACTATGAGTTGCTAACGAGCATAGGCTTACGGCTGCCGCTCTTGTCATGCAGTACGCTTCGGTTTCGTTTTCCACGGTAACAGCGTAGGTATTGGGTGCCTCGTGAAAAGGTAAACCCAGGTGTTTGGATCACTATCTTGCTCGTCTTGATTATCATTATCAACTACTTCGGGATCAAGATCTTCGGCGAGGTTGAATTCTACCTCTCCAGTATCAAAGTATGTGTCATTCTGGGGTTGATAATTCTGTGTTTGGTTATTGCTCTTGGGGGAGCACCAACGCATGACCGGTATCTCTTAACTTGGCAATTAGTAAAGGTCATAGGCTCGGATTTAGATACTGGAATGGTCTGTGCACGGATAACGTAGGCTGATATCAAGATCCCGGAGCCTTCAACACCTACATCACCGACGGGGACAAGGGAAGATTCTTGGCGGTGTGGTCAGTCATGGTCATTGGTAAGAATCTATCAGATCTGAAACTCACTTGGCTCAGCTGCTTTCGCGTTTATGGGCAGCGAATTAGTCGGAGTTACAGCAGGGGAGACACAGAATCCCCGTAAGAACATCCCCAGAGGTAATTTCTAGCATTCGACAAACTGACACGGTGAACAGCAATTAAACTGGTCTTCTGGCGCATCTTAATTGTGAACTTCCCCTGGTATCCTATCTAATTTTGTAGTTTTACAGTTAATACCCCGCTCTAGAGTGTTAACTAACTCATATCAGTTCTCAGTGTCTTACTCCTCGGCATGGTTTTACCATACAATTCGGAAGACTTGGTGTTCGCTAGCAAAGCGAGTCTCTTCTAACTACTGTTGGGTCTGACAATAGACACCGGGGCTGCGGCCTCTCCGTTCGTCGTCGCGATTATAAACGCACAGATTCCCGGTAAATGAAAATGATCCCCCACTGACGCGTCTAGGTTTGCCAGGCTTTTTGAATGCTTGCATTCTGATCTTCATCATCTCAGCTTCGAATTCAGATTTATATATCGCATGTCGTACGATGTATGCCTTGGCGCTAGCGCGGTCCGCTCCTTCGATACTGGCTCGAACAGATAAACGAGGTGTGCCATTTGTTGCCTTGGGTGTCTGTGCTTTGTTCTGCTGTCTCGCATATATGAATGTCAGCGAGTCAACTACGACAGTCTTCAAATACTTGTTTATCGTATCCACTCGACGAGCTAATTGCCCAGTGTAAATCTTGTTACGATCTTCGGATTGTTGACATGGATCTCAATCCTGGTTGCTCACATCGGATTCATGAAGGTATATCCTATGAAAGACGATCGTACTGATCAAAGTGTATCGCAGCACAAGGGATCGACCGTAAGAAAGATCTTCCGTATCATTCCCCGCTCGGAGCCTTTGGAACCTGGTTTTCGTTGGTGGTCTGCATTCTCATCTGCATCTTTAAGATAAGTTCCCTTCTTATTTTGTCTAACGCTGTTTCCACGGATTCGACACGATTGCTCCAAAGGCAAGTGACCAACTGACTATCTAATTGTGCCAGTTTAGTGTTGCAAATTTTATTACATCATATCTCGGTAAGTCGGAGTGTATCAAACTCGATTAACGATAGGAATTCCAATGTATCTGATCATGATCGCCGGATATAAACTAATCCGAAAATC
>Ga0182024_10007199_pt1 | contig 24074 bp, 17 predicted proteins | sample P32metaG_FD_120480 | JGI IMG/M metagenome (GOLD analysis project Ga0182024, IMG submission 120480) | Permafrost microbial communities from Stordalen Mire, Sweden - P3-2 metaG (Illumina Assembly) | ecosystem: Environmental > Terrestrial > Soil > Wetlands > Permafrost | place: Sweden: Stordalen...
AAGCCTGCTTGCGGCTCCCCGAGGCTTATCGCAGCTTGCCACGTCCTTCTTCGCCTTCTGGCGCCAAGGCATCCACCGTACGCTCTTAGTAGCTTAATCATAAAACTTACTCAATCCGTCTTCTGATCTATCACCTTCGATATACCCTTCGACGTCTTGATTCACGCAGCTCCATACATCCTCGTACCGCTTATTTCCTCAATCCTCGCGGATTTAGTCCGTCAGCAGCACAGGCTTTCGTTTCTACGCTCTTCAAACAATTGGTAAGTCCGCCTTTTCTTCCACAGTTATGCTCAACTCGAGCAAAACTTGTAATCGTCCACAATAATTCTCTGCGATCCTCGCCGTGTCACTGCTCACGCAGATACACTTCGAAAAGATCACAGAGGCCCTTACTGTGAACTTGCCAGCCTTTCTGTTGTCAAAGAGCAATAACCCTGATCCCGTCAGGGCGCTTCGATTTTGTCGAAGCTTTGTCCGGATCCTCGAATCTCGAACTTCGAAACTCGAAACTCGAACCTCCAAACAATAAAAAACCCGGCGTCGAGCGCCGGGCACAGTCGCCTTTCTCAGGCGTCTTTGCGCGAAGCTCGACTATTTTCTATCCTGTGCTCGTAAAGAACCTCACTTAGGATCTACTTCAGGAGTTGACCCGACTGTGACGCCCTGCTAGTTCGGCCCCACCAGTGACGGTGGCCCCTGGCGCTACGCAAGCGCCCCGAACCATTTATAACTTTATACCAGCTTTCCCTTATTCGTCAACCCCCCACCACATTTATTTCTAAAGCCCTGCTGTGGGCAACTGTGCAAAAAGCTCAACAAACATTTCTCGCGTTTCTGGCCCCTTTTTCAGCCCTCTTCTAGCTGTTGATACCGCGTAGCTGTGATACCGCGCTTTTATGCATGCGGCTCCGGCAAATACCTGATGGTAGGGGGTTAACACCGCGCTCATATTAAACTTGACGAACCATCTGGGTTCCGGGAGGAAACATGAACGCACAAGTGGGCGAACGTTACAAATGTTCTGATGCAAACTGTGGTTGCGAAATTGAGATTACCAATCCAGGCAGTATCCAGCACGAAAGTTCAGGCAATAGCTCGGCAAATGCAGGCTCCTTCAATGAAAGATCAAGGAGCAATCAACCCCTAGGCGCCTCGGGAACTGGCGAGACCGGCGTCGGCTCCTTGCGCAATGCCGAATCGGCTGGCATCTCAACACCTGGCGATTTCGGCTCACAGGGCGCGACCGGAGAAGGCGTCTTCGGAACCTCGGGCGGAAATCAGCGTTCTACTGCATCGGGACGTTTAGGCTCAACCACCGGCAGCTCTTCGAGGTCCGGCTCGCAAAGCTCCAGCACCTCCAACATGGAAACAGGATCGACTGGCCAATCGAACTTCTATTGCGCGTGCGGCTCACCTATGCACAAGGCGCAGTCCAGCCGCGCAGCAAGGATGTAACTCCTAAGTTCCGAAAAATCTATTTAGTATTCAATAAAAAAAAGGCAAGCCGGCCATTGAGCCGCCCCGCCTTTTCCTTTTTTCAACGTAAAAGTCTCAACCAATCTAGCGAATACCGAATACCTCTACCTTCGGACGATGGATCCAGCTTTCTTTCCCGTACCACAATTCTACGTTGCGAATTATGCGCCGTTCTCCCGGGAGTTCGATCGGTCGCGTACGTCCGCCGTCAGGAATGCGTTCGCGGAAAGCAATTTCTTCTGATGTGCCATTGCCGAAGTGCACGATCACCCGATGAAAGTCCACCGCGCCGCCAGTGACTCGCAATTGCACCGCGTGGAATTTTCCATCCCGCGATCCTACCTGAACCACATCGTGATCGTGTCCCCCGTCTACGTGCCTGCTTCCCAGAAATACCCATCTGTCATCCCGGTCTTGCGCATAAAGCGAAGCGCCAAAAGCTAAAGCTGCGATAAGACCTAGCAGCGACACGTTTTTGCGCCACGAAATTCTATTGTTGATCATGACTTCCTCCACTCTTTGTTTCACGGGGGGCCGTTCACTTCTAAACGTCGCCAACTGAAACGGTCCATTCGGCCCTCGACGGAATCAACGGCCATTCCGCCGTTGTGAAGCGACTTTATACGCGCCCGCCGCGAATGGTCAATTAGCTCTCGCCTCTCAGTTTCCGCAAGAGCATCACCACATTGCCGCTCCGTTGGACTGACCATTCTCATTTCGTTAAACTAAAACATCGCCATCTGGTCGCGATATTCAATCCATGACCGAAGCCACCAACAACGTACGGGTGCGATTTGCGCCATCCCCCACAGGCTATTTGCACGTAGGCGGAGCGCGCACAGCTCTATTTAGCTGGCTTTTCGCCCGTCAACAGAAGGGCACCATGATTCTGCGCGTCGAAGACACCGACGCCGAGCGCAACAAACCCGAGCTGGTAGAAGGTATTCTGAGCGGACTGAACTGGCTGGGCCTCCACTGGGATGAAGGTCCGTTTTATCAATCCCAGCGCACCGAACTTTATCGTGCTGCCGCCAAACAATGCCTCGCCAACGGAAACGCTTTTCTCTGTTACTGTCCCGCGGAAAAATATGTTGGCGGCGATCACGCCGAAGCTGGCGCCGAAGGTGGCCAGGTCCGCTGCGTGGTTCGCTGCACCTGCCGCGAGGGAATTCCGTCCACGCCCGGAACCAAACCTGCAATTCGTTTCAAAGTCCCCATCGGTGGAAAAACAACTTTTTACGATGTGGTATACGGCGACACCGAGTTTTCCAACGACGATATCGAAGACTTCATGCTGTTGCGCTCCGGCCAGGGCGACGAAGAATTTGGCCAGCCCATGTATCAGCTTAGCGTCGTCGTTGACGACATCGACATGCGCATCACACATGTGATTCGCGGCGCTGATCATCTTTCCAATACTCCCAAACAGGTTCTTCTGTACCGCGCGCTCCAAGCCAAGCCTCCAATCTTCGCGCATCTGCCCCTGATTCTCGGACCGGACCGCAAGCGCCTCTCCAAGCGTCACGGCGCTACTAGCGTCAGCATGTACCGCGACGAAGGCTTTTTGCCCGAAGCCTTTCAGAACTTTCTCGCACTCCTTGGATGGGCCCCGGGAGGCGACGTAGAGTTTCTTCGTACACCTGACTTGATTCAGAAATTCAAACTTGAAGGCGTAAGCCGCACCAACGGCGTCTTTGATAAAGCCAAACTCGAATGGTTCAACACTCAATATCTCCAGCATTTGCCTATTGAAGATTTACTTCCGCAGGTCGAAGAGGAATTGAAGCGCAGCGGCTTGTGGAAAGCGGAGTGGGCTTCTGAACTTGGACACGCATGGTTTTCCCGCACCGTCGATTTGCTGCGTCCCCGTGTGCGACTGTTGCCTGATTTCTCTACCTGGGCTCGCGCATTCTTCAGTGATGACTTCACCATCGATCCCGCGGCCGAAGCGAAATTCTGGAAAGATCCAAAAGTCCCGGATTTGCTGGCGAAATTGGCTGAAAAGTTGGCCGCTTTACCGGAATGGAATCACGATGTGTGCGATCACGCCCTGCGCGCCCTTTGTGAAGCCGAAGGCGTTAAGGCCGGCTTGCTGATCAATGCGACGCGCGTAGCAATCGTGGGGCAGGCCGTCGCTCCGCCGCTCTTCGACACCATGGTGGTCCTTGGCCGCGACCGCGTTGTGAAACGCTTGCGAACCGCAGCACCGGCCGTCATCGCAAAGAGCTGAGCAGCAAGCTCCTGGACGCCAATCTCTCAATCAGCTCTGTAATCGTGAATTAAGGTAAGAATGTGAATGCTGGCAGGCTGTTGCGATGAAATCTTCGTTCTATTTTTTCTCATCCGCCGGTTAAATGCTAATTAGCGCTCACGTTCTTATCGCTGCCAAAGCTTTTTCTCATCTTGCGATGGAACATACTGAACTCCAGCGTGGGATTGTCGCGCGTGCCTGTGATAGTGATGGGAATCAAAGTCCCTGCACCTCGTTTGTTAAAAAACGGGTCCACAGCTTTCAGGAAAAAAGACTTCTTGCCGCTAACCATCTGTGAAAGCTTGGCTTCCATTCGTAACTCGCCCGTGAAATCCAGATCCTCGCCACGCAACTTGTAAGTCCCACTTAACTTGATCACTGCCCCCGGAATGCTGAACGTCAATCGATCGAACTTAATCACGCCATTTTTCAAATTAAATTTCCCTCGCAAATCTGAAATCGCGCTCCCCGCGTCAGGATTGTCCGGTTGACCCATCGCGTGGCGGCTGAAAGACGCCAGCTTGTCCCGGACATCGGAACTGGCGAAGCGCGCATCGCTAACGTCGAATTCTCCATCTAGCGTCAGTTTGTCCAGCACTTTCACTTTGCCAGGCGGCAAAACCATTTTCGTTCGCAAATTAACCAGCCCGCTCATCATCGGTTGCGTCGATTTAGTCGCCAATTGAAGTAAATCTTCGAGTCGCGCTTTGGGCGCCACCACATCAAGAACAATCAAGTGCCCCTGCTTTTCGGGTACTCGCACCACGCTTCCCTTCGCACCGATTTGCGAGTGGATCAACGTCGCACGAACTGGATGCAAATACGTATCGCCATTAGTGCCGTCCACTGTGGCGGAAAATTCCGTGTGCAGCGGCACGGCACGTCCTACCGGATCCAGCGAAAAATTTGGCGTGTCGGTCACACCATCTACGTCGATACTCTGCAGCATCCCAGAATACTTGCCGCTCGAAGACAAAATCCCACCAATACCGGGAAGCGGCCCAAGGTCCGCATCTGTAAAGGTGTACGAACCGGAGACCGCCGTGCCTCCCGGATCGTCCACTTGCCACGGTCCAAATGTCCCATTCGTTCGTATTTCCCCTACGGGCTTGGCATTTGTCAGGTTGCCACGGAATTTAAACGGTTTTCCCGCGCCCACGGAGGACAAGACCAAATCGTGAATATCAAAATCAAGCGGCTGTTTGCCGCTTTGTTTCGGAAGAATGAGCAGCGTGGTGTTGTCGCACACCACTTGATCGATCGTAATTCTTGGAAGCGGCTTTTTTATTTTTGTAGCGGGCGGAGGCGCCGGCTCCCCTAGCGGCTCCCCGCGAGGCGGAACGGTGATCACCATATTGTCCACGTGAACTCCACGGATATGGCGCGGCACCCGCAAAATCCCCATAAATCCAAGGTGAAACGTGAATTGTTGGATCTGTATCATCGGCGGAACATCGGTGCGATTGTGATAATAAATTGCCAGCTTCTCTCCGGTCGCGCTCATTTCCGGGAAAGCCGTCACATGAATGGATTCCAGTTCAACGCGGCTTGCGAATCGTTCCGAAAGCGCGCGCACCACCCAATCGCGCGTCACGTCATCTACGTCCCGAGCTCGCTGATACAAGAGCGTCGCTGGAATAATGAACACCAACAGAACAATGCACAGCACCACAATCCACATGCGGGAGCGTGGTTTTACGCGCTCTTCGGACGCCATGTCGGGAGAATACCGCAGTGTGGCCTATGGTGCTGGGAATAATTCCGCGTGTGCTGGCTTGGCTGCGGCCGCGCTAGCAACAATATTTATAGAGGCCTTCAGATCTATGATTACAGGCGGCAAACAGATGGTCGTGCTACATGCTTGATAACGCAGTTTCAATGGAATCTGTTGTGGGCCCACTGGCGCGCTGGCCTCAGCGCTCACCGGCACTCGCAAAGTTACGGTGCCCTCGTAAACATTCAGCGGATTCTTCGAAAACGTGAAGGTGTGAAGCTGGCCTTTCGGGTAAACAACCTCGCCCGCTTTAAAACCGGCGGGCATTTCCGCCCGCAAATCAGTGGCGATCAAATACTCCGCCGACTTTTCTCGCGCGTTCACGTGAAACCCAGGGCGAATTTTGAACACCACCGCCAATTGGAACGGAACGCCGCGAGCGGCGGGGTCCGCCGACACATAAACCGCCGGAGAAACCACATCGCGAGGAGAAGGGGTTTGCGCCTGCACCAGACCTGCACTAGAAAAAAGCAGCAGCGCGCAAATTATTAAAAGAACCTTGCGACGCACCGAGCTTTTCCCGGCCATACCGATACGTAGTCTACGAATTTTCGATCTGCCAAAAGTCACAATGCAACCTGGGCGCCGAGCTGTTGCGAGATTACCCGCGCCATCACCGCCTTCAAACTTTCGCCAGTCTTTTCCAGCACAAAAGCGTTTTGCTCCTCAGACCATCTCAGCTTAAAACTGGTCGACAGCGCGGAAATCCAAATTTCCCGCACCGGGGTATTGGGGGAAACAACGAACTTCGTCTCGTCGTCATCCTCAAATAGCACCTCCAGCTTCCCGCTTTCCCCTTCCACATCAAAGCCATGTTCGTCGCCCGCAGTGAGCAATCGCTTCTTCAGATCCTCAAAAGCGGCGTCCGCTTTTCGTTGAAAGTCTTTTTCTTCCAGCATGTTTTTCAGCGTACACGAAGAAACTATCTTGAGGGAAGTCAGTTCGTAGCTTCTGTCTTTGATTTCCCGCCGCTACAGCAGCGCTTCAATCGCGTGCGACATTTCCTCGTAACTGATAATCCCTGTAATTCGTTTTACCTGCTTGCCGTCTCGTGAAATCAGTACACTCGTCGGGTACCCCAGCAGCCCCCCAAACTTATCCGCAATGTCGTCATTTCCGATCACGATCGGATAATTCATCGTCAGCTTTTGGCCACTGACATCGAAATGCTCCTTGGTAACAAATGGCACCACCACACTTTTCCCTTCCTCATCCATCGATATGCCCAGCACCGTGAATCCCTTGTTCGCATATTTTTGCTGCATTTCGATTAACCACGGGATTTCTTCGCGGCAAGGATCGCACCAGGTAGCCCAGAAATTTACCAGCACCACCTTCCCGTTGTAATCGGCGAGCGAAACGTCCTTTCCATCGAGGTCCTTGAAATGCACCTCCGGTTCCGGCATGCCTATGGATTTGTCCGGTGAATAGTCCTTACGCGCTGCTCCCGCTACATTGTTGGACAATCGCGTCTTTTTATCCGCGTAATATGTAGCGCCTATGAGCAGCAGCACGGTTACGACAATTACACCAACATTCTTCATTTTCATTTCCCAATCTCAAACCGGCGCCCTAAAGCGAGAACCGGTTCAGAAAAGTTAGTTTTCCCGAGAGCCAGGTCAGTTTGTTCACGAACACCAGCCCTCCGACAAAAAGCAGCAGCGCCCCACTGAAAACCTCGACTGCGTGCAGATATTTGCGAAAATTGTGATAGAAGCGAAGGAACTGCCCGATGCCCAGCGCCGTCAGCAAGAAAGGCACCGCCAGTCCCGCGGAATAAACAGCCAACAGTAAAATCCCTCGCGCAATAGTGTCGCTTGCCGCCGCGAGCGCCAAAACCGTTGCCAGTATTGGCCCGATGCACGGCGTCCAGCCAAATGCGAAGGCGAATCCCAACAAAAACGCGCTCCATACTCCAGGCTGGCCAATTTTGCTTTGTATGCGCACATCGCGATTAAGCCAGCGCGCCATCGACGGACCGAAAAAACCAATCAAGGACAACGAAAAAAAGTGGATCGCGCCAAAGCCCGCAAAAAGCGGCGCGTGACGTAGCAGCGAGATAACCCCCAGCACAACGAGCACCAACCCGATGATCAATCCGGTTTTTAATGTCAGCTTGATCAGCAATCCCAATAGATGAAGACCAAAAAGCAAAATCAACGCACCCGCGATCGGCGCCAGAACGCCTCGGTTTTGCCTTAGAAACGATCCAACCACGCTGGCCGATGCGCCGAAGGAAATAAACACCGCAGAAAATCCCGCCACAAATGCCAGTGAAGACCCGAACAGTCCAGAGCGCGGCAATTCACCTTTGCGCAATTGTTCCATGCCGATTCCGGACAACATGGAAATGTAGCCGGGTACCAGCGGTAAAACGCACGGCGACAGAAATGAAACCAGGCCCGCCAGAAATGCGCCGGCCAGCGAAACGTCGCTCATACCCCAGCGTCCCTGTGATATATGTTCATCGTGTATATTCCGGCCGAACCACTGCCAGGCACACTCCATTCTCCCATAAATGCATTAGACGCACTTCCACTGCAAACGATACGATACGAGCTAGGCCGTAAACTTGGGCGGTATTTGGGAAGGATTCGATCGCTGGTAAATTGCAGCAACTTCTAGTAAAAGCTTCTCACTATGTTCCGCGCCTATGAATTGCAAGCCCATCGGCAACCCTGCCGGCGTGAAACCGCAGGGCACCGAAATCGCCGACACCCCCGCCAAGTTTGCTGGCCGGTTCAGGCGTAACAGCAGCGCCCGCGTGGGATGATCCGTCTTTCCGACTCGTGTAGTTTCTTCGCCGATTGGCGGCGCCGTAATCGGAGTAGTCGGAACCATCAGCGCATCGATCGCCTCTCTTTCCATCACCTCGTGCAATTGCGCGATGAAGGCCCTTCTCTGATCCTGCGCTTCCAGATATTCCATCGCCAAAACTTTCGCCCCTATTTCAAGTCGAGAGCGCACGTCTTCGCTATACTCAGTTCCCCGGCTGGGGAACCAGCCTTTTTGCTGATGATAATGACTGGCCTCTGCCCAAGCGATACGATTGCCCGCCTTTTCGGTCTGCGCCAGAAGCGGTATGGACACCTTTTTGATTTTTGCTCCGAGTCGCCAAAGAGACCGTACTGCGACGTCAAAACTTTTCTTAACCTCACTGGAAATTACGTCGAAGAAAAATTCCCGAGGCACTCCGAATCGAAATTTAGACAGTCGCCTTGCAACATTCCCACGGAGCCGCTCGACTCCGTTTTTGCTCTTTTCGCCATCCACAATAGCCTGGAAAAGAATCTCGGCATCCGCTGCCGTGCGTGCCAGAGGCCCAACACAATCGTGGGTCACAGACAATGGAATCACGCCCGTCACATCTACGCGGCCGAGCCCGGGCTTCAACCCCACAATTCCGCATAGCGCCGCAGGTATTCGAATCGAGCCTCCAGTGTCACTGCCAATACTCCCAAAACAAAGTCCGGCAGACACCGCGGCCGCCGAACCACCGCTCGACCCGCCGGGAATCCTCGCCGTATCCCACGGATTTCGCGCCGGTCCGTAATGTGGGTTGTTGGTTGTCACACCATAAGCGAACTCGTGCAGGTTGGTCTTGCCTAGGAGAACTGCGCCCGCTTGTTTCAGGCGTGTAACTACACGAGCGTCCCGCTCCGGAAAATAATCGCCAAGAATCTTCGATCCGGCGGTAGTACGAATACTCTCCGTGCAAATATTGTCTTTTAGCGAAATTGGAATACCTTGCAGCAGCCCGCGATCAGTCCTGGTTTTGAGCCTTCCGTTTACGCTAAGTTCCGCTTCCGCTAGCTTCGCCTGCACACGCGCCAATTCATCCGTCACCGTGATGTACGCATTTAATTTTGGATTGCTTCGTTCAATCCGCGCGAGCATCAACTCCGTCAACTCCACAGGCGATAGTTTGCCGGTGCGAAAAAGGTGAGCGATCTCCGTTATCGTTGCAAAAGCTAGCTCGGTCTCATTCATGTAAATTGATTCACGACGAGTCCCCGCGTTTATCCGCTGCCGCGCATCTCAATAAATTTTTTCTTGCCGGCGCAAATTTCCAAACGTACCGATATTGGCGATGATAAATGCCACTCGAAACTGATTTTCTGTGCGCACCTGGCCTAGGGCGATGCGCCGGTATTCCAGCGACAGTCCGCAGCACCGTCCGTTATAGCTGACCTGCACAAGTTGGTTCTGCAGTGCATCATTTGTCAAATCGTAGCTAATGCCAGCGGCCGCGCTGAATCCTTCAGTATTCTGGCTGCCATATCCAAATAATGTCCGCACTTGATTCGAAATCGGCTGCAGGATGGGATTAGCGTCCAGCCGGAAATGGGCCACCGTCGCGTACCATTTCCCGTACGGTTTCACTTTTAGCAGCGAGCCGATAACAGTCAACTTTGCGATGTTCGGATCGTATTCCAGGATCTGCTCGATGTCGTATTTGCTCCCAGGCGCGATCGTGACGTCGCTTACCAACGGGGACCAGTGCACCGGCCCCAGCGCGAACGCAAATGGCGTGATGGAATTTAGCGCTTGAAATACGTTGCGTACCCCGGCAACCGCTGCTCCTCCAAAAGTCGGATCGAAAAAATGTTTCTGTACCAAACGCCAGGAAACCAGCTCCCGCGCTTCGTCATCGCCTTCCTTCTTTACGAAGAATCGTTGCGTGACCCCGTACTCGATTTCGTTTGTATCTGTAATGGTGGAGTCCGAATCAAAGCGAATGAAATCGGCAAAGTTATTTACACCCGTCACATAGCGATACGTTATTACCGGCTCAATTGAATGCTTATATTTCTTCTTCGATTTTGGCTGCTCAAAAAAGCGCTCCAGCGTTGGCGGCCGTAGGTCCACCGTAAACTCCCCGGTGTTACGGACAATCGCCCGGTCGCTCACCTGATCGGGCGCCGCCAACGAAGCCCCGTAACGCGTGGTTCGAAAAGCCGCGGTAGTTGTGATGCCCAGCCAGTCTCCCAGATGAATCGGGACTGTAATGCGTGGAGCAAATTCCGTACGGCCCACAAAACTTGGCGTATTAATGTCGCTGTCGGATCGATGTAGGGCGTCCACGAAGCTGTCGAATCCAAAATAAACTGGCAAATTGCGCCATGGGGCTTGTTCCACGGAATCAAAGCGCGCTTCCGGAAAATTGCGAATGCTGACGCTGGTAGCAGGATCTATCTGCAAAAAACTTTTGTCATTCAAGCCCGCGAAATTGAGGCTGAACCCGCGGAAATTATTGCTGAGAAAAATTGCGCTCCGTACTTCGGAGTTGATGGCGTCGCCATAAGTGTCCGCAAAGGCGAGCCGAAAAGTCAGCGAAGAAAGCTGGTTATAGTCCGTAACGAAGCGCCAGCCGCCCGGCAATTGCGATTGGATTTCCAGCCGCTGCTCCTCGCCGCCCTGCGGCTGCCGCACTCCCCCGACGATCAGACCGCGATCATCGACACCAAAATAACTGTAGGTGATCGACGTACCTTCAAATGGCTTGGCGCGCAGCTGGCCTCGCTCCGACACTCCCCGTGAACTCATATATTGAGCTCCCAGCGTGGCGTCCAACCACGGCTTGGGAGCCCAGTAAAAAGCGTCGCCAACGATAACGCCTTTTAGCGAACTGTCCCCAATATCCGGAATCAGAAATCCCGACTCCCGTACTTTGCGACCGGCCGGGGCGGTCGCATATGGAAGCCAAATCAGTGGCACGCGGAACAGCCGGAAATTTGCGTTTACCATCGCCACAGTTTTTTCCAGTTGCACCCGCGCGTGCGCCGCATAGAACTGCCAGGTGGGATGCTCTGCGTCGCAGATGGTGATCCAGGCTTGCTTAATTACATAAACATCTTTTTCGAAGCGCTCCACCTCCTGGGCTTCGAAGTAAAGGGGATTGTCTGAAAGCAAAAGGCTGGGATTCGGTCGGCGCTCGATTTTGACCGTGCCCCGCACATGATAAAAAAGGCCGTGGCCGGTTTTAACGTTGTAGTGTGCTTCGTCGGCCTCCACGTGCTGATTTTCAAAATCGAATTGAACGTGGCCGCGCGCAAAAGCTTCAGAGGTCTTCTCGTTGTACTCCACGTGATCCGCCCGTAAACGCGAATCCCCGTATCGAATATCCACATCATCATCGGCGATATACAAGTCCCCGCGACGGCTTTGCGGACCGCGCGACGAAAGATCAGCCACGCCGCCGGTTTTAAATGGGAGATGGGCCTGCTGTGCCGCCGTTCTTGTTGGGGGCACGGCAAAGACATAAAGCACTAAAAAAATCGGAACGAGCCAGCGGTAAGACGCGGCAGCGGCATTTCGCGCGGGAACACGGCGGTTTACACCAAACATGTAAGCCATGAAAGCAGTTGGATAGCCTAGCATGGGCTCGCCACCGTGAGTAAGCGACGAGTACAAGATGCCCCGGGCAAGCCAGCAGATGCCCCGCTCCAAAATTAAATCGCAATTAGTTCGAAATTAATCTGGCGAGTTCTTTTTAACGACGACGAAGCCGCTATCGCCAGTCAGTGTCACCGTATAAATCTCGTCGAATCCCTCTTCCGCGGAGGGCCGAACAAGCTTTTTAAAAGCTGCCGCCACAGCTGGCGCGGGGACTCTTTGTTTGCCAGCACGTAGATTATTTCGCTGCATGGCCTCCCGCAAGCTCGATTCGAAAAAATAAGCCACCGTGCGAAAGCCCGCCGCGCGCGCGGGCCCTACATAGCGCGCACGATCGGATGGCAGCGGATTCGTGTTGTCAACCACGAACGATTGCCCGCCCTCGAGGCACGCCGCCACCAGCAATTCTTCCCGCCGGCGCGTGCGCAGCATATCCAGATTAACGCGTACGTGAGTATCAAAAAACCGTTCACGGAAGAAACTGCTTTTGCCGGATCCTTGAATTCCGATAAAAATTACAACTTCCATATCATTGTGGCGATATTTGCCCCGCGCGCGACTTCGCTAGGTGTACCTTATTTTTGGCAATTTCGGTGGCCTCGGCCCGTGTCGAATCGCCGAGCCCACCGGCTCGTATCCAAGCTCGCTGCCTTCCCGCGCCGACCGCAGCATCAGCCCGCCTCGACTCATATCCCCTCGCCCCACAAACGCCGACGGAAAAACCAGCCGCTCGTCAAAAATGCTCAATAACGGTTCCACGTATTTCGCGGTCACGATGCTCCCCAGCAGCACGATCTCGCATCTCTTTCCAGCCTTGCGCAATAATTCCTGCGCATCGCGTTCCAGCGGCTCACGGTACCGCGGCTCAGCCACATCCACGGGAACCTCCGCAATCTTCATCATCTCCTCATGCGTCATAAGCGCGTCTGGCGGCACCAACCCTCGTCCTGCCGTGATCACAAATATTCCCGGCACTCCCGCGGGCGGAGACGCAAACGTACGCGCATAAGCGAGCTTGCCACGAAAATACAATCCGCTGATGAAGCTGAATAATTCTCCCAGCGGCAGGCCATCATTGCGCAGTCGTCGTGCCAGGATAAACCGAGCGCGCTCGCTCATAATCATTTTCGCGCGCACTCCGCCGGCATTTGCGGGTGAAAGCAGAAAAATTCGATGTGCTGCATGCGGCGGTGAAGCAGGTGTGGCTTGTCGATAGTTTGATTTGGTGCGTGGGGCTCGTTTCGTTTGTGTCATCGCAGGCAATTGATGAAGAAAAGAACTAAAGCAAGTTCAATGCTGACTTATTTTCGCGCTTCACTTGCTTCATGCTGCAATCCCGCGGATCTTTCTCCGGACGCCACCGCAGGAATTTAGTCCCGTGTCGAAATCTTCCTCCGGTGAAGTGGTCAAACTGCACTTCGGCCACCAGCTTCGGATCGAGTGGCTGCCACTCCATCGAATGTTTTGTACTCCAGCGGCTTAATCCGCCCGGCGCTTTTCCAGTGAATCCCGGCGGCTTAATCATTTTCTCTAACTTTTTGGTCAGCGCCAAACGCTCGTCCGCCTGAATGGACGAGCTGAATCCCACATGGTCGAGCAAACCTTCATCATTGTAGAGCCCCAAGAGCAACGACCCCACCAGCGGCTTTTTCTCGAGGTATCTGAATCCCCCCACAACGCAATCGGCAGTGCGCTGCTTCTTGATTTTCTGCATCCCAGTGCGCTCGCCGGTTTGATACGGCAAATCTTTGCGCTTGGCGACAATTCCGTCTAGTCCCACACCCATGTGAAACCATTTCCGCGCCACCGCTAAATCATCAGTCGCTGGAGACAAGCTGACGGAAGCATTTTTGTCGAAAACAGTTTTCGCGAAGCGTTCCAGTTCCTTCCGACGCCTTTGCAGTGGCAGCTTAACCAGCGATTTTCCTTTCTCATCCACCAACAAATCAAAAACGATAAACACGCAAGGATGTTCCTGGCTCAATTTCATAACGCGGCTGGCAGCTGGATGGATGCGCATCAACAACTCATCGAACGACAAATTTCCATCCACAGGAATTACGATTTCCCCGTCAAGAACAAATTTCTTGGCTTTAAGCGCTAGCAGTGTCGCTGCTAATTCCGGAAAATAACGCGTCAACGGCTTGCCAGATTTCGATTCCAGGTCAACGTCCACCCCGTCACGAAACGCTAGGCACCGAAATCCGTCCCACTTAGGCTCATATTGCCACTCTGGCCCATCAGGCAACTCCGTGGCCGGCAACGCCTCCATCGGAGCATATCTCTTGTTGAGGGGGAGGGTCATAGAAACGACTTCAGGTCTACACGATTTTTTTCTTCCAACAGCGGCTTCCAAAGATCGCCAGTTTTTCTGAGCCGTTCCGGAACATTGTTCATCGTGAAATCCTCGATGCGCACCCCGCGCTCCACTTCTTCCCAGGTGACCGGCGTGGAAACCGTCGCAGCAGGTTTCGGCCGTACAGAGTAAACAGAAGCCAGCGTCCTGTTCCACGCATTCTGGTTGTAATCAACCAGCACACGTCCGCGCGGCCGCTTCGCCACACGATATTCCGCTGTAATTATTTTGGGATGCCGCGCTTCCAATTCCTTCGCGAATGCTTTTGCAAAACTCCACACCTGTTTTTGCGTGGGCCCTCGCTTGATGGCCACGTAAACATGAATGCCTCGCGAGCCGGTAGTCTTCGCGTAATTTTTTATTTTGATCGAATCCAGCGCTTCTCGAACGATCAGCGCCGTCTCCAGCACGCCCTTGAAAGTCGCGCCCACCACCGGGTCCAGATCAAAATGAAGATAATCCGGCCGGTCCACATCGTCACATCGCGCGTACCACGGATTTAGATCGATGCACCCAAGATTCACAACCCACAACAACGACGACAAGTGTTGAATCACTGGAAAACCAATGACATTGCCGGAGCCGTGCTCAATCGAACAAATAGGAATCGAATCCGGCCGCGGTGACGGCGCCCGCTTCATAAAAAAGAATTCGCCATTTATTCCGTTGGGATACCGCTTCATGACCATCGCACGATTCTGAAGATGCGGTAACAGCCAGGGAGAAACATCCAGATAATATTGCAGCAGGTCTCGCTTGGTCAGGCCTAGCTCGGGAAAGTATATTTTGTTCAAATTGGTGAGATTTACCGGACCGCCATCGACAGTCATCGTAGTGTTCTCGACGGCGCGAGGTATCAGGTCAGCAGATTGCGCGATTACATCACTTTTTGGCGAATGAGAACGGCGCGCGACAGTAGTTTTGCGCGCCGCAGCGGCAGCTTTATGCGCAGCGGCCACCACTTTGCGCTTGGGCGCTGCTTTTGCCTTGGCTTTGGGCTTCACCCTGGCTTAGATGACATTGCGCAGGATTGCGGTCTTTTTATTATTGCCAACCGCTCTTTTATCTAGTGAAAATCGTGCGACGTCGTTGGCGCGCTCGTAATTATTAACGGCCGGATCCGCTGTGATTTCACCGAAACCACATTGTCCTGGTTCTGCAACTGCCCTTCGATCATCAAAAATTGATGATGCACCACCACCACATGGCATTCTTCAAATAGCTGCGGCGAAATAATCGCATTTGCAATCCCGGTTTCATCTTCCATGCTCAAAAATACAAATCCCTTCGCAGTCCCCGGACGCTGGCGCGCAATCACCCCTCCGGCAATGCGCACCTGCATGCCATCCGGCAAACGCGCCAATTCCGCGGCGCAGCGAATCCCCATTTTTTGCAGCTCCGCGCGATGATACGCCATGGGATGCGGGCCTACAGTCATTCCTGTGCCGCGATAGTCGGCCACCAATCGTTCTTCCGCGCTCATCTGCGCAAGAGGCGAGCGCATCGCATCATCATTATTATTTTCCGGCGCACTTCCAATCAAAACTTTTTCTTCCCCATCAACTTTCCCCACGTCCTCACAAAATTCATACAATGGACCAGCAGCTCGCGCCGTCCTCTCCACTTGCCACAGAGCGCTGCGGCGATGAAACCCGCGCTGGTTTCCCAGCCGGTTCAAAGCCCCCACTTCCGCAAGCACCGCTAATTCCCCTTTCTGAATTCGCGGAACGCGGCGTTTCAAATCATCCACAGAAGTAAATGGGCGTACCGCGCGCTCGCGAACAATTTCGGCCCCAATCTCCGCGCGCAAGCCTTTTACATAGCGTAGCCCCAGTCGCACCGCAAACTTTTCATCTATCTTTTCCAGCGTGCAAAGCCAATTCGAACACGTGATATCAATCGGCCGCACCCGTAAGCCGTGTCGTTGCGCATCCGTGACCAGCGAAGGCGGCTGATAAAATCCCATCGGCTGATTATTCAGCATCGCCGCCGTAAATGCCGCCAGGTAATGACATTTCAAATAAGCACTGGCATACGCGATCAAGGCGAAACTAGCCGCATGCGATTCGGGAAATCCGTACAGCGCAAACGAAGTAATCGAGCGAATAATCGTTTCCTGCGTTTCGCCGCTGATGCCCTTTTTATCCATTCCCCGTCGCAGCTTGAGTTCCACATCTTTCATGCGTTTTTCCGAGCGCTTGAAACCAAAAGCGCGCCGCAACTCTTCCGCCTCTCCGCCGCTGAATCCCGCGGCAATCATGGCCATGCGCAGCAGTTGCTCTTGAAAAAGTGGCACCCCCAGCGTGCGCGCCAGCACCGGCTCCAGCGAAGGATGCAAACAAGTCACCGGCTCGCGTCCCTGCCGTCGCTTTAAATACGGATTCACCATTTGCCCGACAATCGGCCCCGGCCGAATAATCGCAACTTGCACAACAATGTCGTAGAAACAAACCGGATGCAGCCGCGGCAAACACGCCATCTGCGCGCGGCTTTCAATCTGAAACATCCCCACGGTATCCGCTTTTTGCAAAGTTTTATAAACCAGTTCGTCGTTGGCAGGTAATCGGCTCAAATCAACTTCTTCGCCATAATCATCGCGAATAATTTTCAGTGAATCTTCCAGCACCGCCATCATCCCCAGCCCCAGCAGATCCACCTTCACGATCCCCATATCAGCGCAATCATCTTTATCCCATTGCACCACCACACGCCCAGGCATCGTCGCCGGCTCCAGCGGCACCACGGAGTCCAGTTGTCCCTGACAAACCACCATTCCACCCGAATGTTGCCCAAGGTGCCGAGGCAAATCCTGAAATCTCAAACACAACTCGCAAAACTTGCGAATCTGCGGATGCTGCAAGTCCAGCCCGACATCCTGAAATTGCCGCTCCAGCGTGTCGTTGGCGTCCTTGTATTCCCACGCGCCCACAAGTGAGGTCAGCCGATTCAACACCTCCGGATCAAACGCAAAAGCTTTTCCAATTTCGCGTGCTGCCGAACGTCCACGATACGTGATCACATTCGCCGTCATGGCCGCGCCAAGCTTTCCGTAGCGTTCATAAACATATTGAATGGCGCGTTCGCGTTGATCGCCACTTGGGAGATCGAGATCAATGTCCGGCCACTCGCCTCGTTCCTCCGACAAAAACCGTTCGAACAGCAACTCCATGCCCACCGGATCGACCGCGGTAATACCCAACGCATAGCAAACCGCACTGTTCGCGGCCGAACCGCGTCCCTGCACCAGAATATTTTGCTGTCCGCAAAACCGAATAATGTCCCAGACAATCAGGAAATAGCCCGCCAGATCGAGCTTTTCGATGACTTCAAGCTCATGCGCGATTTGTTTAAGCGCGCGCTCGTTGTCCGCTTCGTAGCGCGCCAGCATGCCATCGTAAGTGCGGTCGCGTAGAAATTGCATTTGCGAGCGTCCATCGGATACCGGATATATGGGGAACTGGTAGCCCAGGTCATTCAGCGTAAATTGCAGTCGCGAAGCCAGCACCTGGGTGTTGGCAACGGCTTCAGGAAGATCCGCGAAAAGTTTTTGCATCTCCGCGCCGGATTTCAGGTGGCGTTCGGCGTTGCGCGCCAACAGCCGCCCAGCGGTGGCCAGTGTGCGGTGATGTCGCACACAAGAAAATACATCCAGCAATTCTCGCTGCTCCGGCAAGGCGTGGCACACGCCGTTGGTAGCCAGCACCGGCAAATTTAATTTCCGCGCAATCTCCAGCGCGCACTGATTGCGCACCTCTTCATCGCGGCAATAATGCCGCTGCAATTCGACATAAACATTGCGATTTCCAAATAGCTCGCAAAGCTGTTGGACGCTGCTCATTGCAGCTTCCATGCCGCCGCCTGCCAACGCATGAGCAAGCGGCCCTTCATCTCCCCCCGTGAGGCAAATCAATCCGCCAGCATCTTTTTCAATTTGCGCCGCTAATTCCGCGCGTGAGATCTGCCCTTCCCCTTTTTTCGCGCGCAATTTCATCCTTGTGATTAAGCGGCAAATATTTTGATAGCCCTTGCGCGACTCCACCAGCAACGGATACCGCCACCCTTCTTCCGACGTAACTTCCGCGCCGATCAACGCGCGCACACTGGATTTTTTGGCGGCCATATAAAAACGCGGCGCACCATACATGCCATCGCGATCGAGCACCGCCATCGCTTCCATTTCGCGTTCCGCGCACACGCTGGCCAATTCTTCCGGCAAAGAAGCGCCCGTAAGAAAGCTGAACGCGGAACGCGCATGTAATTCGACGTACATCAATCGTACATTCCCCTCAGAAACCACCCTTGCTGCCGCAAATCGTAATAAATCAGGTACAGCCCGCACCCGTTGGCAGGGGTTGAAGAGGGGTTTGAAGAGCGTTTATTTTTTTGTGCGCTGGATGAAAACCGAACTTCCACATCCCATTCGGCTTGATCCCAGGGATCCTGCCACCACTCTCCGGAAGTACACCAGGGCCCGGAAGCATTCATGATGTCACCGCGCGCACCCTGAAAAAATACCCGTACCGGAAGACCATCAAGTAATTCCACACGCGCGGGAACACTGGGACGTAAAAGACGAAAACCCTTGGCAGGCTTTGCCATTCGCCGCACAGAATAATTCTGGCTCACTGGTTTGTCGGCCGCTGCAATCGGCTTTTTTCTGCGACTGCCTGCCGCTTCCTGTGCAAGTCTGAAGCGCTCCATGCGAATCGCATCCGGCCGGTGTGAATCCATCAGTTGCGGCGAGCCCACATTCGCGTCACCCACCAGATTCGCTAGCCGCGCCATGGTCAGCTCCAGTTTTTCTGGCTCCGGCGAAGCAGGAAGAAACAATCCCCGCTGCGTGGTGCGTACCCGGTCCGATTCAGCGGCTAGCGTTATTTTTATAACTGCCGCAGGCGGTGGATCGGACTGCAAACGCAACCGCACCAATTTCAGCAGCAATTTGGAATCCCGCATGGGCACCGGCAAAGCCAAAGTCTTTTCGAATTTGCGCGGCAGCAGTTTGTGCTGATCCGCATGCGCGGAAAGTTGCAAACCTTTCTCGAACGAACGCTCCAGATCGAATTCCATTCGAATGCTGCGCGCAGACAACGACCGCGCCGCCAGCCGTTCGCACAATTGATCCAGCAAACGCCCCAGAACAAAGCTCAGCGATTCCAGTTCCTCCACGGAATCATCCAGCTCCATTTCTTCCTGAAAATTATCTGAAAGTTTGGCCAGCACCAGCGAACGCACCAACGCCCCGCGCGCCCGCGTGTGCAAGCGCACCCCTTCTTGCCCTAGCCGCTCAGAAAGCTGAATCACCGGCAAAGCAGCGAGCCCGCCGCAGGTTTCCACACCCCAGCGCGCCAATGTCTCCAAAATTTCAAGAGAAGGGAGAAGCGTGTGCACCGGCAGCGCCTTCAGCCTTTTGGCTTCTTCCCTTGGTGGGATTAACGTGACGCCCGGCAATCCACGCGATGCCAGAATTGCCACTTCGATATTTTCTGCAACCGCGATGCGCGCACTTAAACCTAGTCCAGAACCGCGTTTCGCAAGCTCCTGAGCGATTTTTTCTTCCGCGCCAAATAAACCGCCCAACCCCGCGAGGTCGAGAACGATAGTGTCTGGCGCGGTATCTTCCACACGCGGCGAAACCGACCAACCCAGATCCAGCAGTGCCTCATGCGTGGTTTTCTCCTGCGCCGGTGAACGGTGCCGAATTTCCACGCCCATAAATTGCGCCGCTTGCGATTTCGCCATCCCCAGTTCGATTCCCAATTGCGCCGCGCGCCGATTGGCCGCCACCACACTCCACAATGGCGGAGCCCCTTCCACAATCGCTACCGCATGCTCGCGTAGCGCAACTTCGCCGCGCACTACGGCTTGCACAATAAAATCGGGAATATGAATGGCGGCAAAGGACATGAACGTTCCATCGCGAATTGGAAATAAAATTCAGCAAAATTATTTGGGTTCCGCGCTCCTCATTTAAGCTTCACTTCCACAGGCATGGCATGCAGATAGCTCCAAATCGATTGCGCTGCAAAACTTTGCGTATTTTCGTCACCATGATCCGCTGAATTGTGACCCGCAAAATGTCGCGCAATAGAAACCGGTCCATTTTGCACGCGCTGGAACCCATTTCGTGTTTGTTGAAAATTGATCGACTGTATACGCGTATGCAGCATTTCCGCGTGAACATCCGAGCCATCCAGCAATCGCGCATGCGGCAAACATTCGTTTGCCAAAACTTTATGCTCCAACAATTGTGAATGCCGCGAACTTCTTCCTGTGTTATCGCTAACGTTGCTTTCCGCCGCGCCGCCCGACCAATTCGCCGCCTTCAAACTCATCCGCAAAACCAGCGAAGCACACGTTTTCGCGTTGGACTCCTGCTCCAGCACCAGCAACACCGTGGCAGTGTCTTCCACCGCGCGCCGGAACCGGAACCACGCATTGAGCGGCACATGCCGCACTGTCTCCGGCGCCACATCGCTAAGATCCAGCGCAATAAATCCAAATCCCCCGCCCTGAATCAGAAGATCAGCAGCGCGCAAAGACTGATCAAGACTGCGGCAGCGCACCCACAGCAATTGCTGCAGCTCCACCCCGGCCACTTCCGCGCTGCGCGGATCAAACGAATCTCGCGCGTCGATCAACGCGCACACTTCTGCCTCTGCAGTTCTCGAAGCCAAAGCCGAAAGCAGCACCGTAGTCCGCCCCGAACACGGCGGCCCGCAAATTTCCGTCAATCCTCCACGCGGAAAGCCTCCCGCCAGAGCATCAATCTCCGGGATCCCCGTAAGCACAGTTTCAACGCTCTTGCGGTCGCGATACCCGAAAGGGGAAATCACCCGCCCAGCAAGGGAAAGTTCAACATCAGAGCGGAGAGTAGCAAGATTGGGGCGCATGACAGGAGGTTCGAACCCAAAAACGATATTCGCTTTTTGTTCGCCCTAGCGTATTCTGTAAAATTCCCGCGCTCCTGTCAAGCCCTTTACTTTTCAGGTGCTATTAGTCTCCGATCAAGGCAAGGCCCGCGACACGCTACTCCGAAACCTAAGTGGACTGGTAATCACATTGGGCGACGATTACGATGATGCGCATGCTCGAATCGATCGGCCACTATCGTATCCGCCGCAAAATCGGTGAAGGTGGCATGGGTGTTGTCTATGAAGGCTGGGACGAACGCCTCGAACGAGCAGTAGCAATTAAAACTATTCGCGAGGCAAACGAAAGCACTGACGCTCGCAAGCGCTTGTGGCGCGAAGCCAGATCGCTCGCGCGCGTTAATCATCCCGGAGTCTGCCAGGTTTTCGACGTTCTTGAAGACCGTGAAGCTCTAGTCCTGATATTGGAATTGCTCGAGGGGCAATCCCTGGCGGACCGGCTCGCGCGTGGCTCGATCACCACCTCGGAAGCGGTTAGCATCGAGCGCCAGATTCTGGAAGCACTTCAAGCGCTTCACGACATCGGCATTGTTCACCGCGATTTGAAACCCTCCAACGCCTTCTTGACTCGGCATGGCGTCAAGCTGCTGGATTTCGGTTTGGCACGATCCGCCGATCCCCCCACCGTCGATAATATCGATCAGGCTATAACAGCAACCATCGTGACCGCCTCAGGCCTGATTGTTGGCACTCCCCAATACATGGCGCCGGAGCAGGCCGGGGGGCACACAGCAGGTCCCGCCGCCGATATTTTTGCCGCTGGTTGCATCCTGTATGAAATGCTCACTGGGAAACAGCCCTTTGGCGGCGATTCTTTTGTCGATGTTATGTATGCAGTGTTGCATCATGATCCGCCACCGCTCGGCGGATCTCCTGAAATCGAGGCGCTTGATCAGCTGATCCGGCGCGCAATCGCCAAGCGTCCTGAGAATCGATATCCCTCGGCTCGCGAGATGCTTGACGCAGTAAACGCCATATCGCTGTCGGGCGGCACAGCAACCGCCTCGCAAGCCCGGACTGTCACGCGCCTGATCGCCCTTCCCTTCCGTATGTTGAAAAAAGACCCGGACACGGACTTTCTTGCCTACAGCTTGCCGGACGCGATCAGCAGTTCACTCTCGGGCATCGACAGCCTCATCGTGCGCTCCAGCCAGATGGGTTCCATGTTCGAAGGTATCGCGGATCCTAAACGAGTGGCCGCTGAAGCAGACGTTGACGCTATCTTGACCGGTTCGCTCTTGCGCGCTGGAGACCGCATTCGCCTCACGTGCCAGCTCGTTGAGGCGCCCGGCGGCACAGTGATGTGGTCTGACACCGCAACTTCTTCGATACAAGATCTCTTCAAGATCCAGGACGATTTGTGCGACGGAATCGTGCAATCTCTCAGGTTGCCTCTGAACGACCGGGAACGTTCTATTTTTCGCCGCGACGTGCCCACTAACGCCAGGGCCTTCGAGTATTATCTTCGCGCCAACCAGATGACCGCCAAAAAAACTCTAGATGACATGCGGCTAGCACGTGACATGTACCTCCAGTGTGTTGATGAGAGCCCTAATTACGCGCCGGCTTGGGCACGACTCGGACGCGCTTACCGATTCATTGAGAAATTCGGTGACGATAACGAAGGCGATCGTAAGCGGGCTGATGGAGCTTTCAATCGCGCGTTCGAACTTAACCCTGACCTCGCTATCGCACACAATCTTTACACTCCGGTGGAGTGCGATCAGGGCCGCGCACAAGACGCCATGCTGAGGTTACTCACTCGAGCGCGATTGCGCCGAAACGATCCCGATTTGTTTGCCGGCTTGGTTCAGGCTTGTCGTTATTGTGACGAATTGGAAGCTTCCGTCGCTGCTCACCATCGTGGACGACATCTTGATCCCCATTTGGTGACCAGCGTTGAGCATACCTATTTCCTACTCGGAGACTATTCCAAAACCCTCGATTGCTATGCGAAAAAGTCCGGCTACTACCTCGATTGCGCTGCTCTTGTCGCTCTTGGCGAGAACAATACAGCTCTCTCGCGCTTGCGGGAACGCGAGGGAACCACTGGCGGAGCCATACAAGCAATCATGCGATCTTTGCGCGCCTATATCGAAGGCGACTTCCAGGAATGTCTCAACGCCATAGAGATCTGCCAGTCTATGACCCCAGGCGATCCCGAAATCTGGTATTACATGGCGCGCCACCTCGCTCGCATTAACGAGCAAGAGCGTGCCATCGAATCGCTTTCAGGCGTAATGGACAGAGGTTTTCTTTGTTCGACGGCTGTTTCCCGCGATCCCTGGTTTGCATCTCTGCGCTCCTCGCCTCAATACGCCGCACTTATGCGCAGTGCGGAAGTCCAGCGATGCAAAGTGCATGCCGCGTTTTTGGCAGCCGATGGCGTGCAACTCATCAGCATCACGTAAAATTACATTCGAAAAGTCGCTCGCCAGGAGTGGGGCTGCGAGCCCACCTTCAAGATCTATTAGTGCGCGCGGCTCTAGGCACAAAATGCTCGCGGATTCACATTACGCCTTACCGAAGCTTTTAAAATCCACTACTCGGATTAATGAGTTATCAGCTAAGTGGATCATGCCTGCCAGAACGAAATGACCCACGGAGGGTCCCGCACCCTCCGTTCTGTTGAGGGTGCGGTTTTTAACGTGGAACAGGTAAAACGCAAACCGCGAAGCACGTACCAAATGTCCGTCTTTAATGCTTGCCAGAATGAAATGGCCCAAGGAGGGTGCCGCACCCTCCGTTTTTTTCCCGAGTACGCCGTCAGAACGAAGCCGCCCGGCGGCGGACGCTACGCGTGAGGTTAGGGAGCGGTGGTTGCCTAACGGCTGAGATAAGTTTGGGTCACAAGGAGGCACCCTGTGACCCGTTTACGCAAAATGA
>Ga0182024_10007201_pt1 | contig 24066 bp, 19 predicted proteins | sample P32metaG_FD_120480 | JGI IMG/M metagenome (GOLD analysis project Ga0182024, IMG submission 120480) | Permafrost microbial communities from Stordalen Mire, Sweden - P3-2 metaG (Illumina Assembly) | ecosystem: Environmental > Terrestrial > Soil > Wetlands > Permafrost | place: Sweden: Stordalen...
CATCCTTACGATAGTAGCCGTCGACGTGAACAGTCTTCCCTTCCCCACTTGAAGAAGGAGTGTCGGCCATCCGAGATGAATAATCCACTTCATCACTGGTCGGCCGTTTCGGACGAGTGGGCTCTTTCGCGGCGTCTGGCACGCTTCGCTCATACGGTTGAACGTAGGTGCCATCCTTGCGATAGTACCCTTTGACATGAACAGTCTTCCCTCCGCTACTCGGCGTCGGAGCGTTGTCAACGTGCTGGGGCTCGCTTGGTGGCGAGAAGCTTGGCAGCGACTCTTCCGTTAGCGGTTCGGGGTCTGTCCGAACGGAGGAAGGCCACGAAGGCAGCAACGGCGGTCCTGCTTTTAACGCTGGTGGCGCTTCGACGATTTGCGGCGCAGAATTAACGGGTGGCGGTGCTGGATCGATTCTGGGGTCAACCGGTGGGGCGAAATTCCGAACCGAAAGCACAGGCGACGGTTGAGCGGCGGCGGCCGACTGGACTGGTGCCGAATGCTTCGCAAAGCCCCAATTCCATACTGCGCCGATCAGCAAGACGATCAACGTGAGCGATCCGCCAAGAGTCAGCCACAAGAGCAGTCGCGTAACGACCGACGCGAAGGCAATGTCCCACGCAGTCGGCCAAAGGGGCAGCGGACCGAGCGCTAAGGCGTCCGGCGGGGGCTCCGGCGCCGGCTTGGATCGCTTGCTCCAGGGTAAAAAGCTGGCCACGTACTCCGTGAGTGTTTTTCTTGGTGGCGATGGCACCGGGCAAGGTGCTCCGCACGCCGGGCATTTTCCAATTCGGCCGGCGCGCGTTTCGTCTGCCTTAAGCTGTCGGAAACATTTCGCGCATTGAAAGTGGATAACAGCCACGTGTTACTTCTTGTAAGCCGGCGTTTCTTTGACCCTGTACGCTATAGCTCCGTGGTGGTGTTGCACGAACTCATTCGTTCTCTCTTCTTGCCCCGTAGTTTACCGCGCCATTGGGGCATTGCCAGCACCCGGCTAGCGTCTCTTTTGTCCGCCGGGGAAAATGGCCCCATGAAATCGACCGACCTGACCCGCGAGCAGACCGACGCGCTGCTGGCCGAAGTGACTCCGATGCTGGGCTATCTGTCGCGCCTCTCGGCCCGGATGGACAAACGCGGCATGGGCACGGAACCACTCGCTGCGGACGTGCGCAAGGCTAGGGATGCGATGCAGGCCCTACGTATGTCGTTGCATTACCTGCACTGCGACGGGTTGGGCGATCGAGCCAATCAGCGATAGGGAGCTAATCAGTGCAATTCCGATGCTCGACCACCGCGGCCGACGCGCTCGGCCTAAGCCAATTGCTTGAACGATTCGCAAACGAGCAGTGGGTGGCCGACCATTACACGCCCGAGGAGGCTGCGGCGTTCGTTCTGGACCGCTTCAAGCGTCGGATCGCTTCCGATTTAGAACAGATCGAACTGCGCGTCGTCGATGGCAAAGCCGATTGACTCTCTCGCCGGACTGGCGTTCCAGCGGTACTCGCCATCCTTGAGGGTGTAGAAACCGCTCTCTTCGCCGATCGCTCGGCCGTCGAATTCAAACGACGGGCCTTGGTCGTGTCGTTCGCCAGCTAATGGGCCGTCGATGCAGTTAGGCATGGCACAATTTTCGACCGGCCGACCGATCGCTTGCAAGCCTGTCCGGGTGTATAGTGTCAAACTGGGCGCGTGCTCGGGCGTTCGCACTGGCACCCCTCACACAAGGATCGACCGTCTTGAAACGGCTGCTTGTCATCCTGCTTTTGTTTGCGGCCACGGCGTCGGCGGATTCCCGCACCTGGACGGACGAAAAGGGCAGCCATCACACCACGGGCGAGCTAGTCGACTTTCAGGGTGGCGTTGCCTATCTCAAAAAAGACAACGGCAAAATAATTGCCGTCCCGCTGGTCAAGCTTAGTACGGCCGACCGGGGCTTTGTCGAGTCGTCGATGCCACCACCTGCGCAGTCGATAACCGGAAAAGTCGTCGGCGTAACCGATGGCGACACAATCACTGTTCTCGACGGTAGCAAGCCGACAAAGATCCGACTGTTATCCATTGATGCGCCCGAGCATCACCAAGCATACGGGACGAAATCAAAAGAGTCGCTATCATCCAAGGTTTTTGGCAAGAAAGTCGTAGTCGAATGGGGCAAAACCGACAGATACGGCCGCACTCTCGGCCAAGTCTTTCTTGATGGCCGCTGGATCAACAAAGAGATGATCCGCGAAGGTTGGGCGTGGCAATACCGGCAGTATTCAAAATCGGAAGTATTGGCCGAAGCAGAAAGCGACGCGCGAACCGAAAAGATCGGCCTTTGGGCAGACTCGAACCCGACCGCACCTTGGGAGTTCCGCCACCCACCGCGAGCAGTGCAGCCGGCCCCGCTAGCGGAAGCGGAACCGCCGACGGCCCCGCCGTCCGCAGCACCACGCGCGCCACCGGCAAACGGCCTTGCATCGACGCCGGACGCGCCGGAAGAAAAAGAGGAAACCGTCTACGTTACGAAAAGCGGAACGAAGTATCACCGCGCTGGCTGCCGCTACCTGAAAAGCAGCACCGCGATGCCGCTTAGCCAGGCCGCTTCGCAATACTCGCCGTGCAGCGTATGCCACCCGCCAACCCCGAAGGCAAGGAAATCGGACTCTTCGGCGCTCGCGGACAGTCCGTCAGTTGGAACCGGCGATAAAGATGACGCGCCGCCGGCATCGAGGCCGCCAACGGCAGCCAATCGCAACCCATTTGACGAAACTCCCACGGGCCAGACCGTTACGGGCATCCCAACCTACACCGGCCCAAGGGGCGGCCAGTATCACTACAGCAAGAGCGGCAACAAGGTGTACGAGCGGAAGCGCTAACGCCGGCTGCGGCGTTTGAAAATGGACGAATTCACACGCGAATCGATCATCGAAGTGGCGAATGGTGCGAACCAGAACGTGGGTTGCATTTCTCGTACCGAGTTCACGCGATTGACCGGCGTCCGCATGAGAAGAATCTTTTGCCGTAAATCGCTCTGCGCTCTGGTGCTACTGGTCGTCGTGGCTGCGGCCATCACCGGTTGCGGCGAAAACCGGGAAGCGACAGTGCGGCGGCGTGCTTCTCTCACGCCGGAGCAACGGCAAGCCGAAGACCAATCGGCTGTGGAAGCCGAGGCGAAGAAGAAGAAAGAAGACGAGCTGGAGCGTCGAGAGGCAGGTGCAGTTACAATTTCTCAGGATTACGTCCGAAAATTCTTAAAACACCCTGACGATGCGAGCTTTGATTCCTGGGACGCGCCCGAGGTTAAATGGAACCCGGCTGGCGACACATTCTTTGTTTCGTCGAAGGTCAAAGCAAAGAATGATTTTGGAGGCGAGTTAACGTATCGCTGGGCAACGATACTCACGTTGAAGGCGAATACGTGGGACCTCGTGAGCTGCGTCATTGATGATAAAGAGGTCTACACGTCGGACGCGCTGCTGAACGAGTTGAAATCGCAAAGGCAATCGGCCGGCCGTGAGGAGAAGGAAGCCGCCAAGCGAGCCGAAGCTGAAGCGCGAAAGGAACGGCAGGCCGCGATCGAGGAAGCGAAGTGGCGCACATGGACCGATGCCAGCGGCAAGCACAAGACCGAAGCCAAATACAGCGGCACCTTAAACGGCGAGGTCATGCTGCTCAAGCGCAATGGCTCCAAAATTCAATTGCCGCTGGACAGGCTTTCTGATGAAGACCGGGAATGGATCGCCAATCGATCGAAGTGAACGACGACGAGCGGTCTGTGGTAGCCGGCTTTCTTCCCGCCGGCCCCGGCGGTGGCCCGAAGTTATCGGGCGATGGCAGCCGCCGAAGTTCAAGCCAATATCGCCGTGAGAGGCGGAGTTTATTGAAGCGGCTTCCCTGATTCTAGACTTTTCGCAAACGCGGGCGCCTTCTTCTTGAACGCCGCGTCCTTGCTCTTGTAGCCAAGCTTTCTCACGTGGTCGGCGGCAGACTTGCGAGCCGGCTTCGGCATTTCGAGAAGGCGGGAATAGAGGGCGAGCGACGCCCCGTCGGATGTGTCCGTAACGCAAAATTCCGCCATCGCCGGGGCCGCGCTTTCGGGAAGCCGTGCAAGGAGTTGCTTGAAATGGCCATTGAGCTTCGGAGCCTTCCTCGGCTGCCAATCCGTCCACGTTTTCTTGTCAGAGTTCATGAATTGCCATTCCCGAAGCTCAAACATGTTCCAACTGTCAGCCAAAACGTCCAAGCGTCGCCTCGGATTAATCGTTAGCTTAAGCCGACAGACAATCGGCGAGTCACGCTCCTCGCAAGCAGCAACCGCGTCGATGAAGATTCTGAATGTTTTTCGGTCCACATAGACATGGCAGTATTCGTCCTTCTCCTTCCGCTGCTCGTCGACTGGATTGCAGCGCAGAGAACTCAGCGCGGTCCCCAAGTCCGAATATTCAAAGTTGTAGTAGTCGCTGACTTTGGCAGTGCACGTAATGATTATGTCTTTGCCAAGATAGTCCTGTGGGGATGACTTCACACGCACCAACGGCGTCTCGTCGCCCACGAGGGGAACGCGTTCGATGGGACCTTCGATCTTCGGCGCGGGCTCCCTCGTAGTTTGCTCGGCCGCGTCGAGACACGCTCGAATGTAGCCCACAACGGGCCGCACGGCGTCCTCGGGAAGCTCTTTCTCTTGCGATAGTTCTTTCGCTGCCGCCGTCCTTACTTCGACATCTTCCGACGCAAGGTCCTTCAAGAGCGACCCGACATCGCCAGCGGCAGCAGCCGAAGTGATCAACAAGGCGTACAAGAATATAGTGGCGCGCCGCATAAGAACACCTTTTGGCTGCGAGGTTACACGCCTCCAAGTTTACCGCTGCCGCAGGCTCCTTCCAGTACCCAGCTTGCAGTTTTTCGATGGGGTGGTAGGCTAAGGGCACCTCGGATCGTCTGAATCGGTCCGGGGCGCGGCGTAGAAACCGCAAGATTCCGGAAGCGTGATAGGACGTGACCCTATGTCGAAGGGCCCGAAGCCCGTTGACCGTGCGCGCATCGCGAGGTGTGCGCGGATGCCTCTTCCGTGGCATCTTTCTACCCGATCAACGGGCCTCAGGCTTTTTTGCGCGCGATAGGCGACCAATAGCGGCCGATCCCCTGGCACGCGCCGGCCAGTCGCGAATCCCGACAAACTGACTTTCCATTCGCATTAAACACGAAAGACTACCTATGGACACCGAACCGCGTACCCTTCTCCAGTTCTGTCGATGGCTGGAGACTGCTTGCGACAACGTCAATTTCCAGGCTCGCTACGTCGAACCTGACTACCTCGATCGGCTTGAAATTGAGCAGACGATCGATACAGCATCACGCCTCGCGCGCCGGCTTGGCGCGGGCGATCTTGCGCCCGCTTCCGGACCGATGACGATTAACGAAGCGCTGGCGGCCTTGGGCGCCCTCTTGGCATGGGCGCGCCGGCAGACGGCTACGCCGCCCGGCGTGTTGTCGGTTGGCACGGTTGCCGAAATGCTCGGCGTGTCGACCCGGTCAGTCTGGCGCATGGTGTCGGCCGGCGAAATTCCGTCGCCGGTCAAGGTCGGCGGGTTGACCAAGTGGCGCCGCGCCGACATTGAAGCGACAATCGATCTTCTCCCCACCGTGAAAGGTTAGACACAATGGCCAGCATTTTCAAACGCAAGCGAACCGTCGATGGTAAATCGGTGGAGGCTAGGAAGTACACGGTTCAATACGCCGATGCGAGCGGACAGACTCAGCGCGTGGCTGGTTTTACCGATAAGGCCCGGTCATGGGAACTGGCCAAGAAACTGGAGAGCGGCGAAGCGGAAAGCAATCATGTTAAGCATCGCAAAACGCCGTTGACGACGCATCTCGGCGACTTCAAAAAATCGTTACTGGCGAGCGGCAGCAGCGCGAAGCACGTGAACAAGACCTACGCCCGCGTCAAGCGGGTTATCGAGGGGTGCGGTTTTCATCGCATCGCGAACCTGGACGCCGCGAAGGTCGAGACGTGGCTAGAAGAACAACGCAACCGAAAAAAGAAGCCGATCGGAATCAGCACGTCGAACCACTACTTGGTCTCAATCAAGCATTTTGCCGGTTGGCTGGTCGAGAATCATCGCGCGCCCAGCAGTTCGCTGACGCACCTTTCGCGACAAAACGCCGAAACAGACGTGCGGCGGCAACGTCGGACGCTGACCGACAAAGAATTCGCCAAGTTTATCCAAGCGACTCGCGGAAGCGCTGCCTATCGTGGCATCTCTGGACCTGACCGGGCGATGCTGTATCTGATCGCCGCCAACACCGGACTGCGGGCAAGCGAGTTGGCTAGCTTGACAAGCGAAAGCTTCCACCTAGAGGGGGAGCTGACCGTCATGGTTGAGGCGGCATACTCAAAGCACAAGCGCCGAGACGTGCTGCCGCTACGGGCAGATGTGGCGAAAGCGGTAGGAGGTTGGACTCAGGGCCGCTCTGGGCTGCTGTGGCCGGGCACTTGGGTCGATCGTGCGGCCGAGATGATCCGGGCTGATCTGGAAGCGGCCGGCATCGAATACAAGGTCAAAGGGGCTGTCTTTGATTTTCACGCTTTGCGGCATCAGTTCATCAGCAGCCTGGCAAAAGCGGGGGTCCACCCGAAGGTTGCCCAGCAATTGGCGCGACACTCGACGATTACCTTGACGATGGACCGATACTCGCACCTGGACACGCCGCAGTTAGTCGATGGCCTGGACAGACTTCCGGCTTCGCCGTTCACCGAAGATTTGACACAAAATTTGACACAGGGCGATGACTTTGGCCGTCCCGAGACGGCACAAGATGGCACGACTGCAACCGGCGACCGCAAGGTAGACGATGACAGCCAACCCTTTGAACTGCAAGGGGTTGGCGTTCCGATTCTCGACCTGTCACAAGATGACACAAGTAGGCCCGGTAGGACTCGAACCTACGACCAAGGGATTATGAGTCCCCTGCTCTAACCGACTGAGCTACGGGCCCGCATCCCGTTTTATACGACAAAGACGCTGGCCTTCGCTACTTCATTTAAGTCGGGTGTCTGGCCGGTCGCCGAGTGCCACGGCGAATCGAAGGCGGCGATCGCTCCCTAGCGGGTTCTTCCTCCCAGCACCGAAGGATCGATGCCGCCCAGGCAGTGTGGGCATTGAACGTGACCCGTTCCGCCACACCTCGAACAGCGAACTTCCGTGTCGACGCTGCTGATGATTCGCTGGCCATTGGCCGGATTTACCCCAACCACGGAGGTCGCCGTGCCCGGCACCGTCCCTCGGGCGCAACGCGCCGGGCAATCGACTTGGCCGCCCCCGGCGCAAAACATGCACCACGGATCCTCAAAGGCGTAGGAATTGTCCCGCCTTCCTCGTTTCTTCTCCGGGTCGCCACCGAGCGAATGAGCTTTGGTGGGCGACATCAGATTGACGATGAGCACCGTCGACGCGCCCACGGTCTCGGCCACCTGGGGCCATTCGAGCGCCGTCTTGGACGCGGGTGGCTGTTCGAAAGCGGGCAGTTCCTTTTTGAGGAAATCCAACACGATCGCGGCGGGAACCCCCCCTCCGATCTTGTTGGCCAGCCGGTAATACAGACGGTTCAACGCGATGACCCGTCCGCGCTGATCGCAGACCGGTCCACCACTGCTGCCAGCGTTGATGAGCGCATCATAGAGGAGCAAGTTCTCCGTCTCCGGATCGGGAAGGCCCGAAACCGATCCTTTGACCGATTTCAGCCTGCTGCCCAGCGCCTGCCGCTCTGGATAACCGAGAACCAACAATTCGGTCGCCAGCTTGGGAGGATCGGTGCTCAACGGAACAGGTGCCGCGGTCAGCTCTTTGCACTCCAATAGCGCCATATCGATTTTGGGCGAGACCGCGACAATACGCGCCTTGTACGCAACTTCCTGGTTCCGCTCCATGTGAATTTCTACTTCATCGGCTCCTTCGATGACGTGGTGGTTCGTCATGACATAGCCGGGCTGGACGACGAAACCCGACCCGGTTGCTACCGGAATCGCGTCGCCATCTTTGGGGCGTTTTTGCTCCGGCAGCGATGAACCAGGCTTTGGCGGACTCTCCTGTTTGCTCTTGTCCGCGAAGGTGAACACCCCGATGTACAGCCAGCCGATATGCTCGGAAAAGCTCTTGCCCTTCGCGCTGGAGGCCAGGCTGGCGAACAGGTTGCCGGCCGATTTTTCGGCGTCCTTGGGGATGGCGAGCATCGGAGCGGCATGAGCCAGGTGAACGAATCGACCGACATTTTGCACCACCTCGATCGGCGGCGGCCCGACTTCGGCTGCCTCTTTCCAATGCTTGACCGCCGAGGCATGTTTTTTTTGCCGGGCTTCAGCGATGGCCAGATTATTGAGCGACGCCAGCAGATTCGCCCGGTCCTCGTTCGACAAGGTGTCAATGCGTTTCAATCGCTTGACGCATTCGGCAAAGTCCTTCTCCGCGGCCTGAGCGTTCTTCATCGCCAGCGCGTGATAGAGCCCCAACAGCACGCCGGCGGTGACGCCCGTCGGATTGGCGCGTTTGGCCGCATTAAGTTTTTCTTCCACCAACGAACCGCTGCCGGCTTCCGATAGCTTCCATGCCTCCACGACCATTTTGACCTCTTCAACACGTAACTCCTGGCGTTCGGCGACGGTGATCCATTTGTTGCCAACGTGCACCGCGCCGGCATCTTTCAGTTTCGCCCAGGCCGGCAATTGCTCCTTCGCGAGGTCTTTTTCCCTGCGTTCGACCTTCGGATCGCGCAGAAAAAGCTTGTACAGTGTGACCACTGTAGCCGCGTTGGGCTGCTTCTTAGCCAGCGCCTCCAGGCCGGCAAAGGTTGTTACCTTCGCGAGCGGTCCGGAAGTCGCGATATCTTTTTCTTGTGCCGACGAGTCTTTGTGCGCTTCGTCTTTGGATGACGCGCTGGGTTCAGCGGCGATAAAGTCGCGGTCAGCCGGCGAAAGCTGATCGAGCGAAAGCGTGATGATCTTTCCGTCGGGCTTCTTCAATCGGACGGAGCCGTCGACCACTTCGACCAGCGTCGCTTCCACGGGATGCTTTCCGCTGCGGTCGGTCCATTCACGGCCGATCAAGGGGCTCGCCAAGAAAAGAATCGAGCAGATCGCCAGAGATAGTCGCCGGATCATCGCAACCCCGTCTGCCAAGGGTGATGTGAAAAGCGCGCGAAATGTGCCCCTCTCTCCGCTTTCCGGTGCGAAACCCCAGTATCGAACACTGGCGCGGCCATTGCAACCGGCCAGATCGGAGTCGGAGACAAAGCGGGGAAATGGGGACGAAATATCGCTGGAAATCCGAGCTAAACGCTGACCCGCTGACCACGAATTGAGCAAGCTGTTGCCGTCGCCAATGACCCCGATTGATGAAACACCGGATTGGTGCCTCGTGGCCGCCCTCGGAAGCTAGGCTGACTGCGAAAGGATGATGCCCTTTGCGGCTGCTGCCTTTAGTTCTGTTGCTAACGGGGTCGAAGTGAGGGATAGCAACGATTCCTCTCTCCACTCCGCAATTAGCGACTGGCTAAGCGGGGTAAACTCTCCCTTCCCCACCGCCCCTATGTCGTTCCTTTGGAAAGCAGCCGTGTGGGCTGCTGTCATCTTTGCGGCGCCGGTCTGGGCCAGCGCCCAGCAGCCCGACCGGGCCACGCTGCCCGAACCGGCGGAAGCCGTGGGGCGACCGGCGCCCGTCAGTTGGCGGCTGGAGGACTTGGAAGCGATTGCGCTTCGATCGAATCCGACGGTCGCCCAGGCATCGGCGGCCATAGCTCAGCAAGAGGGGATTTGGAAGCAGGTCGGCTTGTATCCGAATCCGCAAGCGGGCTATTTGCGGACCGACTCCAACGATCCCCAAAATCGCAACAACGGTGTCTTCGCCAGCCAGGAAATTGTCACGGCCAAGAAACTGCAACTCAACCGCGCCGTGGAAGCCCAAGAGATCGAGCGATTGCGGCTGGAGCAAGAGGCCCAGCGACAGCGTGTGCTGAACGACTTGCGGATTCGATACTACGAGCTGTTGGGCGCGCAGGAGGCGGTCGTGATTTCCGCGGAAATGCTACGGCTGGCCGACGAAGGGTTGAACGCGGCCGAGCGTCTGTTCAAGGCCCGAGGCGCTTCACGGCCGGACGTTCTGCAAGCGCGCATTCAGCGGAACGCCGCGCGTGTCACGCTCGAAGACGCGCGGTTTCGCTACGATGCGGCCTGGCATCAGTTGACCACGATTGTCGGTCAGCCGGACTTGCAGCGCTTGCCTGTGGCCGGAAGGCTCGATGGCCCCACGAAGCAGCTGGTATGGGAAGACGCGCTGAATGAGTTGTTGGCGTTCAGCCCGCAAGTGCGGGCGGCCGACGTTCGCATTTCGCACGCCCGGCGGGAATTGGCTCGCGAGCAAGCGCAGCCAATACCGAATGTGACCGCTCAAATGCTGGCGGAGTACGATCGCTTCACGAACGTAACGACCGTCAGCGCGCTGTTGGCTGCGCCGATTCCGGTGTTCAATCGGAACCAGGGAAACATTTCGCACGCCATGGCCGACATCCGTGAGGCAATCGCTGAGAGCGAGCGCGTGCGGCTGGTGCTGCGCGATCAGTTGGCCGACACGTTTCGCCGTTATCAGGCGGCTCGTTACCAGGTCGAACGATTGCACGACGAAATCCTGGCCGATGCCAAAGAGAACTTGGACCTGGTCACGACGGGTCAAAAGGTGGGAGAGTTCAATCTGTTTCAGGTGCTGGTAGCGCGTCAGACCTTTGCGCAAAGCCAATTGGCTTATGTCGAATCGTTGACCGAGCTGCAGAAGGTGGCGGTGGAAATGAACGGTTTGCAACTGACCGGCGGGTTGAACCCGGCCGCGCTGGGTGCGGCGGTGCAAACGTCGGGTGCCGGCGCCGGTCGGCAAAAGGCGTTGCTCAACCAGTTGCAGGAAACCAACACCCAGCCATTGTTGGCACCGGCCCTGCAAGCCGTTGGTCCGTAGTTTCGGGGGAGACTCGTTGGGTGGCAGGCGGTTTCGGCCGAACTATAATAGGCGAACCCCCGCCCCGGCCGGTCTGACTCTTCTCCCGAGCTTTCCCAGATGCGTGCATGTTTCGCGTTACCGCTATACGTCGCCAGCGTGCTTTTGAGCGGGTGCGGCAGATCGGTTGTCGAGAAACCCGCCGACGATGAACCGGCGGCGGCTGCGCGTGGCGCTGTAGTGATTTCCACCGAGCAGCAACGGGCGATTGGGCTGGAGACCGTGTCGGTTGCGAGTCGCGAAACGCAAGAGACTTTGCGGTTGACCGGCTGGCTGACTGCCCGGCCGCAAGGCGAGGTGGTGGTCAAAGCCCCAACGGCCGGCTTTGTGACGGTCGGGGAAAACCCGGCAAGAGCGACGCTCGGAAGTGCCGTTCAGTCGGGCGAACACCTGGCAACGCTGCAAGTCTTTTTGTCGCCGCAAGAGCAGTTGCAGTTGGTGGCCAGCAAAGAAGAGGCCGACACAACGATCGAGCAGGCGACGGTTTCGATGGAGCTCGCTGCCGCGCAGCTAGAGCGATTGAAAACCGCCGGTGAGGCTGTCTCAGGCACGCGGCTCACGGATTTGGAAGAAATCGTTCGTCGATCGAAGGCTGCCCTGAAAGAGGCTCGCGACAAACTTCCCTATTTGCCGCAAGAACCCTACGCCGAATCACTGCATTTGAAACCGGTGCCGCTCGATGCGCCGATCAGCGGCCGAATCATTCATGTGCACGTCAATCCACGCCAATTCGTGCTCAGTGGCGATTTGCTGTGGACGCTGGCCGATTGGTCGCAACTGTGGGTGCGCGTGCCGGTGTTCGAGGCTGACTTGCCGAGGCTCGCGGAAAACGCGGCGGTTTTCGTGACAGCCCATGGCGTGGCAGAGCCATTTGAGGCGGCGCGCATCGCCGCACCCCAACCTGCGAATGCAGGTCAACGAACCGTCGACCTATGGTTGGAAGTGGCAAATCCGAAAGAGCAACTTCGTCCCGGCCAGGCGGTCACCGTGTCGATGCCCACGCAAACGCGCGCCAGCCGCTTCGTCATTCCGCGATCGGCCTTGCTGTGGGACGGGATGGGAAATAGCTGGGTTTACCTGCGGACTGGTTCGGAATCGTTCAAGCGACAGCGCATTGAACTGGGCGCAGTGTTAGACGGCGGTGTGGTCGTCGAGCGCGGGCTGTCGGGCGGCGAGCAGGTCGTGGTGACAGCAGCGGAATCGCTGTTTGGCGAAGAATTCAAAAGCGATGTTCAAGCTGACGAAGATTGACCATGCTGCGCAGCTTGATTACCGCCTCGCTCGACCAGCGGCTTGTCGTGGTGCTGTTGGCGCTGGCCCTGATCCTGGGAGGCGGTCTGGCCGTGCGCGACGCTCCGTGGGACGTGTTTCCTGAATTCGCTCCGCCGCAAGTGGTCATTCAGACCGAAGCTCCTGGACTCTCGACTGAAGAGGTCGAGCAGTTGGTCACGCTGCCGATCGAAGCGACGATCAACGGTGTTAGCCGACTGAAAATCCTGCGGTCGTCGTCGATTCCAGGGCTGTCGGTCATCACGGCCATCTTCGAGGAGGACGCCGACGTGATGACCGCTCGGCAGTTCATCAACGAGCGTTTGTCGGAAGCGAAGGAATTGTTGCCAAGTGGCGTGCAACCGCCCCGGATGACACCGCTGGCGGCTTCGACCAGCAGGTTGGTCATGCTGGGTCTGACGAGCGATAAAGTCTCTTTGCTGGAGATGCGCACGCGAGCCGACCAGATTCTGGCTCGCGGCATTCAAGCCGTTCAAGGAGTGGCCCGGGTCGAAGTTTTTGGCGGCGACGTCAAGCAATATCAAATCCTGGTGACGCCCGAGCGGCTGCAGCAATACAACGTCACTCTCGATCAAGTGCTGGTTGCTGCCCGCAATGCGACGGCCTTTGGCGGAGCGGGCTTTTTGGAAACGACGAACCAACGGCTCCCGATTCGGCAGCGAACGCGGTTGGATTCGCTGGCCGATTTGGGGGCCGTGCCGGTCGCTTATCAGCCCGATGGCGTGGCGGTGACGGTGGGGCGAGTGGCCGACGTCGTGATCGGGGCGGCCGACAAGGTGGGGGATGCCACAATCAACGGCCAACCGGGCGTGCTGCTGGTCGTCCACAAGCAGCCTTTCGCCAACACGCTGGCCGTTTCGCGTGCCGTCGGTCAGGCCATTGACCAATTGCAGCAGAGCTTGCCGGCAGGAATTGAAGTCCATCGCGATTTGTTCAGTCAGGCTACGTTCATCGAGCGCGCGATTGCGAACCTGACGTCGGCCATTGTCATCGGGTGCGTGCTGGTCACGCTGGTTCTGGTGGCGTTTCTCTTTCAATGGCGAACGGTCGTTATCAGCCTGACGGCCATCCCCTTGTCGCTGCTGGGGGCGATTATCATCTTGCGCTGCTTCGGCATTTCGCTGAACGCGATGACCTTGGGTGGGCTAGCCATTGCACTGGGCGAAGTCGTTGACGATGCCATCGTCGATGTCGAAAACGTCTTGCGGCGGCTGCTCCAGAACCGCCGCTTGAAAAATCCCAGGCCCGCTTATCAGGTGGTGCTGGATGCCTCGCTCGAAGTGCGCAGTGCCGTGGTCTATGCCAGCTTTATCGTAATGCTCGTCTTCTTGCCGGTCTTCTTTTTGGGTGGACTGCCGGGCATGTTTTTTCGCCCGCTGGGCTACGCCTATATCGCGGCCATTTTGGTCTCGTTGTTGGTTGCCCTGACCGTGACTCCGGCGATGTGCCTGCTATTGCTTCGCAATGTGCAGGCGAGCGCCGAGCATGAACCGCTGGCTGTGCGACTTGTCAAGCGGGCATATTCCTGGCTACTACCGATCGTGCTCGAACATTCACGGCTAACGATTGCAGTGGCGGCAGGCTTGCTAGTTGCGGCGGTCGCTTGGATTCCATTTTTTGGCGGAGAACTATTGCCCGACTTTCGCGAATCGAACGTGATCATCTTCACGACGCTCAAGCCCGATAGCTCGCTGGCCGAATCGGTCCGCACGGGGCAGCACCTGGCCGCGCAATTAGCCAGAATCCCAGGCGTCAAAAGTGCCTCGCAGCAAATCGGTCGGGCCGACCTTTCGGAAGATACTTGGGGACCGAATATCAGCGAAATCGCAGTCGTGCTGGCACCGGACGCCGACTACGACGAAGTGCTCGACGCGCTACGCGACTTGGAATTGCCCGGTGTTCAGTTGCAGGTTAAGCAGTTTCTACGGGAACGGATCGACGAGGTTCTCACGGGTTCGACGGCCGACATCGTGATTCGTATTGTGGGCGATGACTTGGACGTCCTGCGAACGATCGCCGGTAATGTCGTCCGGGCAGTCGAAGGAGTCGAGGGGCTGGCCGATCTTCGGCCGGAACAGCAAGTCGATGTGCCGCAAATCGACGTGTTACTCAAGCCGCAGTCCCTCTCCGGCTATGGATTGTCGGTCGGCGACGTGAATCATGCCATTCAAACCTTGCTGCGCGGCACCGTAGTCGGGCAAATCTACGAGCAAGACATGATCCATGAAGTAGTGGTTCGTGCGCATCCTGACGTTCGTGACGATCCGATGCTGCTCGGTCGGCTGCTGATCGACTCGCCGGCCAACGAAAAGCTTCCCTTGTCCGCTTTGGCTTCGATCAGCATTACCGAGGCCCCGAACATCGTGAGCCATGAGAGCACGCACCGCCGGATGCTGGTAACGTGCAACGCCGTCGGTCGCGACGTTGCCAGCGTGATGCAGGAAATCCAGCATCGCATCGCCGAGCAAGTAAAGCTGCCGGCGGCTGGCTATCGGTTGGAATTTGGCGGCGAGTACGAAGCCCGCAAGGAGGCCCAAGGGCGGCTGATGTGGTTTGGTGCCGCTTCGCTGTTGGGGATCTTCGTCTTGCTCTATCTCGACTTCAAAACGCTTCGATTGACGTTGATGGTGATGACGAGCGTTCCCTTGGCCTGCGTGGGAGGCGTCGCGGCGGTCGTGCTATCGGGGGGCAATGTTTCGATGGGTTCGCTCGTCGGTTTCGTGACGGTTTTTGGCATCGCCGTGCGGAATGGGATACTCTTGATCAGCCACTATCGACACCTGGAGCGCGATGAGTCGATGCCGCTCGACGGCGAATTGATCATGCGGGGAGCGATGGAGCGCGTGGTGCCGATTCTGATGACGGCTGGCACCGCGGCCTTGGGGCTGCTGCCGCTGGTCATCTTTGGCGAGTTGCCGGGAAACGAGATCGAGCATCCCATGGCGGTCGTCATTTTGGGCGGACTGGTGTCATCGACTGCTTTGACTCTGTTTGTGCTGCCGGTGCTCTATCAGCGATTGGCGACCAGACGGTCGTTCTCGCAGGAGCCGCAGCGGTGAGCCGACAAACCACCGACGCCTTTGCTACACGCACAACGCAAAGCACGCGGCGGAGCGTGCCCGACTGTACCGGTGACGGTTTGGCGCGGTCGGTCGGCGTGGCCCTGTGGGGCTCCCGCGACGGCGAGAGACGGCAGGCAAGCACTATCGAAAATCGCGAGCCTGTATTCCATACCGCCTATGGCGGGCGAAATCACGCTTCCGGTGAAAGCTGATTAGCGGGAAGCGGCTTGCGCGACAGGCGGCGTTGACGGTAGGACAGTAACGCGGCAATGGCTAGCAGGACGGTACCGCTGACTGCGACCATCGCCCAGTTGGATAGCTGTAGCGGAGCGTCGAAGATTTCGGGGATCTCAGCGGCTTGGGCGAATAACCTCATGTCCCAATTATAATTTGGGGTATCGGGTGAACTGCATCAAGTGCGTCAAAATACTTCCGGCTGAACGGTCGTAACGTACGGCTGGCGCGGTCACATTCGTCGTGCGGGCGGACAGCACCCGCCTAGCGTCTCTCCCATCGGCCGGGCAAAATGGCCCCATGAAACCCGCTGACTTCATTCGCGAGCAAGTCGAATTGATCCTGGCCTATCTGACGCCGATGCTGGGTTACCTGACCAGGCTATCGGTCCGGATGGATCGCAAGGGGTTTGGCGACGATCGATTGCGCCGATACGTGCGCTAAGCCCGGCCGCGCGATGCAAGACCTGCGCGCGCGGCTGCCTTCCCTCTCGTGCGACGGCATGGGGACCCAGCGGCGAAATTCTCCTGAGGCCGAGCCTGAACATCGAAGTCGAATGCCATGACGTTGCCGATCCGCAAGCCGAAGCTGAAATGGAAAGAATACAAGCACGTGGCGTGGTCGGCGGGCTATTGCCGGCATTGCCAAAACCTGGAAGCAATCCGCGTGCAGGACATCATTGAAGTTGCGGCGATTTATCTTTTCATTCCGGTCAGTCGCCGGCTCGTTGGCCGCAACGGCATTTGCGATTTGTGCGAGCGTCCGCTGGAAAAACCGATCGCGAAGCAACTCGTCGCGCAAGGTGCGTGGCTACCGACCGACGGCATGCCAAAACTTCTCGGGCTTCTGGGCATCAAGGGAAAGGTGACGCATCCCCGCGCATCGCCCGATGCCAGATTGTTGTCGTTGCTCAGCGCCACCGCAACGGCCTCCAAGCTGCAGAACGTGAACATCTTGCCGGGGTTGATCGGGGGCGTGGTCTGCGGGGCGCTGTTGGGGAGCCTACTGGGAATGTTGATGTTCGGAATGGGAATCCGGCTGGGCGCACCCGACCGGCTCGGAACCAGCATGGTAATGTTTCTCGTCGGCGGGGTGACGGGCTCCGCCGTTGGCGCCGCGCTGTACGGCTTGTGGATTCGCACTCGGACTGCCAGCAGAAAGATATTGGTCGCCTGCCGAAAATATTCGCTCGACCGGGCGAGGTTGGCCGAGTTGTCGCACGATTACAACAGGCACGTGCAACGCGCCGCACGAGCTGTCGTCGAATCGGCCACCGAATCGTCACCTTGACGCCGATAGCCTGGGTCGAAGGGCCACACGCGCAATCCTGCGAGGCCGACCCGCCCGAGGCGGCCACAATCAGCGCCCGGGCCATCGAAAGGTGGCTCCGGGCGTTTGCAGGCGCTTTCGCGGGGATTTGTTCCCACCGGTAGCACGGGGGTAGCACCGGCCATTTTGCAGCACCACGGCGACAAAAAAAGCCTTGCTGCAACTCACGTCACAGCAAGGCTTCATCATGTGGAGGATAGGGGATTTGAACCCCTGACCTTCTGGCTGCCAGCCAGACGCTCTCCCAATTGAGCTAATCCCCCGTCGATTTCGCGCGCCCAGTTCGCCCCCGCGTCAAAACTCCGGGGTCGGGCGCCGCGACAGGCAAGAAGAAAACAGTATCACTGGCCGCCGGCGCTGTCAAGGTCGTCAGGCTACTCGGCAAGGGTGCTTGCCTGCACGCTTTGCATTTCTCAGCCGTTCCGCGCCGTTAACGCTGAGCGTCGGCAAAGGCTTTTTGCAGACTTTCCAGCGCCTGGCGACCGTGCCGGCCGTCGACGATCACGTTCACCCGAACTTCGCTGGTGTTGATCATGTCGACGTTGATGCCCACGGCGGCAAGACACTCGAACGTCCGAATCGCGACGCCGGCATGGCTGCGCATGCCGATGCCGGAGACCGACAGCTTGGCGACGTTCGGGCTGCTGGAGACCGGTCCGCACTGCAACTGAGTCGACAGCTTGCCGAGCAGTTGTTTGGCCGCGGCGAATTGTGCCTGCGGCACGGTAAAGCTCAGATTGGCTTTGCTCCCATCGCCATAGCTTTGCACGATCATGTCGACAAAGATGCCGGCATCGGCCACGGCGTCGAAAATCGCGGCGGCGATCCCCGGTTTGTCGGCCACCCCGCTGATCGTCAGCCGGCCTTGCTGGTCGTCCAGCGCGATCTCGTCGATGGTCAGTTCTTCCATCCGCTGCAACCGTGCCACAATCGCCATGGCGTCGCCGTGGCGCGTTGAGGGCTGAGCGGCCGACGCGGCGGGAGTCTTCGGTGCGGCCGGTGTGCGGTCCAATTCGAACGCCTGATGCACCGTGCGCAGGGCACTGGCCGCCTGGCTGCGCGACACCAAGACCGAAATCTTGATCTCGCTGGTGCTGATCATCTGAATGTTCGTGCCGGCATCGGCCAGGGCGTGGAACATCCGCCGCGCGACGCCTGTTTGCCGGGCCATTCCCCGCCCGACGACCGAGACTTTGGCCACGTCGTCGTCGTGCGAGACACGCTTGGCATGCAATTCGTCGGTGGCCTCTTGCGCCGCTTGAAGCGCCGACGGAAGCTCATCTCGCTCGACCGTAAACGAGATATCGGCAATGCCATCGGCGCCGACGTTCTGCACGATCATGTCGACCGTGATGGCTCGAGCGGCCAACTTGGAAAAAATCGCCAGGCTCGCTCCCGGCCGGTCGGGCACGCCGACAATCGTCACTCGGGCTTCGTTCTTCACCAGCGCCGCGCCGGCGACCGGCTGGTCGGGCGATTCAGGTTCGGCCCCGATAATCGTGCCGGCCATGTCGCTGAAACTGCTGCGCACGTGGATCGGCACCGAAAACTTCTTGGCGAATTCAATCGAACGATTGTGCATCACGCCGGCCCCCAGGCTGGCCAGCTCCAACATCTCGTCATAGCTGATCTGGCCCATGCGACGCGCCTCGGGCAGAACGCGCGGATCGGTCGTATAGACGCCGTCGACGTCGGTATAGATTTCGCACGCAGCGGCATTGAGCACGGCGGCCAGCGCTACCGCCGTGGTGTCGCTGCCACCCCGCCCCAGCGTGGTGATGTTGTAATCCTCGTCGATTCCCTGAAAGCCGGCCGCGATCACGATTTTGCCTTCGGCCAGCGCCCGCGCGATCCGCTCGGTCGAAATCGACTGGATGCGGGCCTTGGTGTGCGTGCTATCGGTCTTGATGCCAATTTGAGCGCCCGTCAGGCTGATCGCCTGATGACCCAGCGAGTGAATCGCCATCGCCACGAGCGCAACGCTGACTTGCTCGCCGGTCGACAATAGCATATCCATCTCGCGCGCCGGCGGCTCGTCGGTGATTTCGCGGGCCAGGGCGATCAGCAGATCGGTGTTTTGCCCCATCGCGCTCACCACCACCAGCACGTCGTTGCCTTCTTGCCGAGCGCGAATGGCGCGCCGCGCCGCCCCCAAAATTTTTTGACTGTCGGCGACGCTTGTGCCGCCAAACTTCTGCACGATCAAACTCATGCCCGAACTCCGAGAAAGTAGCCCATCAATTTCCATCCTTCTTCGAAGGACAACGACGACCGACCGGCGGCGACCTCGTCATAAGTTTGCCCGCCCGGCGAGATCCCTTTGCCCGTGATCGCAAACGGCACCGCACCGTGGCTGTGCGTTTTGGTGCGCAGCGGCGTGGGATGATCGGGCGTAATCAGAATCCGATAGTCACCGTAGCCGGGCAGTGCCTTGGCCAAGGGGGCCACGATGTGGCGATCGATTTGCTCGAGCGCCTCGATTTTGGCGTCGGCCCGTCCCTCGTGCGAAGCTTCGTCGGTCGCCTCGACGTGGACACAAACCAGATCGTTGTCGGCCAATGCCGCCACGGCATAACGTCCCTTGGCGGCGTAATCGGTATCGAGATAACCGGTCGCCCCCGGAACCTCGATGCACTTCCAGCCCAGCAGCTTTGCCAGCCCGCGCAGCAGATCGACCGCTGTGATCATTGCTCCGTGCTTCCCGTAAACATCGACGAACGGGCGGATGGCCGGCGCGCGTCCTTGTCCCCACAGCCAGATGTTGGTGGCCGGCACTTTGCCTTGCTGTCGCCGAGCCTGATTGACCGGGTGATCGCGAAACAGTTCGATGCTGTCGCTCATCAGTTGATTGAGCAGATCGCTACCCGGCCCGCGCGGATAATCCTCCAGCACCGATTTATCGGTCAGATCGTGTGGCGGCGTGGCCCGGGTGTCGGCGGTAAACGGCGGTGGCACGTCGCCGCCACGATAAATGAGCAGATTGCGATAGCTAACCCCGGGAATGAACTGCCAACGGCCGCCGGCCGACAGGTGCTCGGCCGCGGTGGCCAACAGGCAGGTCGCTTCTTCGCTCGAAATGTGCCCGGCCGTGAAGTCGCGCATCTGCTGATTTTCGATCGTCACCAGGTTGCAGCGGATGGCGCAGTCGTTCGGGCCCAGCTCGATCGATTGGGCCGCGGCCTCCAAGGGCGCGCGGCCGGTGAAATGGCGCAAGGGGTCGTAACCCAACAGGCTGAGATTGGCCACGTCCGACCCGGCCGGTAACGAAGCGGGAACATGGTTCGCCCGGCCCACCACACCGGCAGCCGCCAAGGCATCGATCGCCGGAATGTCGGCCGCCTGGAGCGGCGTCAGACCGCCGAGCGCCGGCTGGGGTTCGTCGGCGCAGCCGTCGGGAATGACGATGACATATTTCATAAAAGGTTGTTGCACGAAACCAGCAGAGGGAAAGCCGTCAAAAAGGCCCAGTGCGCCGGTCGGCGCAGCCGCGACGGAAGTTAAGAATCTAACGCGATTTCCGGGTTTCACAAGCTCGGACGCCGCGGCGCGGGCTTTTTCCGCGGCCTGAAATGCCTGGCTGCCGTTGCGACGTGATGAAAAAATCGCAAAAAGGCTCAAAATTCCGGCCTATCGGTCGGAAGATCTACGGACCCGGAGGTTCCAGCGGCGCAATCTTTAATTGCTTCAGCAGTTTTTTATGCACCTCATCGGCACCCTCGAGTTGCTCTTCGATACCGTCGCACGCCGCGTGAATTTTCTTCGCGTCACCCTGCTGCTTGGCACTCTCGGCGTCCAGACGGTCGCACAGCGCAATCGCGGCCGTATGCTGTTTGTCGATTTCCTTCAGCTTGACGACGGCACTCGGTTCTTTCTTGGCCGCGTCGCTCACTTTGGCATAGGCCTTCTGAGCCGCCACGAGATTGGCTCGCATCGCGGCGGCATGTTCTTGGACGACTTCCTTGGGCACCGGCTCGCCGGTCGTCGAATACTGGTTCAACAAAAACGCATGGTCGCCGGCGTGTCCGCGATAGACTTCGCCGACGTAGAAATAATAGGCATCCCCTCGAACCTTGGCATCGGCCGCGCGCTGAGCGAAGGCCGAGCCGCCCACTGTCGCAATAGCGCCGGCTAGCAACAGACCCATCGCTACGGAATTACGATTCATTAAAAACCTCCTGGAAGCGAGACCGAGACCACCCCTTGCCGCGAACGCCCGACCGTATAGCTTAACCGCTAACCTCTACGGGCGAGAGTGCCTGTGGGGGGGAGACTGCGCGAGGCGATTCTTGTGCAGCTTAAGCCAGCGGGCACGGCGGACCCAATAGAACCGCACGGGCAGGAACAGGTCAACCACCTCATCCGAGATCAATAACCCACCGAGGACGGGCAGTGCCATCGGCGCCAGGATTTCGCCGCCGACTCCCGTGGCGAAGACCATCGGAAAGATGGCGATGATGGCTACCCCTTCGGTCAATAGTTTGGGGCGCAAGCGATGCACGGCCCCTTCAATCACCGCCTCGCGCAGTTCGGTAAGCGATTCGATTTTCTCCAGCCCGCCACGCTTCTCGATCGCTTCGCGCAGATAAACCAGCATGATGATCCCGGTTTCGGTCGCCATGCCAAAACAGGCGATAAACCCGACCCACACCGCCACACTGAAATCCATCGGCGGTGCCGACCACCCCTGCGTGATTTTTGGAAACAAGTAGAGGAAAAACGCCCCTCCAGCCAACGCCTCGGGCACGGCCATCATCATCAGCGCCGCATCGGCCAGATCGTTGTACGTCATGTACAAGATGATGAAGATCACTGCGATGACGGCCGGAAAGACAAATCGCAACGTCCGGGCCGCCCGCACCTGGTGCTCGAACTCGCCCGCCCAACCGACGTGGACACCCTCGGGGAGTTTTACTTTCTGGGCCACCACACGCTGGGCCTCGTCGACAAAGCCGACAATGTCGCGACCACGAACGTTGAGCGTGACATAATTGAGCAACTGCCCGTTTTCGCTTTTGATCATGGCCGGCCCTTCGACAATCTTGATCTCGGCCAGCGCGCCAAGCGGAATCAGCGTCTTCCCCTTGCCGGCGTGGGCGGGAGATGCGGTGTGCGAAACGGAATCGTCGGCCGACGTGCTTCCCGCCTCGGTTCCTCCGCTACTGGCAGCGGCCATCGAGCCGGCAGCCGTCTGTCCAGCCGCCATACCGCCTGCCGGGGCCATGTTATTGGCGGCGATAAGCAGTTTGCGAATGCTCTCCTCGTCTTCGCGTTCGGAACGCATGTAGCGGATGCGGACCGGAAAGCGGTCGCGGTTTTCGACCGTATAGGTCACTGCCCGGCCGGCCAAAGCGACCTCGATCTCGTTCTGAATGTCTTCCACCGAGATGCCGTAGCGCGCGGCTGCCTTGCGATCGATATTGATCTCCAGATAACCCTTGCCCATGATTGGCGAAGCGATCACGTCGCGGGCGCCGTTGATCGGCTTGAGCGCCGCTTCAATGTCCTTGCAGGCGCGGTCGATCGTCTCCAAATTGGCGCCAAACACCTTCACGCCGATATCGGTGCGCACACCGGTCGAGAGCATTTCGATGCGATTGATGATCGGTTGAGTAAAGATATTGGCCCAGCCTGGCACTTGCAGCACACGCCCCATCTCATCATCAACCAGATCCCCTTTGGGCCCGGTCTGCCGCGGCCAAAGAAAGGCCCGGGATGCGAGCGGCTTTTGCAAGGTCTCTCGCAAGGCGGCGAATGGCTCCATCGCCTTCGTGTCGTAAGTTTTGCCGAGCTGCACATTGACCGCCGTTGTGGCGAATGCTTGCGTTTCCTGCCCATGCGGAGCATCGGCAACCAGGTCCGACTTGACCGCCTCCTTGGCAAGTTCCTCCAGCGCATAAGCGGTGTAAGCCTCCATGCCACGGTCGAACAGTTCCCAGTTGATCGCATGCACCCGCTCCTGCCACAGCCTGGATCGCTGGTGGTCGATGGCCGCCAGAAGTTGACCGGCAAACGTGGGGCGCTGGACCCCGATCGCCTCTTTCACCGCGACGATCCACCCGCCGATCCGCGACTGCACGGGCTCGAGCGCCTCGACCACATCAGCAATCGCGCCGACTTGTTTCAGTTCGTTCGCCACGGTTCGGCTCAACCGCCCTGCGTCTTCCAGTGATGGGTTCTTCGACAGCCACACTCCATAGCTGGGCTGCAACTCGCGTGACAGGCGGTCAATTTCGCTTTCCGCGGTAAGTCCTTCCGGCCAGGTAATTTGGCCACCGGCTGTCATCATGCGGATGGTTTCGGTGACGGCGAACCGGGTCAGATCCGTTTCCAGCGATTGCTGAACCTCTTGAAAACGTTCGAGCGCAAACGCCCGCATCGTTTCGTCGAATCGGGTCAAAGCATTTTGAGTAGCGTCGTTGACAAGCTCGTTGCGCTTTTCATCAGTCGAAGGCTTTTGGACATAGCCGTCGGCCTCGAGCGCTGTCAGCACCTGGTCCGTCTGCCACTGGGCATCGCCGAACCGGAGGACCCGCTTGGGCCACAGCGCCTTGGGACGAAAATTGACAAAGGTCTCGACCATGTCGAGCGGTGCCGGATCGGTTGGCGTGTCGGCCCGCCCTGCCTTGCCAATCACCGACTCGACTTCCGGAAAACCGCGCAGCAGCGCATCGCGGGCCTTCAGGTCGTCGGCCGCTTGCGTGACGCTTGCGCGCGGAACGGTGATCGGCATGTCGAGCGTCGTTCCTTCGTCGAGCGGTGGCATGAAAGCCACTCCGATCTTGTCGAAATGGAACGCCCACAGGCCGACCCAGATCAGCGACACGAGCGACAGCACCTGCCATTTCAGTCCGCGTGTCGAGATCACGGTCAGCGCCGTTACGAGCGCGAAAACGGTCAAAAAAGCGCCTCTCCAGGCCGTTTGGCTGGCGCCCAATCCCACGATCGCCTGCAGCGGGAACATTCCGGCCGCCATCACCAGCAACGCGGCAAACGCCCACATCACCAGATTTCGCCGCGGCAAGGCCCAAGTGAGCAGCGGTTGATAGATATGAATAAAGCTGCGGACGATCGGATTCTCTTCCTCGCTGCGCAGCCGGCCCCGAATGAACATGGGAATCAAAGCCGGCACG
>Ga0182024_10007202_pt1 | contig 24065 bp, 17 predicted proteins | sample P32metaG_FD_120480 | JGI IMG/M metagenome (GOLD analysis project Ga0182024, IMG submission 120480) | Permafrost microbial communities from Stordalen Mire, Sweden - P3-2 metaG (Illumina Assembly) | ecosystem: Environmental > Terrestrial > Soil > Wetlands > Permafrost | place: Sweden: Stordalen...
ATCGAACCATTGGCTCATTAAACGAAACTAGTTGAATAACAAAACCGCCGCAGCGTGTCAACGCACATCTCCACCGGGCCGTCGGCTCGCTGCCGGCCTCAAAAGCCTATACCACCGGAGTTTTGGTCTGCGATAATGCGCCCCATCGGTCAGCCATAAGGATGCAGCCAAGGCGTACCTCGTTGCCCGGCCCTCGTCGGCGGTTCTTGGCGAAGTTCGCGGGTGGGTTTAGTTCAGCCGCACCGCGAACTAACGCGCATCTGGCAACGTATGACGTCTGGCGCCGGGCTAACGACTAGCCTAGCGGATAGCAGGAGCAGATCGTGAAACTGTGGCGTGCTGCTACGCTGATTTGTTCGGTTCTCATTGTTTCAGCGTTTTCCTCGGGACAAGGTTTCCGCGGCAGCATCATCGGCCATGTTGAGGACGCCTCCGGCGGCCGCGTTCCCAACGCAACCATCGTGGTCCAGGCCCGCGCGTCTGCGGTCCAGCGCACTGTCTCCAGCAATAACCATGGGGATTTCCGCGTGGATGATCTTCCCTCGGGCAATTACCACGTGAGCGTTACCGCGCCGGGATTCGCCGATGCAGGCTCGGATCTCGAAGTGGTGGTCAGCATGGTAAAGGAGATTACCGCCACGCTGCAACCAGCCGTCATTCCGCAGGTCGTAAAAGTGCAAGCGCAGGCGTCCTCGATCAGCACCGAACAGATCGAACTTTCCAGTGCGGTTCATCAAGGCGCAGTTTCAGCGGAAGACTTGCTGACCATTCCTCTGGCTCACCGCAGCTTTGCCAACATCGCCTTCCTCGTGCCCGGCACCGAGCCGGTCGAGCCATCCGATCCCACCAAGGCGCGCATCACCGCGGTCTCCTTCGGCGGCAGTTCGGGACTGAACGTCGAGCTTTCCGTGGATGGCGGAGACAATTCCGACGACTACATCGGCGGTTTTCTGCAGAACTACTCGCCCGATGTCGTTCAGGAATTCGTGGTGCGCACCTCGCAGGAAGATGCGGACACCGGCCGCACTACCGGCGGTTCAGTAGTGCTCACCACCAAACGCGGCACAGACGATTGGCACGGCGAAGGCGCCTTCTACGAGCGCGCGGCCGCTCTCAACACCCGCTTGCCGATTGATAATCCGCCGCCGGAACCCAAACAGCCCTTCTCCCGCCAGAATTACATCGGCACGCTCGGCGGCCCGGTGGTCAAGGACAAGATTTGGTTTTTCTCTTCGCTCGAATATGTTCATGAAGACGCCAGCATTGCCTACAGTCCCGACAGCATTTCGGAATTCGATGCCCTGGCGACCTTGGCCACTGCAGGCCTCATCCCGAAGGTGAATTCCATCAGCGTTCCGGATAACGCTCCCGTGTCGTTTCACGATTACCTGGCGACCACGCGTTTTGATTGGACCCAATCAGCCCGCTCGCAATGGTTCCTGCGCGCCGCGGTGGATCGTTACACCACCACCAACGATCTCGTGCAGCAAGCCACCTTGCCGTCCACCGGAGCAACGTCGCGTTCGAATTACATGAACCTGTTGCTCAGCCAACAATTCGTCTTCAGCCCCACCTGGGTGGGGTCGTTCGTCTTCGAAGCCAGTGGCCTGCACCACACCGAGACACGCAACGGTGATCTCGGATACGCGCTCGCCTTTCCATTCAGTTCCACTGACAGCAGCATTTCCGGCTTCGAAACCTTTGGCGACAATCAGTTCGTCACCCCCATCACCGCGTTTCCGGTTCTGCGCAACCAGGAAAAATACCAGCTCCGTTATGACGTGACGCATACCATGGGCAAACACTCCCCACGCTTCGGAATTAGTTTCATCCACGAACCGGTGATGAGCGGCGCGCTCGCCGGCAATGTCGAAACCCTGATCCAGTATCCGGAAAATCCCAGTTTCTACGCCGCGAATCCGTCCCAGTTCTACACCGATTTGACCTGCACGCCCCCAGTTCCAGTCGATATCAACTGCACCGCAACTCCCGCCGCCGACGGCAGCTTCGTGCAAAACGTCCAGCGCCTGGGCCTCTACGCCGAGGATTCCTGGCGCGTCACTCCCCGCCTCACCGTAAATTATGGCCTGCGTTACGACACCACTTTCGGCTTGTTCAACGCCTCCGGCCGTAGCCAGCTAGAAAATCCCGCGTATCTCACGCTGAAGGCCTTGGACATCCCACTCGTCGCCAGCGCCCCGCAGGATTATCGCCACGCGTTCGCGCCGCGCCTCGGCATCGCCTATTCTCCCGGCCAGTCGGCTTCGACAGTCTTTCGCGCCGGCTTCGGCCTCTATTACAACGATCTCGCGCAGAATGGCTGGGTGACGGCATTCCAGGCAGTCAACGCGCCTCCGGGCCCCTGCGTTGTGCCCACCGACCCCGGCTGCCTCCCGCCCGGCTCCTCAGGCGCGCTGATTGACGGCCGCTACAGGACGCCCTACGCCATCCACACCACAGCGGGCGTCGAACATGCGTTCAACGCCCAATGGCTCTTCAGCGCCGATTACACACACGAGCAGGGCAATCACGCGTATCGCCGCTACGATTACACCGCAGGAGTAAATCTCCCGGCCGACGCGCCAGACATCGCGCTGTTCAAGAGCGACAATCGCTCCAGCTACAACGGACTTTCGATTCACCTGCAGGGTAACGTTTCGCGCCGTTTCAATCTCATCGCCAACTACACGCTCTCCAAGGCGCAAACCTGGGGCTGCGTGCTCGGCGAACTCTTCGACTACGTGAACGGCGTCTGCAATCCACTGGACCCCTTCGCTAAGGGCGATTACGGCCCCTCCGGCGAAGACGTCCGCGATCGATTCGTCCTGGCCGGGGTGTTCCGCCTTCCCGCCGGATTTGAAGTCTCTCTCCTCGGCCAAGCTGAAACCGCTCGCCCCTTCACCATCACCAATACCGATGGCACGGACCGCATCACCGTGAACGGCGTCAAAACTTCGCTCGACGAATTCCGCGGCACCCCTTACATCCAGTGGGATTTCCGCGTCAGCCGTCCGTTCACGTTCCACGAAAGATTCACGGCCACACCGTTCATCGAATTTTTCAATATTTTCAATCGCAATAATCCCGGCGCGAACTACGTCACCAACGTCGGCGCTTTCCCCGTGCCGGTGAATGACACCTCCAACATCAGCGGCATCTGCGCGAACCCGCCCGCGTGCACAGACTTCACGCCCATCACCAGCCTCAAACAATTGAGCTTCCCCGCGGGCGCCCTCGGCGATTTCTTCGGTCCCGGCACCACGGTAGGCGGCGCGTTCGCCGCCCAAATCGGCGGCCGCTTCACCTTTTAGCGTTTGCGGTTCAAGAGGAACGATTTCCGGCGTTCACTGGTCCGCTCAGAGCGATCGTGCATCAAGCTTTTGTAACCTTCGAGCGTCGCGACGGGAGCATTCGAGCCTAAGGCAGACTGCAATCATTATCCCCTTGACAACAAAACACATTAGAACTATGTACAGTGATTCGTAACCGCCTTTGCAGAATTTTCCACCAAGGGCCCATTGTCTGCGCGTGACGCGAAACACGGAGGAAGGAGTGATACTTTCGCGTAAGTATGTGCGTGCGCGTAATGTCTTCTTTGGACTCCAACGATCATTCGGCAAAGAGCTGAGTCCATATCTAGAACCTCGCAATCTCGCGACCATCGCCTGCTTGGCGTTCACCTACTTCATCGTCGGGAAGTTCGTGCAACGGCCGGCTTCGCCGAATCATTCTGTGACCGCGATTTGGCTTCCAGCCGGGATCGCCTTGGCGGCTTTTCTCTTACGAGGCTATCGAGTTTGGCCGGGCGTACTTGTTGGTGCGTTTCTCCTGAGCGTCACAATCACGGGGTCCGTCTCAATTTCATTGGGTCTCGCTGTTGGCAACACTTTGGAGGCGCTAATCGCGGCTTGTCTCGTCAATAAATTCGCAAACGGTATCAGTGCCTTCTTTAAAACGCGGGATGTCTTGCGTTTTGTCTTCTTCGCGGCAATGCTGGGCCCGGCGCTGTGCGCCACGTTGGGAGTCGGCCTCTTGTGTCTGGGTGGCTTTGCTAGCTGGACCGATTTCCCGCCGCTCTGGTTCGTTTGGTGGGTCGGCGACATGCTGGGCGTACTTTTTCTGACCCCGTTTCTCGTGCTTTTGTTGGGGCACAAGCACCGTTTCGTCGGTCTAGCCGAACCGCTCGAGATTACGGCTCTAATTGCGGGCCTAAGTGTTATGTGCGTGCTGAATTTCGGCCAGGGGCCGGTGCCCTGGCTCCCGGGAAACGGCCTTCTGTTTCTCTGCGCTCCCTTTTTGGTTTGGTCGGGCCTCCGCTTTTGCCCTCTCGAAGCGGCGGGGGCAGCACTCGTCATGGGTGGGCTTGCGGTCTGGGGTTCTATGCACGGATTGGGGCTGTTTGGAAACGCAACCGGCCTGCCGCTCTTCGTCGGTGGCTTTATGGCTGTGGGTACGGCAATGACAATGACGATCGCGGCGGCAAGCGCAGAACAGAAAAGCGCAACAAAAGATGTGCTGGGCATGTACTGCGTTCTTAAAGATGTGAAAGAAAGCGAAATTCGCGTGCTGCAAGATACCGTTGAGGCTCTTCGGGTCGAACTAGCCAGGAACAGACCCCGTCGCGCCAGCGCCTCGTCTCAGGAGGGCATGCCCTGACCTGTTACCGTTGACTGTGATTGTCGTATGGCCCGAATTATGCGCTGTAAATGACTTTCCTGGGTGATGGCGGGTTCCATGCATCAGTCTGTGGACGTGGTCGAGTGGGGAATGCGTTTGGAGTTATTCATCGTAGAGCGCAACTGTTGATCGCTCCCGCGCCATGCTCTACACGCGGCGGAAAAATTTCGATCGTTGTGAATCAGGTACCCTCGCGAACGAAACTCGCGTCATTGTCAACACCGAAGAATTCGGCTCTCCCGCGATGGTTGACGGCACGTACTGCGTCAGGAAGGTGTCAAACATGATCGTTGGTGACAGGCTGCGTAGTCTGAGGGAAACGAAGAATCTATCGCAGGGGGACATCCAGCAACGCACCGGTTTGCTGCGTTGCTATATCTCGCGCGTCGAGAACGGTCATACAGTACCATCCGTCGAAACGCTGGAAAAGATGGCGCGCGCGCTGGAAGTTCCTCTCCATCAAATCTTCTATGATGGTGAGGAACCTCTCAAGCTTCCGAATTTCCCCACGCGCAAGAAGGGGGAGGACGTCCCTTGGGGCAGTTCCGGCAAGGATGCTCGGATTCTGCGCAACCTTCGCAGGCTTCTGAAGCGCGTTAGCGAGAGTGACCGGAAACTTCTAATATTCATCGCTCAGAAAATGGCCCAACAGACAACTCTCCGTGCGAAAACGCCGTGAGCTAAATCCCGATACTCCGGACTGCCGGTACCCTAATGCGGAGCGCGGACTCAAAGTAACCCCCCGCTATTCCTCCCCCTGATTTTCAATTTGCGCCGTTTTTTAGTATAAACATTTGTTTGGAACTGTCCGGCACTCTTGCCGGTCTTATCTCCGCGGGAGGAATGCATTGATAGAAGTTCAAGACTTGACGAAGACTTACGGCGCGGTCACCGCCGTAGATCACGTTTCTTTCACGGTGAATAAAGGCGAAATTCTGGGGTTCCTCGGACCGAACGGTGCGGGCAAGACCACCACCATGCGCATCCTCACCGGCTACATGCCCGCCACCTCCGGCACCGCGAAGATCGCCGGCTTCGACGTGTTCGGCGATTCGATGGAAGTCCGCCGCCACATCGGCTACCTACCCGAAACTCCGCCCGTCTATCCGGATATGGCCGTCGAAGATTATTTGGACTTTGTCGCGCGGATCAAGAATGTCCCAGCGGACAAGCGCGCCGCCCGCGTTACCGAAGCGATGCGCAAAACCAATCTGGACGATCGCCGCGCCGAACTGATCAAGCGCCTCTCGCGCGGCTACAAGCAGCGTGTAGGCATCGCGCAAGCCCTGGTGCACGATCCCGACGTGATCATTCTCGACGAGCCCACGGTAGGCCTCGATCCTAAACAGATCATCGAAGTGCGCAACTTGATCAAAGGCCTCGCGGGCGATCACACCATCATTCTCTCGACTCACATTCTCCCGGAAGTCAGCATGACCTGCGATCGCGTGGTGATCATCAACAAAGGCAAGATCGCCGCCGTGGACACGCCACAAAACCTGACCTCGCAGCTCAAAGGCGGCCAAAAAATTCGCGTCGAGGTGGAAGCGCCGGAAAAAGCGCTGCGCGACGCGCTCACACAGGTTCCCGGCACCACCCGTGTGGAAGCGGAACAACTCCCAGCTGGTGGCCACCTCGTCGCGATCGTCGAAACCGGGCAAGGCGCTGACATTCGCAGCGCCATCGCCGCAAAAATCGTGCAGAATGGCTGGCCGCTCTTTGAATTGCGCGGCGTCAGCCTGAGCCTGGAAGAAATTTTCCTGGAATTGACCACCGACGACGCCGCGCACGCGCAGGCATCCTCGAATTGACCGCAGTGCGCAATATTTACCAAGGAGTCTGAAAAACGATGCGCAACCTCTACGCCATCTATCGCAAGGAAATGCGGCATTACTTCGTCTCGCCGATCGCCTACGTCTGCATCGGCTTGTTCCTGCTCATCAGCGCGTTTTTCTTCAATTTCTTCCTGTCCGCGGTCATCCAGCAGTCGTTCCAGATCGAAATGCAAAGCATGCAGTTCGGCATGCCGCCGCAATTTGACGTTCCAGGCCAGGTAATGCGCGCTTTTCTGGGCCTGCTCTCGACGCTCATTCTTTTCATCACGCCATTCCTCACCATGGGCGTCTTTGCCGAAGAGCGCAAACGCGGCACCATGGAGTTGCTGATGACTTCGCCGATAAGCGAAATTCAGATCGTCCTCGGGAAGTTTCTCGCTTCCTTATCACTCTTCGCGGTCATGCTTCTGCCCACGGCGAGTTACGTGGTTTACATGTACCTGCACAGCGATCCGATTCCGCCGTGGCGCATGCTGCTCGCAGGCTATGCCGGAATTCTGCTGCTCGGCGGCTCGCTGCTCGCGCTGGGGACCTTCATCTCTTCGCTCACCGAAAATCAACTCATCGCGGCGGTGCTCACGTTCGTGGCTTTCCTGTTCCTCTGGGTTCTCGATCTCGGCCACACATCCGAAGGCGGCCTGGGTTCCGTGTTGCAATATCTCTCTGCCAGCCGCCATTACGACGATTTCGCCCGCGGCATCATAGATACGTCCGGGCTCATTTACTACTTCAGCTTTATGGTTCTTTTCGTTTTTTTAACCGTGCGCTCGATCGATTCGATGCGCTGGCGCCGCGCCTAACTCAATCGCGCGCAGCCCGCAATTCATGGAGGAACTTGCAGTATGAAATGGGATCGGGAAGAAATAGCCAGTTTCATAGGCACGATTGGCGTGGCGATGCTGGTCGCCAGCGGTGTGCGTTATTCCATTCAAGGAGAATTGCTCACGACGAGCAAGGTGCTGCTGATCGCGGGCGGCGTTTTCGTGCTGGCCGCTGTGATCCTCGGTTTTCGCGGCATCGTCAGAACATTTTCCGGCCGCACAGCGCAGCAGGGCACCAACACAACCATTCTGACCCTCGCCGTCATCGCGATTCTCGTCGTAATCAACTTCGTTGGCTTCCGCCATCACAAGACTTTCGATCTCACCACCGAAAAGCTGTACACGCTCTCCGACCAGACTCGTAATATTGTCAGCGGCCTGAAGCAGGACCTCACCGTCGCGCGCTTTGACAAGGCTCCCAACAACGCCTTCGACGACCTGATGGCTGAGTACAAAGCCCTCAGCCCGCACTTCAAGTATCAATTCGTGGACCCGCAGGAGAAACCGGAGGTCGCACAGGACTTCGGCGCAACGCACATGGGCGACGTCGTCGTTGCCTACGGAATCCGCAAAGATCACTTGGATGCCGGCGCGCGAGGCCAGCTCGGCGAAGAAGACGTCACCGACGCGATCGTGAAAGTCACCAGCGACAAGGTGAAGGAAGTCTGCTTCGTCACCGGCCACGGAGAAAAATCTCTCACCGATGGTTCGCAGGACGGCTACACGCAGGTGGATGCAGGTCTGAAGAAGGAAAATTACGCCACAAAACCTATAAATCTGATCGCCGAAAACGGGGTGCCCTCGGACTGCAGCGTCGTGGTGATTGCCGGGCCGAAACAATCCTACTATCCGCAAGAAACCGCGATGCTCGGCAAGTTTCTAGACGCGGGCGGCGAAGCGCTAATCATGGTGGATCCCGCGACGGATCCGAAACTCGACGACCTCTTCCAGGCATGGAATGTGGCTCTGGGCAGCAATGTCGTAGTGGACGCCAGCGGCATGGGCCAGCTCTTCGGCGGCGGTCCGATTATTCCGGTGGTGCAAGATTTCGGTTCCAGTCCCATCACCAAGGGTTTTCAAGGCTCGGTAGCATTCTTCCCGCTGGCGCGCACGGCTGCCGTCGCGGATAAAAACAAGACAATTCCCCAGACGGTCGAGCTGCTGAAAACTTCGGAGCGCAGTTTCACCATTCCCAAGCTCGAGCCTGGCCAGAAGAAAATATCTTTCGACTCCAAGACAGACAAGATTGGTCCGCTTTCGTTGGGAGTTGTGGCGAATCGCAAAGTGGGTGACAAAGATGCGCGCCTAGTCGTCATCGGCAATTCACAATTCGCCGCGAATCCCTGGGTGAGCCAGCAAAGGAACGGCGATCTCTTCTTCAACGCCATTGACTGGCTGACACAGGACGAAAACTTGATCTCCATTCGCCCCAAGAGCGCCACCAATCGCCGCGTCACCTTGTCCGAAGCGCAATCCGCCGCGCTGCACTGGGTGAATCTGGTCTTTCTTCCCGGTTTAGTTATCTTCTCCGGCGTTTACATTTGGTGGAAACGCCGCTAACCCGCATGCAAAGGATTTATAAAACTTTCCGAACGCCATGATTAAGAAATCCACACTGATTGTCTTGCTCGCCGCGATCATCTTGGGCGCGGCCGCCTATTACTTCGATTGGAAGCGCGGTCAAAAAGAAGCCGCGAACTCCCCGGCAGACACCACCAAACCTGCCTTCACGCTCCAGGCGGACGATATCTCCTCTCTGACCATCTCCTACCCGGCCGACCCGAAATCACAGCCAATCCACTTCGAAAAACAAAATGGCGCGTGGCAAATTACCCAGCCGCTGCAGACGACCGTCGATGACGCGTCGCTGCAGGGAATTCTGCAGCAACTCGCGTCGGCCCGCGTCGCCCAGACAGAACCCGGCACGCCGGATCGCCTGAAAGTATTCGGGCTGGAAACTCCAGACGTCGCGCTCGATTTTCAAATGAAGAATGGCGCGAAACACTCGCTGCGCTTGGGCAAGAAGGATTTCACGGGCGTCTCGGTATACGCCATTGTGGACAGCGCTAAGGACGTAGCTCTGCTCCCCGAATCGTTGCTGGTCAGCGCGGATAAACCTCTGCAGGACTTGCGCGATCATTCCGTCCTGCATTTTGTTGCCCCCGACGCGACTTCATTCGACCTCAAGAATCCATCGGGCGAACTCGCGGCGGCCAAGGATCACGACGCGTGGAAGTTTACGAAACCCAGCAGCGCCCCCGGCGACCTATACGCCATCGACTCGCTTCTCGCCTCCGTTGCCAGCAGCAGGATGACTATGATCGCCAGCGAAACCCCGGATAATCTCGCGAAGTATGGCCTCGCAAGCCCCGGAATTTCGTTCACCGTTACGGACGCCAAGGGCAAGACCGCGACTCTGCTCCTAGGAAAGAAGGAAGGCGACGAGTATTTAGCGCGCGATACTTCGCGCCCGACGATCTTCCGCATCAATCAGGACGTGTACAAGAAGCTCACGGAAAGCTTCACCGACTTGCGCGATAAAAAACTCGTTCGTTTCGATCCGGCGACGATCACCCACGCTGAAATTCACAACGCCAGCGGCACGATCCTAGTTACGCGCAAAGATGAAACAAACTGGACGTTTGATGCAACGGGTCAACAAGACGAAAAAGCGAAGCAGAATGACCAGCAGAAGAACGAGCAACAGAAAGATAATCAGCAGGCAAAGCCCGTAAGTCTCGACAAGCTCTTCAATCCGCTTCAGCAAGCCACCGCTGAAGAGATCTTCGACCGCCCTACGCCCGAGCTGCTCTCAAAGCTAGCGAAGCCCATCTTCGAGGTGGGCCTCACCGACAAGAGTGGAAAGGTCCTGAAAGTTGAAATTTCGAAGGAATCCGGCGGGTTCGTGTACGCGCGTACCAGTGCAGCTCCGACGATCTACAAATTGAAGGCCCAAATTCTCACGGACTTGAGCTTTAAGTCCTCGGATCTTACCCTCTAACCAGGCCAGACTCGGCTCAACGCAGCGGGCGTCCAGCACCCCGCGCATGAGGCGTTATGCAGCAGTATGCATTGCTTCCAGCACGCTCTCGACAGGCCATGTCGCCACAAGCAGCACTTTTCCCGTTACGGGAGAAATGTGCACGTAAAAGACCTGCGTGTCGCTCTTAATCTCGTACAACTCAGGATGTTTCGGATCGGGAATTGCCTCCGTACCACTGGCCAATAAATGGCGCAGTTGCACGATCAATTCCGTTGGATGGTCTCGCAGGTCTTCGATCTGCATGTCACGTTCCCAGCGCATCACTGTGCTCTCCTCCCCAGCCGTTATTTCGATCCTCATTTACTTATACGGTTGGATGCTGGGAAATATTGCAAGGCTCCCGATTTTTTCACTTTAATTTCGCCAAATTGGCACTCGCCCTGCTGCAGTCTCCAAACCAAGTATACGAACGTTAACCCCTAACTTGTTACTTGCGCGGCCCTTCCAAACTTGCCATAGTCCCGATAGCGGAGGGAACCACTCATCGTGACTAAGCACAGGCTCAAGAAAACCAGCCGCATGAAGCGCGACAAGCGGCGTAAGCACCATCACTGGCAGGTTACCGTGTACTACGCCGACGGCGAAAAGTTTGCTCGCGTTTACATTGATCGCGATCGCGCTCAGAAGTTTGCCGACCGGCAGAAAAAATCCCCTGTCGTCAAAGCCACTCGAATTATGGAAGTTGATTAACTCCCGGTTCGGCGGCGCCGGCGCTCGCGCACGGCACGCACGCCCCGCCGCCCCTTCCATTTTTCTCGTCCTCTCCAATGATCAATCTCGATCATCGCGAAGCACCTCGCTCTTCAACCCCCGAGCCTCTTCTGAACCGCGTCCTATTTCTGCTATAGTTGCCGCCCTCTGGACCTCTTGGTCCAGATTTCTTCGTGCGGCCGCCTGTCAGCATTGTCGCGGCCAGAATCACCTGCGGAGTTTTCAGTGGCTATGCCTGATCAAACCTACGTCCCGCATCCCGTGGATACCTCGCAAGTGAACCTGGACGACCTGCAACTGCTGCTCGAAGGCCTCGCTCGCAACGCGCACGAGATCTGGGCGCAACAGCGCCTACACGATGGCTGGACCTACGGTGCGCATCGTGACGACGTGAAGCGCACTCATCCTTGCCTGGTACCCTACGAAAATCTTTCCGAATCCGAGAAGGAATACGACCGCGTCATGGTCAACGAAACTTTGAAAACCATTCTCGCCCTGGGATATCGCATCGCCAAAAGGTGAGTGATGCCTAAATCTCATCCACCGAAAGCCACGCTCGCCTTGCGTGTCGGCGTCACCGGCCACCAGCCGAGAGATCTGCACCACGCCCACATTGATTTGCTGCAAGAGCAAGTTTACGAAGTGCTGCAAACCCTGAGACAATTCGCGATGTGCCACCCGCGAGTCTCTGCGTCCTATCGCGAGCGCGACGAGCCGATCCTCCGGCTAGTTTCCGCGCTGGCCGAAGGTGCGGATCGCTATGCGGCGCACCAGGCGATCAAACTCGACTATGAACTGCAATGTCCGTTGCCCTTCGCTCGCGACGAATACGCCAATGACTTCGAAAAAGACGCCTCCGTCCAAGAGTTTAATTGGCTACTGGACCATGCGCAGACCACCGCGATCCTCGAATTGGATGGCTCGCGCGACCGCGAAACAGAATCGTACCTGGCCGCCGGGCGCGTCATTCTCAGCCAATGCGATGTGCTGCTCGCGATTTGGAACGGCCAAGACCCGCGCCGCGAGGGCGGCACCGCGCAGATCGTGGCGGAAGCCGGCTTGCGCAATGTCTTGACCATTCGCATTGATTCCGCCACTCCGCATGACATCTACTACCGCGTTTCCGGCGACAAATGGGTTTCTTCCCGCGAAGCCAAGGACTGGTTCCTCGACCAGTTGCGCATTTTGTTGAACCCTCCGCGCCACACCAAGAAAGAAAAAGAGGAGGAGCGCTCTACCTCCCCGCTGGACTACTTCTCCGAAAAGCAACGCTGGTTGAATTGGGGCTTCCCGTGGATTCCGTTTCGAAACCTGTGCTTGTTTCGCCGCGGCATTCCCCAATTCACGGTTCCAGACTTTGCGTTGTCCGGCGTGGACGAATGGATTGCAGTCTTGAAAAATTCCGGCGCGTTCTCGAATAGCGCGATCGGGCTCATTGACGGCGCTCGTCTTTGCGACCATTACGGTTGGGCCAACGGCTTGGCAGAATACTACGGCAATCTCTATCGCTCGGCGTTTGCCATGAATTACCTGATGGGAGCCGGAGCGGTCTTTTGTGCATTTCTGCACTTTGCGTTGGAACAATCTCACCGAGAGAAAGCGAGTTTTGCATTCATACTCTTCGAACTCGGACTGCTGAGCACCATCGCAATCGTTTACGCGATCGGCAGGTCGCACCGTTGGCACGAACGATGGATAGACTACCGGTTGCTCGCCGAGTATCTGCGTCAATTGTTCTTGCTGATTCCTTTAGGCCCTGGAGAACTCTCAGCTCCGCATCTGCCGAAATATATGTCGGCCGGCGATCCTAAGACTACCTGGATGTACTGGCATTACCTGTCCCTTCGTCGCGAGATCGGAATGGTCGGCGGTGAATACAGTCACGCTTACTTGGATTCGGTGCGCTCGTTTCTGAACAGCAAGGATGGAATTCGCGGCCAGATTGATTATCACGAAAAGAATGCGGATCGGCTGGAGAAGCTGGATTCCAGATTTGTCGGCGTGGCCGGCGCCCTTTTCGTGCTCGCCTTTGTCGCTGCGTTCGACGCTGCGTTTCTTAAGTTCCAATCGTTCGGATATTTGCTTCAGGTTAAATTGCCAGTGTGGCTCTCGGTGGGTTGGGTCGCATCGGCTATCGCGTTTGTCGCCACCGGCTTTCCGGCCCTGGGAGCCGCTTTGGCAGGCATTCGCAGCCAGACGGAATTCGAGCGCGTGAAAAAACGCTCCCGGGCCATGCTGCAAGCCTTGCAAGGCATTTGCAAAGAGCTTGACGCCCGTGACCAGCGTCAGGAGAAAATCTCGCTCGCGGCTCCGAATCTGATCGTCGCGGAAGCCGGTCAATTAATGGTGGACGAACTTCTTGATTGGCGAATCGTTTTTAAAGATAGGCCGCTTCCGGAGCCGGGATAACTCGCTCGACTCCGGTGCCCGTCCCGCTTATAGACCGCTTTAGTCTCTGAAGTGCCGGCGTTCCACTCGACGCATGGAATCCGCGCCCGATGGTTGCAGCTAAGGTTGCGGCTCGCTCTTATGTTTAAGAAATTTGCGTCGAATGTCCGGCCAGAATTCGTTCAGCACAATTCGAATTGCGTCATACCCCACTTGCGTGCCCCACACCGACGCCGTGTTCGGGAACGTCTTATCGGCCTCGGGATGATAGCTATAGGTGGAAATTGCGGCCGCCGCGAGGCTGCCCCCGATTTCAGCAGAGTTAAACGTATTGTGGCCGGAATCCGTGCGCGTGACGAAAAGGCGGCTCACCGCGTAGCCGGTGCGGTGCACAAATCCACCCTTCCCCAATTGATAGTAGCGCGGATCCGTGTGCAATGCCGCGGGCACCACCGCATTGACCATGAAATTCTCAATCGTGCCGTCCGCGAACGCCGCTCCAAAGCGCTTGCCATATCCTTCGGCGCCCTGGCCGTAACCCGGTTCGCTGTTCTGAGCTTGGCTTATCCCCGCCAGCGCGGCGTACCACGGGTACTGCACGTAGTCGAACGAAGACCGCACGGCAACTTTGTATTTTTGTCCCGTAGTCATTGGTGGAACGTGCGCGGAGTTTTCGAGCGTCAGAAAATTCGGCAACGCGAAGAAAAGCCGGTCCTTCGATCCAGCGTCAGACTGAGTCGGGCTCGGCGGATCGTTGGGATCGGCGGGTTTCTGGCCGCTAGTCACTGGGCCAGGTGACTGCGTGGGGGGCGGAGTTGCGGGCTGTGGTTGCTGCGCCGGTGGTTGTTGTCCGGATGGTTGTTGGGCAGGCTGTGGCGGAGGCTCAGCTTGTGGCCGAGCATAACTGCACGGCGTTAGTAAGAGCAGCGCGATTGCAAGTGACGCCGAAAATAGAAATACGGGCCGCCGAAATCTGGTTGTCATCTAATTCTATAATCCCCCGGCTCTGAGCCGCTATCTGAGCACTTCCCCGTGCCCATTCGTCGAGCGACAAGTTCATCGCTGTAATTCCGTCCATCGCTGCTGGCTGTATTAGGAATTCACTATGAGCCGCCGGTAAGTTCCACAATCCGCTCGTCAGCGTCTGGAACAGTTGAAACCGCGCGCCATTTCGAATCGCGCCGCCCTCTTGTGAAATGGGATGTAACTCTAAGCATACCAGAATCGTGATGGAGCGCCTCTTGGAGTTGCTCTTGTTCGCAATGCCACGCCGAGATTTCTCGCACCGCGCTAACTGTGCAGCGACTCATTCAGCTCCGCCGGTAACGCGATTGGTCAGGTGTTAGCCGCAGTCCGTTCACCGCTGGCGTCGGCCAGGACGAGAACAGCCCCGCTGAAGGCCAAAGTATCAAAAAAATAATTCACGCTGACGATGTCGGAGGGACTCGCGACCAGGATAGGCAAATAAACAAAGAGCACGAGAAGCAGAATCATAACGCCCAGATACGTCGCGGCCAGCCGCGTCTTCTTGTTCACTAGGATGCAAAGCCCCGCCGCAACAAGCACCGCGCCCGCAAGATAAGCCCAGAACAGCCGTCCCGGAATCCACTCGGGGATGATTTTTTCCAGCGGAACCCCGGGCGCGAACGTCGGATGCAGAAAATGCTCCACGCCGAAAAACACCGCCGGTATCCCGATCAAAAATCGCGCAACGGTTACCAGCAGCGGGACGCCGCCCGCGCGCCTCGTCCGCATCTGTGAGCCTGCAAAAGCAAAAGCGCCGCCGCTGAAAGCAATATCCCGCAATCCGATCGCCCAAAAAATTCTGTTGCCCGCGGTCGCAACGATGTTGGGTACATGGATCAACAGCACGAAGCAACAAAACATGGCTCCCAGCAGCATTGCAGCCAACCGCGACTGTATCGTGACGGTGATGCTCAGCGCTGCGGCAATCAGCGCAATGCCCACCAGATAAACCCAAAATGTGTGCGCAGGCATCCAGGTCGGAACGAGGTTCGCGATGTCCGCCGTATCGGTGAGATGCTCCGTTCCGAACACAGCCATGGGAATCGCCAGGAACAATCGGCCGAACGGCATGATCTTGTCGAGCCCGCGAGTCTGCGGCAGCTCGTCTTTGATAATTTTTACCAGGCCGATGACGAGTAGCACCACTCCCGCGAAATACGCCCAGAACACCATGCCCGGCACACCCAAGACTGCAATCGCGACCGCGAAATTGGCGCGTGCGACGTCTAGAAAATTGCAAAGCATTCCGCAGTCCCTCCACGTCTGACTCAGAATCAACCCGGTTTGGAATAGTTGCCCGCCACGCCCGCTCTCAGAGAACGAAAGAAACGCGCGTCACGAAAATTTCTGTAATTGGCTTCCAGATTGACGGCTCGATTGCGCTTTAGTGAGGTACTGGTATCCCGCCAACGGGAGTTAGGTCATGGTTGATGTAACAACTTAGGAATAGAGCGTGACCGCGGGACGACAGGAAGGGCACTAAAAGCAGAAGGCCCGCCTTGCAGCGGGCCTTCGAGGGGAGAAAGCTCCACGGCCACTGCGCGGTGGGCGGCAGAACTCTTTCCTCAGTCGCAGTCTAGTACGAGGTGCGGAAATCAGTCAAGCGGGAAAGGGTACTTTGTAACCCTTCGTTAAGCTGCTGAAAAGAATAACTTTATGTGTCAAAACGCGGCTTTTCCACCGACTGGTCACTTCGGCTGATTTCGCTCGATCCCGTAGAAGTCCTCTGAATTGATGGGCTTACTGCCCAGCCCTAATTGCAGCACTTGCATCGTGCTGCTGCGATCAAACACCTTATCAGGAAATAATCGCTTCACGACGATCCGGAATCCACCGAACGCGATACCCGAAATCAATGCGAAGCAACAGATTATGCCGGTGCCAATGATCGCTCCGACAATCATCGTAGTGATCGGCGGCTCTTTGAATTGAAAAGTTGGCTCATTCCACGTGACTTCCGCTCCCGATTGAACCTGATCCAACAATTTATCCGCTTCCGCTTGAGCTCGCGCGCCAAACACAATGGCCAGCAGCGTGATGGAGCGCTTGCCGAATACCGGAGAAGCATTTTGGTCAGCGTCCGCTGCGTTCACGTGATAAACCTGCTGCAGCTCGTTCAATTTTTTCTGTGCTGTCTGCGGAGTAGGGAAATCCGCGATCAAAAGGTTCAGTTCGCGTCCGTCCACAAGGTATCTTGCGACCTCCGCTTCGGCGCCAGTCGAAAATCCTAGCCAGTCATTTTGCGAGACGGGAAAAAATTGGTTCAGCGTCACCGGTCCCAGAATGTATTTGTCGGAACGGTCAATGAAGCCTTTCGTCGGCAAGTGCTCGGTGAGCGTCGGCAACGGACCTTGCTGTGCCTTGGACGAGACTGCGCCCACTAAAGCGTTCAAATCGTTCGCATCCTTGGTCAGATCGCTGCCATGAATATCGAGCACCAGGTTCCCGATCAATACTAACGCTCGCTCGCGAGACATAACCGAGTGATCGTTCGGTCCTGACCGCGCCATATCCGGCGCGCGCAGGTAGGAATACAGCCCATAGGCTCCGCTGGGATCCTTCATGCGGTAAAGCGTCACCTGCAGCGCGTCTTTTCCAAGCGAATAGGTTCCTTCCTCTCCCGAAAGAAACCCATATTCCTGCCGTGCTGCCGCTCGTTGGTCGGCAAGCATGCTCCCAACATGGTCGCCGTCGTATATGACAGGAGGATTCAGTCCGGAGTTGGTGTTGCCACTCCACCCGGCGAAAGAACTCGGCAGAATGCCCTGCGCAGACGCAGGAAGGGCGGCTAAAAGCACAAATAGAATGAGCAAAGGTATGGCGCGGCGCATAGTGTCCTTTTATTAGACGCCAATATTCTACTTAGGATTCCCGTCGGAAGCTACTGTTGCGGATCCGCCGCCCGAGGGACGGTTGGCGGAGACCAGCTTGGACTTATCGTAGGAGAGACTGTTGAGGCTGTCGAGATACGAGGCGATGCCGCGATACAGCCCGTCGGCGACGCGCTGCCGCTGGTCAGTCTTGCGCAGCAGCTTTTCATCACTGGGGTTGCTGATAAAGGAGATCTCAGACAGTACCGAAGGCATGTTCGCGCCAATCAGCACCACAAAAGGTGCCTTCTTCACGCCGCGGTTTCGCTCGTCCTGGCTCACGAGCTGCAAGCGGTGCGTCAGCGAATCCTGGATATCGCTCGCGAGCTCTTTGGATTCTTCCACCTTCTCATTTCGCGCGATCTTCTTGATGATGTCCTGCAAATCGTGCAGCGAAGATTGCGCCAGGGCGTTTTCGCGCGCTGCCACCGCCATGGATTCTTCCGAAGTCGCAAAATTCAAATAATAAGTTTCAATTCCACGCGCGGCCGCGTCGTGGCTGGAATTGGCGTGCACGGAAATGAAAAGATCCGCTTTCGCGTCGTTGGCGATGGCCGTGCGCTCTTCCAATGGAATAAAAGTGTCGTCCTTACGCGTATAAATCACCTCGGCGCCCGGAAGCTTTTCCTCGATCTCGCGGCCCAGTCGCAGCGCCACGTCCAGGCACAGGTCCTTTTCCATCAGCCCGTGCGGGCCAATCGTTCCCGTGTCGTGCCCACCGTGGCCGGGATCGATTACGATCCGGCTGATTTTCAAGCCCAGCGCGCGCGTCAGAGAACGCTGGCCATCGCGCGTCGGCTTCGATTCGGTCGGCGGCGCCAGCGCGGCCGATTTGCTCGTATCCGGCTTCGATTTCGCGGCAGGCTGCTTCGCACCAGCTGCTGCAGACGGTGGCGCTTTCACCGTGGGCGCAGGCTTGCTATCGGCGCTCACTGAAACCGTCTCGCCCGCTACAGCGCGCGGTTTCGAATCAGGATCGTCGGATTCCGCTTTTGCGTTCCTTGCAGGGGCGCTCGATGGCGAGGCAGCCGGCGCCGCAGGGGCCGGCGTCGCCGCGCTCGCAACCTCGCTCCCGGAAGCAGCAACGGGTTTCGCGTGAACCTCAATTACCAGCCGATAAGGATTCGCCAGCAAGTAAGCGGAATAATCCCGCGCGCCGTTTACATCCAGCACCAGCCGCACCACACCATCCTTGTTTTGCCCAAGGCGCACGGACTTCAGCAGCCCATCCTTAACTTCCCAGTCTTTCTTGGCGATGTCGGGCGTCAGCTTCGCTCGGTGCAAGTCGAAATAAACGCGGTCCGGCGCCGCGATTCGTGCGGCATTGAACGCAATGGTGTCGTTCAAAGTCACGACGATGCGCGCCGAATTCTCCGTGTTCCAGGTCTTGACGTCCAAAACCCGTGGAGTTCCGTTCTCGCTCTCCTGCTGTTCCACCACTTTGCCTTTCAGCTCCGGCAAAGCGTCCGTCGCAGCGGCGGCCTGAACTTTAGCCTGGGCCTGGAGCTTCGCCTGCGCTTGGGCCTGGGCCTGCGCTTGAGCCTTGGCTTTTTCGCGCGTCTCGGCGATATCCTTCAACGCCACGTGCGCATCGCTGGCGAGATCAGATTTGGGGAAACGCCTGATGTATTCCTTCAGCGTGGCTTCGGCCACATCAGGCTGATGCAGGCCGTCCTTTTGCACCAGGCCAATGGAATACAGCGCCTGTTCGCGATAACGGCTACCCGGATACTGCTTCAGCAGGAAATTGTAGGAATCAATCGCGGATTGAAAATACTTGGCGTCGAACAAACGCCCCATTTCTTCGTACAACTCAGCTTCCGCGATCAGCGAGGGTGTTACTTCTTCCGCCTGCGCCGAAATCAGATAAACCTTGTGGTAAGCAGAGACAGTCGCGCGGTAATCCGTGAGCGAGCGTTCTTTCTGCGGCGTGCCTTCCAGAGTAGTCCGCATCCGCACCGCGCGCTCGAACTGTTCGCGCGCATCCATTTTGCGATCGGTTCGCGCGGACGCACAAAGGGGGACGGCTAGCGCCAGGGCTAGGAAGAGCCATCGGGCCGGCAATTGAATTCGGGCGGATACCACGTGCGTCATTCGTTCGTGAAAATTACCCGGCCGTTCGAGTCCACTTCTTTTCGCACTGGATTTCTTGGCGGAGTCCAGAGCGTCGAGTCGCGGCCCGAGCCGGGGCGAAAGTATGCGTTCTGCACCTTCTGTACGTACCGTTGCGTTTCCAAATAAGCCGGAACGCCTCTGCTAGCGTCCACGGCGTGCTCGCCGGCATTGTAAGCCGCGAGCGTCCTGCTCAAGTCGCCGTTATAACGATCCAGCAGAGCTTTCAAGTACGTCGTCCCGCCTTCCACGTTCTGCGCGGGATCGAAAGGATTGCCGACGCCAAAGCGTTGTGCCGTCCCAGGGATCAACTGCATCAATCCCACGGCGCCCTTGCGAGACACCGCTTGCGGGTTCCACCCGGATTCCGTGCTGATCACGGCTTTCACCAGCGCGGGATCCACCTGATGACGCGCCGCTGCATCGCGAACAATGCGATCCAGCCGTCCGTCATTCGCACCGAGCGTTTCCGCCGCAGACTCCCTCGCAAACGTCGAAGGAGAAAGCGACGCGCCTAGGGCAAAACCGCCTTGGGTAGCACTGATAGTACTCCCACGACGCGCCTTGGGGGAATCCCCATTCACAAAGACGAGCTTGCCGTTCTCGTCCAGCGAGGTTGCAATCTGGGCGCGAAGCGGCGTTGACAGCGCGAAGAGCGCACCCGCGACCAGCACTGCAACTGGGATGCAGTTCTTGTTCATAGTTATGCTTTTCGCCAGCGCTTGTTCAGGGCGCTGACGCACAACCTAACAGCGAGCCTCGGGGAAGGCAGAGCGCTTTGCTTCCGACCACAAACGAAAGACACACATACGGCGAAGAAGGAGGCTTCTCCGGCGTAAGCATCTGGCACAACAGCAATTATAACAATCGGTCGAGTAGGGGGTAAACCTGGTCGAGGGCGTTTTGTATGCCCGATGTGTCTTTTCCGCCAGCCTCTGCCAAATCGGGGCGGCCGCCCCCTGAACCTCCCACCAGCTTGGCCAATTCCTGGACGATCTTGCCGGCATGGAGCTTGGGGATCAGGTCCTTCGTAACTGCTGTGATTAGAGCGACTTTGCCGTCATCGTTCGAGGCCAAAACGACCACTCCGGAGCCCAATTTCTGGCGTAGGACGTCCACAAGTTGGCGTAGCGCATCGCGGTCAAAACGGTCCACTTGGGCGGCAATCAGGCGAACATCCTTGACCGTGCGAGCCTGTTCTACCAAATCGCCGGCCAGCGAGCCTGCTGCTTTGCGTTTCAGGACTTCCAGCTGCTTTTCCAGCTGCTTGGTGGCTTCGAACTGGCGTTCTAGCGCGGCGATGATTTCGTCTTCGCCTGCATTCAGCATTCCGGCGACGGTGCGCAGGGTCGCGAGCGACTTCTGATATTCGGCGAGAGCGCGATCGCCTGAAATGGCTTCGATGCGGCGCACTCCCGCGGCGACGGATTGCTCGCCAATGATTTTGAACACGCCGATGTCGCCGGTCCGAATGACGTGGGTGCCGCCGCAAAGCTCCTTGCTGTAGAAACCGCGCGGCGCGGAGGCGTCGGGGATGGTGACGACGCGGACGTTCGCTTCGGGATACTTGTCGCCGAAGAAGGCGAGGGCGCCGGAAGCGAGCGCGTCGTCAATATTCATGATGTCCGTGCGCATTTCCAGATTTTTGCGGATTTCTTCGTTTACTTGCTGCTCGATTTCGCCGAGCTCGCTGGGATCCACTTGCGCGAAATGCGAAAAATCGAATCGCAAATGATCGGGCGCGACCAGCGAGCCGGCTTGTTTTACGTGCGTGCCCAGAATGTTGCGCAGCGCCGCGTTCAGCAGATGCGTCGCGGTGTGGTTGCGCATGTCGCGCACGCGTCGTTCGGGATCGGCGATGGTGGCCACATGATCGCCCACGTGCAGGTCTTCCTTTGCGACAATGCGATGCGCGATCAGTCCGGTGACGGGGTAGTAGGCGCCGCGCACTTCGGCAACTTCCAGCGCGCCGGAATTGTCGTAGAACCCGCCGGTGTCGGCGACCTGTCCCCCGGATTCGGAGTAGATCGAGGTGCGGTCGAGCACCACTTCAGCTTCGGTCCCGGCTTTGATTTCGTTCACCGCGCCTTGTTTGGTGACGATGGCTTCGATGCGCGCGTCGCTTGTCTTCGTGCCGAAATAAAAATCTTGTTCGGTCTTGTACGATTGCGCGAGCTTCGAATAGACAGGATTCGCGGCGTCTTTGTGCGCACCTTTCCACGATGCCTTGGCGCGCGTCCGCTGCTCTTCCATGTCCTTCTCGAATTCCTTCTCAAAGCCAACCTCATCGAGGGCTATGTGCTGATCGCGTAACGTGTCTTTGATGAAGTCGAGCGGTAGACCATACGTGTCATAGAGCTTGAACGCGAGCCGCCCAGAATAAGAAGGTAAAGTGGGCAAGCTAGCTTTTTGTGCCTCGACGCGAAGCAAATGGAGTTGTTGGTCTAATTCCTTCAATCCTACCTCGACCGTTCGAGCAAACTGATTCTCTTCCGCGTTGAGGATGGCGTCAGTTTGAGCTGCGTGCTCCCGCAGTTCAGGGTACGCCTCCAACATGTTCTCGCGCACTGCAGCAGCCATCGTTGAAAGAAACGGGGAAGGGGCATTCAGAATTCGAGCGTGACGCAGCGCGCGACGAATGATCTTACGCAGAACGTATCCGCGCCCCTCGTTGGACGGGACAACTCCATCGGAAATCAGAAAAGTCGCTGCCCTGGAATGGTCGGCGATTATTCGGTAGGAGGCTGTGAATCTCTCGTCGTCTACAGGAGCGTGTACGATCCACTCCGCTCTCTCAATTAAGGACGTGAACAGATCCGTATCGTAATTCGAGATGACGTGCTCAAGGACGGTGGTGGTGCGTTCGAGGCCCATGCCTGTGTCCACGGAGGGTTTCGGCAGGGGATTAAGGTTGCCGGAGGCGTCGCGATTGAACTGCATGAAAACGAGGTTCCAGATTTCGACGTAGCGGCCGCAGTCGCAGGGGAACTGGCAGTCGGTGTGGCCCTGATCGGAGGTTGCCGGGCCCATGTCATAGAAAATTTCGCTGCAGGGGCCGCAGGGGCCGGTGTCGCCCATGGCCCAGAAATTATCTTTCAGGCCGGGGATTTCGATCACACGGTCGGTGGGCGCGCCGATGTTGGTCCAGAGAGCGGCGGCTTCGTCATCGGGGGCGAGCATTTTTCCCGGTGATACTTCCGTACCGCCGAAAACCGTGAAGTAGAGTTTTTCGAGTGGAATGCCGTACCAATCTGGCGAGGTGATCAGCTCCATCGCGAACGCGATGGCTTCCTTCTTGAAATAGTCGCCGAACGAAAAATTTCCCAGCATTTCGAAAAACGTGTGATGGCGATTGGTGAAGCCGACGTTCTCGAGATCGTTGTGCTTGCCGCCCGCGCGCACGCATTTCTGGCAGGTGGTGGCGCGATTGTAATCGCGCGATTCGAGGCCCAGGAACACATCCTTGAACTGATTCATCCCGGCGTTCGTGAAAAGCAGCGTCGGATCGTTGGTGGGGACGAGCGAAGAGCTGCGCACCACGCGGTGCTCAAAGCCAGGTCGCTCCGCGAAGAATTTCAGAAATGTTTTGCGGACTTCGTTGCCGGTCCACTGCTTGTCAGTCAAGGATGCCCTCTGTCGAAACGGTTCATTATCGCAGAGGGTCACAACGCTCGCAACGCCGCGCGACGCCGCATGAGGCCGAATGAGGCCCAATGACGAAAGTACAGCTGTCCTAAATCGTCATCGCAAAAAGGTACAGGTTCAATACTTTTTCGGCCAGCTTGTACTGATTCTGTCCCGTCGTTCAGCTCCTTTCACATCTCTTCGGTGTTAATTTCGAACGGAAACCAAAAAATGAATTCGCACTCACGATCGCGCGATTTACCAGGGCGCCCCGCGCCGTTGCCGCCTGCCCAACTCGGCCTCCCCGCTGTTCACAGGTCGCGGGCCACGGGTCGCGATTCACATCTCACCATTCACGCATTTCTAATCGCTACTCAAGAATTAGAAATCCGTCTAACTTGCTCGCAACAAACGAGAAAACTTTTTCTAATCGCTACTCTTTCTCGCTCTTTGGCGCCTGCTCGGCACCTCGCCACTCACAAATCTCAACTCGCCTGCCACGCATTTCTAATCCCGCGAAGCGGGATTAAAAACGCCCGTAACTTCGAGAAAACAAACGATGGCGCCCCATTCTAATCCCTGTAATAGGCCCCTTTTCGGTGCGTTTTCTGCGCCGCACAGATCACCGATCCCGCGTCGCGGAACACGCACCTCATCCGTGCGTGTTCCGCCAGCGATCACGTCGAACTCAACCCTAGTTTTCCGGCGCGGCTTGTTTCTTGGCCTTGGCGGCGGCATCAGCGGCCACGGTCCACGGCGGGATGACGCCGTTGATGCGAGCGTAGGCGATGGATTGGCCGAGGTGCTCGTGCGCGTCGGTGACGAGGATGTAGATCACGTCGCCGTAGTTGGCGTCGGGGCCAATTTTGGGCAACGGCTTATTGAAATCGGCGTTGGTCATCGCTTCGATCGCGGCGTGGGCGCTGGCGAAGGATTTATTGAGCGCGTCAATGATCTG
>Ga0182024_10007203_pt1 | contig 24059 bp, 26 predicted proteins | sample P32metaG_FD_120480 | JGI IMG/M metagenome (GOLD analysis project Ga0182024, IMG submission 120480) | Permafrost microbial communities from Stordalen Mire, Sweden - P3-2 metaG (Illumina Assembly) | ecosystem: Environmental > Terrestrial > Soil > Wetlands > Permafrost | place: Sweden: Stordalen...
GGCCCGGGCGGGGTCTACACGGAACCGGCGACCGCCCCCCGCACCCCCGTCGCCGGGCACACCCTGATGGCACGACTCCTCGCACCGGTCTGACGACAACGCTCAGGAACGGGAACGTCCCGCCGAAAGGGGAACGGGCAACTTGTCCGCTTGTGCATCGGCCACCCCCGCCGGTGTAAGGTAAACTCCGATCCTTCGAGACCCTGGTCCGGCGCTCGTGTGCCCGGCAGGGGCCGGATACCTCGCAAGTTTCCGCTCTGCCGTCGGCCGCTCTTTCGTTCCGGGAGCAGCAGGTTCGGACAGGCGATCGCAGGTGAGGTCCTCCGAGGGACCGGTCGCAGATCGTGTTCGTGTACGGCCACGAGACCCCGCCCAACCCGAATAGGGGCGCGACTCCTTGTCAACGTCCTGAGATGACCAGACCGGCGGGCACCTGTCCCGAGCAGGTTTCAGCCGGTCAGGGGGAGCACACACGATGACCGACACGTTCGAACGCACCCAACTCGACGGCAAGGACCGAGGCCAACTCTCGGAGATCGCCTCGGCGCTGGGCGTGAAGGCGGTCAGCCGCATGCGCAAGGCCGACCTCGTCGACGCGATCGTCGCCGCGACCGCCGGATCGAACGGGTCGGAGGCATCCAAACCGCGCAAGATCCGCTCGACCGTGCCCGCGGGCGACGACCTCGCCTCGCTCGCCGACGAGCAGAACGCCTTAGCCGCCGCGCACGAACCCGTCGACGAGATGGCCCTCATCCGCCGCCGACCGGGCGGGTCGCCCGACAACGGGAACGGTTCCGCCCCGAGCCCGTCCAGTTCGGCGCCGCCGACGACGTCAAGTCCGGTCAGCGCACCCCACACCGACGATGAGGACACCAACGCCGGTGACGACCGGTCGGCCAACGGCGGTGGTCCATCGTCGCAGCCGCTGCAGGCACGGGACGACGACGGGCAAGGAAACCGGACCCGCCGCCGGCGCCGCCGCGGTCGCGATCGCGACCGCCCAGGAGGTGCTGTGAGCAGCGAACGCAGCGAACCCCGAGAGGTACGCGAAGACTTCAGCGGCGACCTGATCGAACTCGAAGGCCTCCTCGACCTGCGCGACGAAGGCTACGGCTTCTTGCGCACCAGCGGATACCTTGCCGGACGCAACGACGCCTACGTGTCGGCCTCACAGGTTCGTCGTTTCGGCCTGCGCAAAGGCGACTATGTGAAAGGCGCGATCCGTCCACCCGCGAGCACCGAGAAGTACCCGGCGCTGGTGCGTGTCGATCTCATCAACGGCATGACCCCCGAAGAGGCACGCACCCGTGTTCGCTTCGAGGATCTCACGCCGCTGTTCCCAGATTCGCGGCTCCGTCTCGAGCTCGACGACGACCCGAGCGAAATCACCGGCCGCATCATCGATCTCATCTCACCGATCGGGAAGGGTCAACGCGGCCTGATCGTGTCCCCGCCCAAGGCCGGCAAGACCACGATCATCAAACAGATCGTGTACTCGATCGAGCGCAACAACCCCGAGACCCACGTGATGGTGTTGCTCGTCGACGAGCGCCCCGAAGAGGTCACGGACATGCGGCGCCACGTGCTGCGGGCCGAGGTCATCGCGTCGACCTTCGATCGTCCCTCCGACGAGCATTGCCACGTGTCGGAACTCGCGATCGAGCGGGCCCGGCGCCTCGTCGAGATGGGAACCGACGTCGTCATCATTCTCGACGGCATCACCCGTCTCGCCCGCGCCTACAACCTTGCGGCTCCCGCGTCCGGTCGCATCATGTCAGGCGGTGTCGACTCGTCGGCGCTGTATCCGCCGAAAAAGTTTTTCGGGTCGGCGAGAAACGTCGAAGAAGGCGGCTCGCTGACCATCCTCGCCACCGCGTTGATCGATACCGGCTCCAAGATGGATGAGGTGATCTTCGAGGAGTTCAAAGGCACCGGGAACATGGAGTTACGCCTCGACCGCAGAGTCGCGGACCGGCGCATCTATCCTGCGATCGACGTCGAGCAGTCCAGTACACGCCACGAGGAGCTCCTCTTCGACCGCCGCGACCTGCAACAGACCTGGAAGCTGCGTCGTGTGCTGAACGCGCTCGACGGCGGTGCCGGGCTCGAGCTCCTCATCGACAAGCTGCGCAGCACGAAGACCAACGCCGAATTCCTCAACGAGATCGCCAAAGCGCCGGCCGGAATGGCGGGCTGATCCGCGGCGTTGTCGCAGAAACGGACCCCGAAGCGGCCCGTTACACTGGAGTCACCATGCAGACCGAGATCCATCCCGACTACGTCGTGTGCCAAGTCCACTGCTCGTGTGGCAACGAGTTCGCGACCCGTTCGACCGTTTCGACGCTGCGCGTGGAACTCTGCTCGGAGTGCCATCCCTTCTATACCGGCAAACAGAAGCTCGTCGACACCGGTGGCCGAGTTGAGCGTTTCGAGCGCCGCTACGCCAAGAAGAAGCCGACAGCTCCCAAGCCGGCGTAGCCCCCATCATGGGTGAACCCGCCGCCTCGGCCGAGCCGCGCTACATGGGCGGCCAGGCGGTGCTCGAAGGCGTGATGATGCGCGGCGCGTCGACGTGGGCGATCGCGGTCCGCCGACCCGACGGTGACATCGCGGTCGATGTGCGCGAGGTGCCGGGCTGGTCGGACCGCTACGCCAAGGTGCCGCTCCTGCGCGGCGTCATGTCGCTCGCGGAGTCGCTCGGGCTCGGGTATCGCGCGCTCACCTGGTCGGCGAACCAACAGGTCCCCGAGGAGGAACAGATCTCCGAGAAAGCACTGGGCTGGGCGGTGATCCCCGTCGCGGTGGTGTTCAGCGCGGTGTTCATCGTGATTCCCGCGTTCGCGGGGAAAGGCCTGTCGCACTGGTTTCACGGCTCGTTCCCCGTCGTCGAAGGCGTCGTACGGCTGATCCTGTTCGCCGGGTATCTCCTGTTGGTCGGATGCCTCAAGGACATCAGGCGCGTCTTCCAATATCACGGCGCCGAGCACAAGACGATCGCCGCGTACGAGAACGACGTCGAGCTGACCCCCGAAGTGGCGCAACAATTCACGACCGCTCACGTGCGATGCGGCACCAACTTCTTGCTCACGGTCATGGTTGTCGCCGTGTTCGTGTACTCGGTGATCCCACGCCCGAATCTGTGGTTCGTGATCGGCTCGCGCATCGTGCTCATGCCGGTCATCGCCGGACTGAGCTACGAAGTGATCCGATTCGCCGCGAAGAACATGGATCGACGCTGGGTGCGCCGCTGCATGCGACCCGGCCTGTTGCTGCAGCGGCTCACGACGCGTGAGCCCGATCTGGAACAGCTCGCGGTCGCCATCGCGTCGTTGCGTGCAGTCCTCACCGCCGAGCAGACCGCAGAAGTCGACGCCCGGGTCGGCCGTCGGGTCCCCGCCGTCGCGCCCGCTTTTTGACCGGCCCGGAGCGTCTTCAGCCCCGCAGCTTCTACACTCGCCGCGATGGTCGATATCCAGCTCACGTGGACCGAATCGGAGCTGCTCGCCGACAATGATGTCGTCGAGCCCCTCGTCGCCGGGGGCGTACGTTGTCACGGCGGTTTCGCTGCGGACGGGACGTACGTCTCGCCCCGTACCCGCAACCGAGTGCCGGCGATCCGGGCCTGGCAGCAGTCTCATCGCCAGGAGTTCGGCACCGAGATCGTCGATGCGCCGCTCGAGCTTTGGCCGCAGGTCTTCCCCAACGTCGCGCAGTCGAAGTACCTGATTCGTCAAGGCGTACGCGAGCCGACCATCTCCGCGCTGACCCGGATCGGCACCGTCGAAGGTTTCGGATCGATGATCCGTTCCGTCAAAGTCGACCGGTTGCAGTCCCACTTCGACGAGTCGATCGCCGGGACCGCGGTCGCGCATCTGCAGTCCGGTCTTTTCGAAGCGCACGCGCGCGACGAAGCCGGATGGGAAGACGAAGGCGGACATAAGCAAATGTGGTTCGCGGCACGCGACATCGCGTTCGAGCATCCCGTGTCGGATGACATGACCCAGGCGATGTTGGAACGGATGGGTATCGTGGCGCCCGGCGGTCAGCCACCGACACCCGAACAGGCGCGGGCCAACGCCGAAGCGGCGCGGCGATTTCCTGAACTTGACCTTTCCCTCGAGATGATGCTGCGTCGGATGGTGGGGCTGCTCTTCATCGAGGTGTCGGCGTTCCACTCGTTCGCTTGGGCCGAAGAAGTGCTCGCCGACCGCGACCTCGTTGCCGGAGACGGTGCGGCGGCCGCGCTCGTCAGTTACGTCCGCGCCGACGAGACGCCGCACGTCGAATACCTGCGCACGGCGCTCACCGAGATGCGCGACCGGACGTTCATCGGCGACTCCGGACGCCGGATCGCCGGCGCCCGAGTGGTCGGCGAGATCTGGGATGCCGCCCTGACCCAATCGTTGGGCGCGAATCGTCAGAACTTCGTGCGGACCGCGACCAACGAGGTCGAACACGCGTTGGAATCGCACCCGCGGCGCGCCGAGGTGCTCGAAGGCTTCCACGCGCTCGGGTCGTCGGCCGGATGAAATTTGGGATTTTCTACGAACATCAGCTGCCACGTCCGTGGGACGTCGACTCCGAGTACCGGTTGATTCAGGACGCGCTCGAGCAGATCGAGTACGCCGACCGGATCGGCATCGACTACGCGTGGGAGGTCGAGCACCACTTCCTCGAGGAGTACTCCCATTCGAGCGCCCCCGAAGTGTTTCTCGCCGCGGCGTCGCAACGCACGCGACGGATCCGGCTCGGGCACGGCATCGTCCAGACACCGCCGGCGTTCAATCACCCCGCACGGATCGCCGAACGCATCGCCATGCTCGACCTCGTCTCGAACGGACGTGTCGATTTTGGTACAGGCGAGTCGTCGTCGGAGGCTGAACTCGGCGGGTTCATGATCGACCCCGCCGACAAGCGCGCCATGTGGGAGGAGGGACTTCGGGTCGCGGTGCGTTGCATGACCGAAGAGCCGTTCACTGGACATTCGGGCGCGCACGTGACGATGCCGCCCCGCAACGTCATACCGAAGCCGCGTCAGAAGCCGCACCCGCCGCTTTGGGTTGCGTGCAGCCGCCGAGACACGATCCATCTCGCAGCGCAGCACGGGATCGGCGCGCTCGCGTTCGCGTTCGTGGACCCGGAAGAGGCGAAATACTGGGCGGACGACTACTACGAAACGCTCGCACGGGAAGGCGTCCCCATCGGCGACGCGGTGAACGCCAACCTTGCGTGTGTCACGACGTTCATGTGTCACGAAGACGAGAACGAAGCGCTGCGGCGGGGGATCGAGGGCGCGAATTTCTTCGGCTACTCGCTCGCGCACTACTACGTGTTCGGTCGTCATCGCCCGGCCCGCACCAGCGTGTGGGAAGAGTTCCAGGCACGTCGCGCCGAGCAGGGTTTCGACCCCGAGGCGGTACAAGCCGCGGCCCAGAACTCGGACCGGCTCGGCGCGAAGGTCGTGGAGCGGGGCGTCGGAGGCCTGCGAGGCGCGGTCGGGACACCCGACCAGATCCGCGAATACCTCGCCCGCTACGAAGCCTGTGGTGTCGACCAGGTCATCTTCTGCTTCCAGGCCGGCAAGAACCGCCACGAGCACATCATGGAAGCGTTGGAACTGTTCGGCCGCGAAGTGCTGCCCGAATTCGTCGAACGCGACGACAAGCTCCAGCGAGACAAAGGCGACAGATTGGCGCCGGTCATCGACGCGGTCTTGGCGCGCAAACCGGACACCGACCATCCGCCGTTACCGACCGCCGATTACGCCTTCCCGGCGATGCCGCGAGCGATGGCCGATCGTGCCGGCAACGACGACTTCCAAAAGATGCTCGACGATTTCGCGAAGCAGTCCGCGCTCGGACCGGGCGGCCTCGAAGGACTGTTCGGCAACCGATAGTCGGGCCGGTTCGTCGCGCGTTGTTATGTGCCCGGCGCCGGCCATTGCGGCTGCTGACATTGGCCGTTGCTCTGGACGTCGGCGAAGGCGGCGCCGCTGCCGTACGAGACACCATCGGTGTCGTTGTCCGTGATGCAGTACCAACGGCCGCTCCCGCTGCGGGTCACGAAAAACACGTCGTGACGGTCCTGGGCGAGCAGACCGACCATGCCGTCGCGGGCGTCGGCCAGGGGGACGATCTTGATGTTCGGCACGAGCGACGCCAGACTCGTTGGTGTCACCGCGGTGAAGTCATAGGTCTGGTCGTAAATCGACTTCGCCGCGGTGAGCGCCGACGTCAGCACGAGCTGCGCGAGCTGATCGGCCGCGACCGGGTTGACGGGCCGCTTCCTCGGGACCCGCCGCGTGGTCGGGGTGCGGTGCGCGGTGCGCGGGGTCGTCGACGGCGCGCCGATCGGGGTCGTCGAGGCGGAGTGGGCGGAACTGGATGCGCACGCGGCGCCGGCGAGGGTCATGACCGCGACCAGGACCGCGCCGAAACCGCGCAGCCGCACGGCACCGACCTGGCGTTCAGCCCATCGCGGCGCGCTCATCACCGCCAGATCGTAGAAGCATGTCCCCTCCAGATCGGGGCACCCGTCGCCCTGGCTTCGCCGCGTCGTCGTGGGCGCACCAAGATCGACGTTGGGTCGTCCGTCGGTTGGGGCGGCCGTCGGTTCGGGCGGCGTTGACCGCACTGCCGCGATCGTGTGGTGGGTTCCCATCCGACGCGCTGACCCTGTCGACCGGGAATCGGAAACTCTGACGGTCGTCGTCGGCTCGGCCGCGTGTGCGACCGCGCTCGTGTCCGACATCCTGACGTCCATGTCCGGCGGCCCGGGCATCGACCGGTTGGCCGTGGATCGCTGGATGCCGCCCGACCCGAGATCGCGACATGTGCAATCGCCTGGCCGCGTACAGACAGACCGTTAGCCTGAACGGTATGTTCGAACAGCTCGGTGAGCTTGTCGCGGAGCTGGATCGACTGGAGGCCGAACTCCCCGCGATTCAGGCGTCCGGTGACCGTCGCGCCTCGCAGCTTGCCGGCAGACGGTATGCCGAACTCAAGCCGGTGGTCGACGCGTGGCGGGCGTGGGATACCACGAGTCGCGAGCTCGACGAAGCCAATGAGCTCCTCGCCTCCGAAGGCGACGACGAGATGCGCGAGTACCTCCGAACGGAGGTCACCCAAAAGGAGGAACGCAAGCTCGAGCTGGAGGCCGAGATCAAAGAGCTGCTCTTGCCGCGCGACCCGAACGAGGGCCGCAACGTGATCGTCGAGATCCAAGGCGCCGAGGGCGGCGAAGAGGCGAACCTCTGGGCGGACGACCTGTACCGCATGTACCAGCACTACGCCGAGCGTCGAGGACTGAAGACCGAGGTGCTGTCGAGCCAGCCTTCCGATCACGGTGGCTTCCGTGACGTGACGTTCATCGTGAAAGGCGCCGACGCCTGGGGTCGCCTCAAATATGAAGGCGGACCGCACCGCGTGCAGCGCGTGCCCGACACCGAAAGTCAAGGACGCATCCATACGAGTGCCGCAACCGTGGCGGTCCTTCCGGAGGCAGAGGAAGTCGACGTCGAGATCGACCCGAACGATCTCGAGATCGACGTCTACCGGTCGACGGGACCAGGCGGTCAATCGGTGAACACGACCGACTCGGCGGTGCGAATCCGGCATGTGCCGAGCGGCCTGGTCGTCTCCTGCCAAGACGAAAAAAGTCAACTCCAGAACAAGGACAAGGCGATGCGCATCCTGCGATCCCGCCTCCTTCAGGCCGAACAGGACAAACAGCACGCCGAGGTCAGCGCAGCCCGCCGCGAACAGGTCAAAGGCGGCGGTCGGTCCGAAAAGATCCGCACCTACAATTTCAAGGAGAATCGGGTCACCGATCACCGCATCGGACTGACGGTGCATGCCCTCGACCGCGTACTTGCCGGCGACCTCGACGAGATCGTCGACGCACTCGCGACCGATGAACGCGAACGACAGCTCGGCGAGTGACCAGCCGATGAGCATCGACTCGCCGAGTTGGGACGCAACCCGCGCCGAGGTCGCGCGCCGGCTGAGCGCGGCGGGCGTCGTGACCGCGCAGGCCGAGGCCCGCTTCTTGGTCGAAGAAGTCTCAGGATGTTCTGCGCCCGACTGGCCGTCCATCGCCGACGAACAGCCCTCGGCCCGGGCCCGCGCCCGGCTGGCGCCGATGGTCGAACGCCGTCTCGCCGGCGAGCCGTTGCAGTATGTGCTCGGCTCCTGGTCGTTTCGCGGGCTCGATCTCATGGTCGACCGCCGTGTCCTCATTCCGCGTCCGGAAACAGAGCAGGTCGTCGAAGTCGCGCTCGAAGAAGCCCAACGCAAAGGGATGCGCCGCCTGCGGCGACGCCATCTGACACTCGTCGATGCCGAACCTGGGTCCGCCGTGGCCGACATCGGCACCGGTTGCGGCGCGATCGCCCTCGCGCTCGACGCTGAACTGCCCGACGTCGTGGTATGGGCCACCGATGTCAGTTCCGACGCGCTCGACGTGGCCCGCGCCAACATCGCGGGGTGCGCGGCGACACGGGTCCGTACGTCGGCGGGCTCGTGGTTCGACGCGTTGCCAGACATGCTGCGAGGCCGGTTCGAGCTCGTCGTGTCGAACCCCCCGTACGTCGCCGAGAGCGAGATGGCCGGCCTTCCCGACGAAGTCGCCGGCTATGAGCCGCGCTGTGCGCTGGTTTCCGGTCCGACCGGACGCGAGGCGCTCGAATATCTGTTGGCCCACGCGCGCGACTGGCTCGTGCCCGACGGTGTGCTGGTGTGCGAACTCGCCCCCCATCAAGCCGACGCGATGATCGAACGGGCTCGGGCGTCCGACTACGTCGACGCGTTCGTGCGCACGGACCTGGCCGGCCGTCCGCGTGTCCTCGTGGCGCGGGCTGGATAGCGTCTCGCATATGCGCGCATGGTCCGGCCGCAACAGAGGTCGCGCCGCGAGGGTGAACGTCGCCCGGGCGGGTCGCCACCAGGAGCGAACACGATGAGCGACGAACACGGTGACGAACTGGACGTCGACGCGATGCTCGAACGGTTTCGTGCTCGAGCTGCCGCGGTCGAGCACCGGCCACTCCCGCCCGTCGCGGGCGAGGAGCGCATGCGGTTCATCGAGCAGGCCCAGCTCGACTTTCAGGACTTCGCGATCATCGGCGACGCGACCTGGACGTTCGTTGCCGGTGTGCTGACCCTGACAGTCGACCTCGGCTCGTCATGACCCGGCCGGGCGCAGACCGGTGCCGGACTGAACCGCAAGGCCGGCACCGGGTGCGGTCGATCGGGTGACGACGCGATGTCGGAGCTGCTCAAAAATGTCCGATCTGCTCGTCGGGCTGTTCGGCGGGGTCCATCCGCTGCAGGTACGCACGGTCGATCGCGACCCACAAGGTCTTCGAGAACGGATAGGTCACGAGCGGACCGATGAGCACGATCGGCACGACGATCGCGAGCAGCGGAGCGACCGGCACGTTGGGAACGGTGAGCACCAACGCGATGACGAACGTGACCGCGAACGCGCCACCAACGAGGGCGGTGTTGATCGCCAGCGCGCCGGTCCAGTAGCCCGCCTCGCGCTCGAAGTGCAGCCCGCAGCGTGGACAGTCGCTCGCCATCGTGAACCATCGGCGGAACAGATGCCCGGCTCCGCAGCGTGCGCATCGCTTCGTGACACCTCGCCACATCATCCGAGCACGCGACGGTTGCACCGCGCCCACCGTACCGACTCGGCGCGCCGTTAGTTGAGATCGGCGGTATTTGTCGTGCCGTCGTTGCGTACGCGTACGGTCCGGCCCTCGTGCGCCTCAGTTGTGAGGGCGTGCAGCGCGTCGCGGTCGCGGACGTTGGCGAGCGCGCGCCGCCCGTCGGAGGTGAGTGCGGTGACGATGCCGAGCGACGGAAGGCCGTCCCGTTCGAACGCGACCGACGTGGCTTCCAGCGTCACCGGCCCGTCGATCAACCCGGCGGCGTCGCGGCGCGGCGTCGCGTCGACCTTGGCTTGACTCGCGCTCGGATCGACGCGCCGAAAACCGTTGCCGGGCGGCGCCGCGGACCAGATGCCGGTGGCGTGCTTCGAGATGTACCAACCGAGCGCGGTCGTGCACCCGAAGCTCGTCGGATCGGCGCGCAGCACCTGCACCATGCGCGCGATTGCGTGGGTCGGATAGTTGTTGACCGGACCGCCCGCGAAGCCGAGCCCGCCGGTGACGGTAAGCGGTCGGGGATCGTCGACCGCGAGGCCGAGCGCGCGCACCGCGACCTGCACCGCCGACGGAAAGCACGAGTACAGATCGAAGCTCGAGACGTCGTCGACGCCGATTCCCGCAGCCTGCAGTGCATCGCCGACCGCGGTCGCGATGCCGGGCGAGTCGGCGAGCGACCACCGTTCGGTGAAGAAGTAGTGGTCGTGCACCTCGGCCGCCGCGTGCAAGAACACCATCCGGTCGTCGGGCACGCCGGCCGCGCGGGCGGCGTCGTAGGAGCACACAAGGATCGCCGCAGCCTGGTCGACGTCGATGTTTGCGCACATGCGTTTCGGGTAGGGGAAGCACACCATGCGGTTGTCAGATGAGACGCTGCGGATCTCCTCGGCCGAGAATGCTCGTTGAGACCATGCGGCAGGATTGGCGGCCGCGACGGTCGCAAATCGTGCCCAGAGCTCGCTCACGTGTCGTTGATGCTCGTCGACGCTGCGACCGGCGGTGGCCCGCAGCGCGGTCTCGAACAGTGGGTACACCATCGGCGGCGCGAGCGCCGAATGCACGGCTTCGTACGGGCTCGCACCCGGACGGCTGTCGCCGATCACCGACTCGCAGGGCGGATCGTCGCCGGTCTCCCACGTAAGATCGACTCTCGGTTCGCGCCGCGCGCGCCAACGGGTATGCATGGCCTCCGCGCCGCCCACGATCGCGACGTCGAGTTCGTTGCGCTGGATGCGGGCCGCCATCTCGTTGACCAGCAGTTGCGGGCTGTTCCCGCCGACCGTCGAAACCATGGTCGAACGCGGTTCGATGCCGAGTCGCCGTGCCAGCAGCGCGCCGGGGTCGGGGTAACGCCACGAACCGATCTGCGCGATCGCCACGATCCCCACCTGGTCGAGGAGGGAACGGACGGCGTTCGAGTCGGCGTCGGCCGCCCGGCACGCGTCGGCCAGGAGATCGATGGGAGCACGGGCGTCGCCCGGCGCGACTCGTTGTGAAACCTGTCCGGCTCCGACGACGACCGGCAAACGAGGATCTGTCACACGCCGAAGCTATCGACTGGGCGTGCCGTCGTGGTCACTCGTCACGAGCGCCGGCCATGACGGTTCTCCAGGCGCGGTGCTGTCGCGACAGATGGAGCGGTAGGCACAACGTGAACACAGCTCGTCGCCGACGCCCCGCCAGTCGTCGTTGGTGCGCATCCGCTCGACCGCGGCGCGCAACTCTTCCTCGATGGCCGAAAGGTCGTCGAGGTCGGGTTCCCACGGGTAGGGGTCGTCGACGACGTCCGCGCTCAGATATTCGTAGCGCAGACGTAAACGTAGTCCGCGCCGACGGGCGGCGGGCTCGAGCACGAACACCTGCACTTTCGCTGCGGGATCGTCGGCGATGTGTTGTTCGTCCCCGAGGTGTCCGGTCTTGTAGTCGCGCGCGTCGAGCAGCCCGTCGTGCACCCACACCGCATCGATTCGTGCTGTGGCCATGAACATCGGAGGGGGAAGTTTGTGGAAACGGGCAAGCGTGTGCTCGTGCGCGGCGCTCGTCATGTTGGCTGACGGACACCGACGTGCGTGACGCTCGACGAGCTGGCGTACATGCTCGTTGTCGGCGCCGTGCCCGGCGAGCACGTCGACGACATGCGCCGCGTCGCCGCACGAGCCACGGCTGTGGATGAGGCGAAGCATGTCGTGCACGAGCAGGCCGGTTTCGTTGCCGACGCCGGGATCGCTCGGGGGGAGACCCAACACGTGACGGTTCAGAAACCGACGTTCGCACTGCACGAAGTCGTCGTAGTTCGATGGTGTGATCGAGACGATGTCGCCGAGCAGCTTGCTCATAGGATCACGACCGGAACTGGTCGCAGCCAGCGATGAATGGACAACCCATGCAGTCCGCTCCGGCTCGTGCTCGCCCGTCGATCGCGAGTTTTTGCACCAACGCGACGCGTTCGGTGATCCAAGATTTCGCGTCGGCGCGCGCCGCGGGGATGTCCGGCGCACGGTGTTCAGTCTCACGTTCGATCACGTCGGCCGCGATGATCGACAGCTGATCGGGAGCCCATTCCTCGGTGCGCACGAGCGCGAATCGCACCTGTGTGTCGTCGAGGAGCGGCGAGGCGGGATGGCGGCTCCCGAGCTGCAGCGGACGCAGTTCACGACCGCCGTCGGGGAGTTCGATCGCGATCCCGATGTCGGCGACGAGGTCGACCCCGACGTCGTCGAGATGGGTGCGCCATCCGAGGTCGGCGGACACCCCTGAACGATCGCCGAACGTCGCGAGGTAGCCGCGGGTCGCGGCCCGGTAGAGCGCGCGTTGTTCGGGCTCGAGATCGGTCGGATCGACGAATGCTTCGGGTCGTGGCGGCCCGAGCTCGGTCTGCGCAAGTCGGGCGTCTTCGTAGAGCCGGTTCGAGACCGAGAAACGGGCGTCTCCCGACTTGTTGGCGTTGCGTTTGGCGCCCGCGTATTCGCGGGCGAGTCTGCGACGACACATCGTGTCGGCCCGGCGCAACATCGCGGGGGTGACGCGCGGGATCTCGGCTTCACCGTCCACGGGTCGCACGGTAACCGGGACCTGCGACAACGCGGGGGAAGCCCGCGAGCCGGAGGGTCTCGGTCGGTACACTCGCATTCGTGCGTATCGCGATCGGGGGCGACCACGCGGGCTACCCGCTCAAACAGCATCTGGTCGGGGTGTTGGGGTCGTGGGGTCACGCCGTGACCGATCTCGGCACCGACAGTACGGTGCCGGTCGACTATCCGCTCTACTGCGCGGCAGTCGCGCGGGCGGTTGTGAGTGGCAGCGCCGACCTCGGGGTGGTGCTCGGCGGGAGCGGACAGGGAGAGCAGATCTCGGCCAACAAGGTGCGGGGCGCGCGCGCCGCGCTCTGCAACGACCTGTACACCGCCCGCCTGGCCCGTCAGCACAACAACGCCAACGTGCTCTCGATCGGTGCGCGGATCGTCGCCCCGGAGCTGGCCGAGGACATCGCACGCATCTTCGTCGATACCGAATTCGAAGGCGGCCGCCACCAGCGCCGCATCGACGAGATCAGCCGTCTTGAAAGCCAGGAGATCATTGCATGACTCCGTTGGAGCAGACCGATCCAGAGATCGCGCGCATCATCGAACGGGAACTCGAGCGTCAGAACACCACGATCCAGCTGATCGCCTCCGAGAACTTCACGTCGAAGGCGGTGCTTGAGGCGCAGGGTTCGGTGCTCACCAACAAGTACTCGGAGGGCTATCCGGCGAAACGGTATTACGGCGGCAACTTCGTCGTCGACGAGGCGGAGAATCTCGCCCGCGACCGCGCCTGCATGCTGTTCGGCGCCGAACACGCCAACGTGCAGCCACATTCGGGCGCGAACGCGAACCAGGCTGCGTTCATGGCGCTGCTCGAGCCGGGCGACAAGGTGATGGGCATGCGTCTCGATCAAGGCGGCCACCTGACGCACGGGTCGCCCGTCAATTTCAGTGGTCGCATGTACGACTTCGTCGCCTACGGTGTCGACGACACCACCGAGGTCCTCGACTACGACGAGATCCGCGACCTCGCCGTTCGCGAGCGCCCCCGTCTGATCATTGCCGGTGCGACCGCCTATCCCCGCATCATCGACTTCGCGGCATTTCGCGCGATCTCCGACGAGGTCGACGCCCTGTTGCTGGTCGACGCCGCCCACATCGCCGGGTTGGTCGCAGGTGGCGCGCATCCGTCTCCGGTTCCCCACGCGGACGTCGTGACGCTCACCACCCACAAGACGCTGCGCGGCCCACGGGCCGGAGCAATCCTGTGCCGTCACCAGTACGCGGCGGCGATCGACCGGTCGGTGTTCCCCGGTTTGCAGGGCGGCCCGCTCATGCACGTGATCGCGGCGAAGGCGGTCGCGTTCCGGGAGGCGAGCGCGCCGTCGTTCCGTCAGTACGCGGCCGACATTGTCACGAACGCCGCGGCGCTCGCCGCGGGGCTCGCCGAGGAAGGCTTCCGGATCGTTTCGGGTGGCACCGACAACCATCTGATGCTCGTAGATCTGCGTCCGTTCGCGGTGACCGGCAAGGTCGCGCAAGAGGCGCTCGACTCCGCCGGGATCACCTGCAACAAGAACGCGATACCGAACGACCCGGAGAAGCCGTTCACGACTTCCGGGCTGCGGCTCGGGACCGCTTCGGTGACAACGGCCGGCATGGGTGTCGCGGAGATGCGGGAGATCGCGTCGCTGATCGGCCGTGTGCTGCGCCACGTCGACGACGACAGCATCGCGACCGAGGTGCGCGACCAGGCTAACCGTCTCTGCTCGAAATTCACGCCGTACCCCGACTCGTGAAGGGTTACGCCGTCATCTGCGCGGTCGCCCTCGGCACCACGCTGTTGCTCACGCCGATCGTGCGTTGGCTCGCGATTCGCTTCGGTGCCGTAATCCCACCGTCGTCCGACGCACGCCATGTCCACACGGAGCCGACGCCGACGCTCGGCGGGGCGGCGATGTTTATCGGGTTCCTCGCGGCGATGGCGGTCGCGTCCCACATGCAGCAGTTCCACGCCATGTTCGTCAACAACTCCGAACCGATCGGCTTGCTCCTTGGCGCCGGCGTCATGTTCATGACCGGTGCGCTCGACGACCTGATCGAAGTGTCACCACCGGCCAAGCTCGCCGGCCAGGTGCTCGCGGCGAGCGTGCTGTGGTGGTTCGGTGTGGTCATGTACTTCTTCCGGGTGCCGTTCAACCTGTTCCACACGGGCGTCGTGGTGTTGTCGCCCGACCTTGCCCCGCTCGTGACCGCGTTGTGGGTCGTGTTGATGACCAATGCGGTGAATCTCATCGACGGGCTCGATGGCCTGTCCGCGGGCATCGTCGCGATCGCCGGCGGGGCGCTGTTCCTGTTCGCCGACCGTCTGTTCAAGGCCGGCTATCTGGGCGGCGACAACATTGCGCCACTCGTCGCGATCATCGCGGTCGGTGTGTGCGTCGGCTTCCTGCCGTTCAACTGGCATCCGGCGAAAATCATTATGGGCGACGCGGGCGCATTGTTCCTCGGGGTGCTGCTGGCCGTCCCGACGATCACGATCGGTGGCCGCACCGATTTCGCCTTCTCCGGGAACACCTACTTCTTCTTCGCGCCGTTGGCGATCCCAGTCGTGATCCTCGGCGTCCCGATCCTCGACGTCGGGTTCGCATTCGTGCGCCGGCTGGTCAAGCGCCAGCATTGGCATCAGGCCGATGCCGGACATCTGCACCACCGGCTGATGCGCCTCGGCCACGGACCTCGCCGGACCGTGGCGATGCTTTGGGCGTGGACCGCGCTCCTGTCAGCCGTGGCCCTCGTGCCCACCTACACCAAGGAAGGCAACGCGATTGTGCCCTTCGTGGCGGCCGGCCTTGCCCTGTTGCTGTATGCCGTGTTCCACCCCGGAAGCCGCAGTACTCGGGAACAACAGGTCCGAGCGTCGCACCCCGCCAGCGGGCACGGCTCCGACGGGGTCGTCGACCTCGAAGAGCGCCGCCGCCAACGAGCCTGAAACACGCCGCTTCGGTTTGACCCGTCAAGAATCTTGACCATAGATTGCGAATAGATTCACAAGCGGGTTTCGGGGGGTCCGGTCCGCCCGCAGACTGCTTGCCGGGCCCGCGAGTCGGGAAGGTTTCAGGTGGAGCTCCGCGATCGTCAGGCGACGTGGAACGGGTTCGGGAACGCGCTGTCCCAAGCGGCCGAACTCGTCACCGCGCCGTTGCTGTTCGCATTGTTCGGCTGGTTCCTCGACCGTCATTTCGGCACCGGGCCGGTGCTGGCGATCACGCTCGGTCTGGTCGGCGTGATCGGTGTGGCAGCACGCAGTTATTACGGGTACCGGGCCGCGATCGAACGCGAAGAGGAAGGCAAGCCGTGGACGCGCAGCCAGCGGTAGAACGCGACATCGCGCTCGATATCGTCAAGCACGGCTTGATCGTCGGGCCGCTCATCGTGCTCGTCGCCGGACTCACCAGCCATTGGGACGGCGCCGCGAGCGCAGCGATTGCCCTCGGCATCGTGTTCGTGAACTTCTTGCTCGCGGCGCTGATCGTCGGCCGGGCCGCCAAGATTTCGCCGGCAGCGATCGGCGGCGCCGCGCTCGGCGGCTACGTCGTTCGTCTCGCCCTCATCCTCGTGGCTCTTGTCTTGCTGCGTCACGTTTCGTGGATCGTGTTGCCATGGTTGGGGTTCACCATCGTTGGCGCCCACCTCGGCCTGCTGTTCTGGGAAACCCGCTACATCAGCTTGCAGTTGGCCGCTCCGGGCTTGCGCCCGAGACCCGTCCCGATGGGGGATGAATGAGTCTGCTCGGCGTCGACGTACCGCCCATCAGCAACGTCACCATCTGGGGGAGCGGGGCGCTCGGCTTCAACAAGACCGCCGCGATCTACTGCTTCGCGACGCTGGCCACGATCTTGTTGTTCTACCTCGGCACACGCCGCAAAGACGCGCTCGTTCCCGCCGGCCTGTTCCAAAACGCTGCCGAGTCGGGTGTCGCCTTCGTTCGCAACCAGGTCATCATGCAGACGATCGGCCCCGAAGGGCTGAGCTTCCTTCCGTACCTGACTGCGCTGTTCTTCTTCATCTTCTTCAGCAACATCACCGAGATCATCCCCGGCGTCCAGTTCCCGGCCAACGCCCGCTTCGGCATTCCGTTGGTGCTCGCCCTGCTCACGTGGGTCATCTACAACGTCGTGGGTGTGGTCAAGCAAGGCCCGCTCCACTACCTGAAGAACTCGACGATCCCACCCGGCGTGCCGCTTTTGATCCTCCCGCTGGTGGTGCTCATCGAGCTCGTGTCGACGTTCGTCGTACGGCCGTTCTCGCTGATGGTCCGACTGTTCGCGAACATGCTCGCCGGTCACTTGATCCTGGTGACCTTCGCCGCGCTGACGGCCGGGCTGTGGGCACTGAAGGTCACGGTCGTGATCGCCCCGTTCTCGTTCGCGCTGCTCGTCGCCATGACCGGCTTCGAGATCCTGGTGAGCTTCCTTCAGGCGTTCATCTTCACGATCCTGACTGCCGTCTACATCGGCAGTTCCATGCACCCCGATCACTGACCCAACAAGGAGCACCTACGTGGCCATGCTGCATCTCCTCCTCGCCGCCGCGGCGGCAGATCCCACCAAGGGATTGACCGCGATCGGCCGAGGCATCGTCTATGGCGGCGCCGCCATCGGCCCCGGTATCGGCATCGGTCTGGTCGTCAGCAGCGCGATTACCGCGATGGCCCGACAGCCCGAGTCGGCGGGAACCGTCCGAACCACGATGTTCCTCGGCATCGCGTTCACCGAGGCGCTCGCGCTCTTCGGATTCGTTCTCGCGTTCATTATCACGGGCTGAACCCCGGACAGGAGGAACGGTGCGTACTCGCATCCGTGCGCTCATCGCAGTAGCTGGCATCGCAGTCGCGGTGCTGTTCGTCGCCGCACCCGCGTTCGCGGCCGGCACCACCGCGCCGGCCCACTTCAACTCGCCCACCGACCAGCACTGCGACGCATTGTTGCGTTCCGGCAGCGACGTCAGCGACTGCCAGCAGGCGCCGTCGCCGTTGCTTCCCGACAAGAACGAGGTCATCTGGGGCTCCGCCGCATTCGCCGTGCTGCTCATCGTCATGTGGAAGTTCGGCGTCCCTGCAGTACGCAACATGGAGCAGGCCCGCGAAGAACGCATCCGCACCGACCTCGAAGGTGCCGAGAAGGCGCGCGCCGACGCCGAGGCCGAAAAGGCGCAGTACTCGGCCCAGATCGCCGACGCCCGCAACGAGGCCGGACGGATCATCGAGGAGGCCCGCCAGTCGGCCGAACAGGTACGCCGAGACCTGATTGCACGCGCCGAGGTCGAGGCGCACGAGGTGCGGGAACGGGCCCAGGCCGACATCGCGGCGCAGCAGCAGCGGGCCCTGGCCGAGTTGCGCACCGATGTCGCGCAGCTCTCGATCGATCTCGCGGAACGCATCGTCGAACGCAATCTCGACCGGGCCACCCAGCAACATCTGGTCGACAGCTTCATCAACCAGGTCGGGAGCAACTGACCGATGGCCGATCGCGTCGACGTCTACGCGCGGGCGTTGCTCGACATCGTGTCGGCCGAAGGCCACCTCGACGACGTCGAAGACGAGCTGTTCCGCTTCGCTCGCATCGTCGAAGGCAACGACGAGTTGCGCATGGCACTGTCGAATCCTGGATTGCCCCTCGACCGGCGCGCCGCGATCGTCGACGAGTTGCTCGACAACCGCGCGCTGCCCGTCACGCGCGCGATCGCGACGTTCGTCGTGGCATCCGGCCGCGGTCATGACCTCCCCGCGATCGTCGACCGGTTCGTCGATCTGGCAGCCCAGACCCGGGAACGAACCGTCGCCGAAGTGCGCTCCGCGGTCGCGCTCGACGACGACCAGCAGCGACGCATCGCCGAGGCGCTCAGCCGGGCGACGGGCAAGCAGGTCGAGGTGAAGGTCATCGTGGACGAGTCGGTGCTCGGCGGCATCGTGGCCACGGTCGGAGACACGGTGATCGACGGCACGGTGCGTCACCGTCTCGACCAGCTGAAAGAGCAGATCTAATGACGCGAGCACCCGGAGCGAGCGTCCGCCCGCCCGGCAAGCCGTCGCCGGAACGGCACTTCAGAGCGGAGGCAATGTGTCTGAGCTGACGATCGACGCGGCCGACATCGCCGCGGTGCTGCGCAAGAACGTCGAAGGGTTCCGCCCCACGATCGAGAGCGAGCAGGTAGGTCGAGTCCTCGAGGTCGGCGACGGCATCGCTCGCGTTTCGGGTCTGCCCAACTGTGCGGTCAACGAGCTGCTCGAGTTCGAGGGCGGCGCGCTCGGCTTGGCGCTGAACCTCGAGGAAGACAACATCGGCGCGGTCGTGCTCGGCAAGGCCGACAAAGTCGAAGAAGGCCAGCTCGTCACCGCGACCGGCGGCATCTTGTCGATCCCGGTCGGCGATGCGCTGCTCGGTCGGGTCGTGAACGCGCTTGGTGCGGCCATCGACGGCCACGGCCCGATCCCGCGCGACGAGGTGCGACGCCTCGAGATCCAAGCGCCCGGCATCACCGGCCGCAAACCGGTGCACGAGCCGCTCCAGACCGGCATCAAGGCCATCGACGCGATGACGCCGATCGGTCGGGGCCAGCGCGAGCTGATCATCGGCGACCGAAAGACCGGAAAGACCACGGTCGCGATCGACACGATCCTGAACCAAAAAGGTCAGGGTGTGAAGTGCATCTACGTGGCGATCGGCCAGAAAGGGTCGACGGTCGCGCAGACAGTCGAAACGTTACGCGAGCACGGTGCGCTCGAATACACGGTGGTGGTCAGCGCACCGGCCTCAGATGAGGCCGTGTTCAAGTACCTCGCGCCGTACTCCGGGTGCGCGATCGGTCAACACTGGATGGAACACGGCGAGGCCGCCCTCGTCGTGTACGACGACCTCTCGAAGCAGGCCGAGGCCTACCGGCAGATCGCGCTGCTGCTGCGCCGCCCGCCGGGCCGCGAGGCCTACCCAGGCGACGTCTTCTACCTGCACAGTCGCCTGTTGGAGCGAGCCGCGAAGCTGAGCGACGACCAGGGCGCCGGTTCGCTCACGGCGTTGCCCATCATCGAGACCAAGGCCGGCGACGTCTCGGCGTACATCCCCACCAATGTGATCTCGATCACCGACGGTCAGATCTACCTCGTCGACGACCTGTTCAAGTCGGGAGTGCGTCCCGCGGTCGACGTCGGCATTTCCGTGTCCCGCGTGGGCGGCGCCGCACAGATCAAGGCAATGAAGTCGGTGTCCGGCACGCTCAAGCTCGACCTCGCGCAGTTCCGCGAACTCGAAGCATTCGCGACCTTCGGCTCCGAGCTCGACGCGGTGTCGAAAGCCCAGCTCGAGCGGGGCGAACGTCTGGTCGAGCTCCTGAAGCAAGGTCTCCACGCGCCGATGTCGGTCGAAGATCAGGTCGTGTCGATCTTCGCCGGAACGACCGGTCACCTTGACGACATCCCCTCAAGCGACGTCGGCCGCTTCGAAGGTGAGCTGCTCGACTACATGCACACCCGCAAGGCCGACCTCATGGCGACAATCCGCGACAACGGTACGCTGCCCGAGGGCGATGCGCTCGCCGAGGCCGTCACCGCGTTCAAGTCGGGCTTCGAAGCGACGACCACCGGTGAGAGCGGGTAACGATGGCCGGTGGTCAGGAGAGAATTCTCCGGCGCCGCATCAAGTCGGTGCAGTCGACGAAGAAGATCACACGTGCGATGGAGCTGATCGCGGCGTCGCGCATCGTGAAGGCACAGGCGCGAGTGCTGGCTGCGCAACCGTACGCGGACGGGATCACAGAAGTCGTCCGCGACCTGCAAGCGGCCGGCGCGGGCGCGAACAATCCGTTGCTCGTGCCGCGGCCGCAAACCCGACGCGTCGGCGAGGTCGTGATCGCCGCCGACCGAGGCTTGTGCGGCGCGTACAACTCGAGTGTCATCCGGGCCGCCGAAGGCGACATTCGCGCGCAACGCGCTCAAGGTCGTGAGACGGCCATCGTCACCGTCGGACGCAAGCCCGAAGGTTACTTCCGGTTCCGCGACTATCCCCTCGAGGCCTCGTTCGGCGGTTTCACGCAAAACCCGTCGTATGAAGACGCACGACACGTCGCGGCAGCCGTGATCGGTCCGTTCCGAGACGGTGTGCTGGATCTCGTGCAGCTCACCTATACGCGGTTCATCTCGGTGGGCCGCCAAGAGGTCGTGATCGTGCCGCTTCTGCCGTTGCCGAGCGTCGAGATATCTGCGCCGTCAGAGCACGCAGAACCGCGCGCGTCGTACGAGTTCGAACCTGAACCCGAGGAGATCCTCGCTGCGCTCCTGCCCCGCTACGCGGAGGCGCGCATCTACGCCGCGTTGCTGAACGCCGCGGCGTCGGAGCATGCTGCCCGCCAGCGTGCCATGAAGGCCGCGACCGACAACGCCGACGAGCTGATTACCGCGCTCAGCCGGGTCATGAACCGGGCCCGCCAGGACGCGATCACGACGGAGATCATGGAAATTGTCGGCGGCGCCGAAGCGCTACAGGCCGGCGGCGAGGTCGACGAACACGAACGATTCGACTTCGGCGGCGTGAGAGCCGCCCTCACTGCCAGCCACACCGGTCACTGATCCCGCGCCTGCCAGCCGAGAGAGGGAGCTCACCCCGAATGACTGCCACCGCAGAACCGGCCACGAAAACGCACGACAACGAACGGAAGGACGGACGTGTCGTCGCGATCTACGGGCCGGTCGTCGACGCCGAGTTCCCGCCGGACGCGCTCCCCGAGATCAACCATGCGCTCGAGATGGACATCAAGCTCGAAGGTGCGACGATCACCGTCACCGCAGAAGTTGCCCAACAGATCGGCGAAGGCCGCGTCCGCGTCGTCTGCCTGAAACCGACCGACGGCCTCACCCGCGGGACGATCGTCCGCAACACCGGTCACGGGATCCAAATGCCCGTCGGTGACGGCACCCTCGGCCACGTGTGGAACGTGATCGGCGAGCCGCTCGACATCGATGCCAGCCAGGTGACCGGCATCGAGGACCGTTGGGACATCCACCGGGACGCTCCACCCTTCGACGAACTCGAACCCAAAGCGCAGATGTTCGAGACCGGCATCAAAGTCATCGACCTCCTCGAACCGTACGTACAGGGCGGAAAGATCGGCCTCTTCGGCGGCGCCGGCGTCGGCAAAACAATCCTGATCCAAGAGATGATCCGCCGCGTCGCGCAGCAGCACGGCGGTGTGTCGGTATTTGCCGGCGTCGGGGAACGCACCCGCGAAGGCACCGACCTCTGGATCGAAATGCAGGAGTCGGGCGTCATCGAGAAGGCCGCGCTCGTCTACGGCCAGATGGACGAGCCGCCCGGCGTCCGTCTTCGTGTCGCGTTGAGCGCACTGACCGTCGCCGAATATTTCCGCGACGTCAAGAACCAGGACGTGCTGCTGTTCGTCGACAACATCTTCCGTTTCGTGCAGGCCGGTTCGGAGGTATCGACGCTGCTCGGCCGGATGCCGTCAGCAGTCGGTTACCAGCCGACACTGGCCGACGAGATGGGAGAACTTCAGGAACGGATCACGTCGACGAAAGGCCGTTCGATCACATCGCTGCAGGCCGTGTACGTCCCCGCCGACGACTACACGGACCCGGCGCCGTTCACAACGTTCACGCATCTCGACGCCACGACTGAACTGTCCCGTCAGATCGCGTCGCTCGGGATCTACCCGGCGGTCGACCCGCTGGCGTCGACATCCAACATCCTCGCGCCCGAGATCGTCGGCGCTCGCCACTACGCGTGCGCCCGGCGGACACAGGAGATCCTGCAGCGCTACAAGGAACTCCAGGACATCATCGCGATCCTCGGTCTCGACGAGCTCTCCGAGGAAGACCGCGTGACCGTCTCGCGGGCGCGCAAGATCCAGAAGTTCCTGTCGCAGCCGTTCTTCGTCGGCGAAGTGTTCACCGGCCTGCCCGGCATCTACGTGCCGGTCGCCGAGACGGTCGAGGCTTTCGAAGCGTTGAACAGCGGCGAGCTCGATCACGTCCCCGAGCAGGCGTTCTTCAACGTCGGCGGTGTCGAGTCGGTGCTCGAAAAGTCCAAGCTCCTGACCGAGGGCTAATCAACCGTGGAAGTTCAGCTCGTCTCACCAGAGCAGGTGCTCTATGTCGGCGAGGCCGACATGGTCGTCGCGCGTACCGTCGGCGGTGGAGAGATCGCATTTCTCCGCGGTCACGCGCCGTTCCTCGGCGCACTTGCCGATTCGTCGGTGCGGCTCGTGCTTCCCGACGGCGGTCAGGAACGTTTCGCCGTGCACGGTGGATTCGTCGAGGTCTCGCACGACCGGGTGATCGTGCTTTCCGACGTCGCCGAACTCGCCAGCGGCATCGACACCGACCGCGCCCGCAACGCCATGGCCCGTGCCGAAGAGGCGCTCCGGGCGAACCCCGACGATGAAGAGGCGCACGCCGCGCACGCGCGTGCCGAAGTGCGCCTCGAAGTGGCCGGCGAGCCATAGCCGTCGGTGTGCGTCGGCTGAAGCAATCATCGGTCCAAGCCGCAGACCGGCCAGCCGCGCCCCGGACATGAGTGGGGTCTGAGGTTGTAAGGGTCTGCCCGGACCGGCCCGAAACAACGTTCGGAACGGTTCCGCGACGCGTGCCGCGGTCAGCCAACTGCCGCACCACCGGCCTGACTCGGAATCGAGGCGGGGGCGTCCACCCCGGCGTCGGCGTTTCCTTTCCGTGAGCCCATGCGATTACCCCACTGCGAGCTCCGGACGCGCTCCGGACGGCAGCGGGGAGCCAACATGCGGTTCAGGTCGTTTCGGATCAAGCGTTCGACGTTCGCGCGCTGGACCTGTGGTGCGGCGATCGCGTCTGTCTGTATCGCGCAGGCAGTGACCGCATCGCCGGCCGCGGCATGGTCGACACACCCGTCGGGCCCGGCCGGGTTCAGCTATGCGGTCGGTGAGGGCGGGACCGTCAACCTCAGCGGTGTGAATGACATCGCGTACGGCGCCAACGGAAAGTTCGTCTACGAATACGCCGTCACCGGGTCTGTGTCGTGTTCCAACAGCACGTTCGGCGATCCGAACAAGGGGGTGCGCAAGGCCTGTTTCGTCAAGCCGGTGGTGGGACCGTCGGGCTTTTCGTTCGTGACGAGTGAGTACAACCACTTCACGATCTCCGGTGTTGCAGATGTCGCGTACGGCGACAGCGGCAAGTACTTCTACAAGTACGCGGTGTCAGGCGGCCTGGACTGCACCAATCAGGTGTTCGGCAATCCCGACAACGGGGTGCGCAAGGCCTGTTTCGTGAAGCCGGTGGTGGGACCGTCGGGCTTTTCGTTCGTGACGAGTGAGTACAACCA
>Ga0182024_10007204_pt1 | contig 24058 bp, 18 predicted proteins | sample P32metaG_FD_120480 | JGI IMG/M metagenome (GOLD analysis project Ga0182024, IMG submission 120480) | Permafrost microbial communities from Stordalen Mire, Sweden - P3-2 metaG (Illumina Assembly) | ecosystem: Environmental > Terrestrial > Soil > Wetlands > Permafrost | place: Sweden: Stordalen...
CAGCGCCGGCGCCCGTGCCAGGAGGGCCGGAAGGGGTTGTCACCGGCTCATCATCACGCGAGCCAGACGAGGCCGGCGAATCGCCCGGTCCGGCCGTCGCGCCGGTAGGAATACAGCGCCGGGGTCTCCGCGGTGCACCGCGGATCGCGGCTGACCGCCCGCACCCCGGCCGCGGCCAGCTGCGCGCCCACTCCCGCCCTGATGTCGATTCCCGGACTGCCCCGCCCCGTCACGCAGCCGGCCTCCGGCACGGCGGCCGAGATCCGCGCCCTGAGCTGGGCGGGCACCTCGTAGCACCGGCCGCAGATGGCCGGCCCGATCACGGCGCGCAGCTGCGCGGGATCGGCTCCGGCACCGGTCATCGCCCGGACCAGTGCCGGGACAACCCCGGCGGCCATGCCCTCCCGGCCGGCATGAGCCGCCCCGATGACGCGCGCCCGCGGATCAGCGATCAGGACCGGAGCGCAGTCGGCCACCAGCACGCCGAGCGGGCGGCCAGGGGCATCGGTGCACAGGGCGTCGACCGCAGGGGGCTGGCCGTCCGCCGGGCCAGGGCCGGCCGTCGCGTACGCGACATCGGCACCGTGGACCTGCCGCATCCAGGCCACCGCATCCGCCGCATGACCGCATGCGGTCGCGGCCAGCTGCCGGTTAGCAGCCACGGCAGCCGGATCGTCCCCCACGCCGCCACCCAGGTTCATGGTGTCAAAGGGCGGGGCACTCACGCCGCCGTGACGGCTGGTGAATGCTGCCAGCACGCCGGGAGCGAGCTCGAAGGGCAGCCAGGGATCATCCGCGGACTCGGCGCGGCGCGTCCTCACGTGCGGCGTGCCCTCACTTGAGGAAATCGGGGACGTCCAGTTCGTCGTCCTCCTCAAAGACCACGGACCGGCGGCGAGTGGTGGCGGGATCGAAGATGCGGGCGGCGGCCGCCGCCTCGGCCCGCGGCGCCGAAGCCGCGATACCGGCCTCAGCCGACGACCCGGCCACCGGAAAATCCGGCGCCCTGGACGCGGAAACGCCATCGATCCTGATGCTCTCGTGGTCGCCGGCCGCCCCGGAAGCGAACCCCGGCGAAGCGGCCGCCGGGGACTGCTCGCTGCCGTCCGCGCTCAGTCCGGCGGCGTGCGGCTCCGCCGTGCCCGCGAACTCGCCGCCTGCGGCCTGGGCGCCGGACGGAGTCTCCGCAGCAGCCGGGCGATCAGGAAAGCTAGCGGAACGCCAGCCTCCGCTGGCGCCATTTACCTCGGGCGCGGCGGCGGCGGGGCTTGAGCCGGCGATCGCGCGGCCAGGCCGCGGCCTGGGGATCCTGTTCTCGTCGAAACCGGCGGCGATGACGGTGACTCGCACCTCGTCGCCCAGGGCATCGTCAATGACCGCGCCGAAAATGATGTTGGCATCGGGCGCGGCCGAGTTCGCCACCAGCTGCGCTGCCTCGTTGATCTCGAACAGGCCCAGATCGGAGCCGCCCTGGATCGACAGCAGCACGCCATGGGCGCCGTCGATGCTCGCCTCCAGCAGCGGGCTGGAGATCGCGTTCTCCGCGGCGGCGACAGAGCGGTCGTCGCCGCGGGCGGAGCCGACCCCCATCAGCGCCGAGCCAGCCCCCGACATCACCGATTTCACGTCGGCGAAGTCCAGGTTGATCAGCCCCGGAGTGGTGATGAGATCGGTGATCCCCTGGACGCCGGAAAGCAGCACCTGGTCGGCCGCCTTGAATGCGTCGAGAACGCTGACGTGCCGGTCGGAGATGGACAGCAGCCTGTCATTCGGTATCACGATCAGCGTGTCCACCTCGTCGCGGAGACGCTCGATGCCGGTGTCGGCTTGCGCCGCCCGCCGCTTTCCCTCAAAGCCGAACGGCCGGGTGACCACGCCGATGGTGAGTGCGCCGAGGGAGCGCGCCACGTTGGCGACGACGGGCGCCCCGCCGGTGCCGGTCCCGCCGCCCTCCCCCGCGGTCACGAAGACCATGTCGGCCCCCTTGAGGACCTCCTCGATCTCCTCACGATGGTCCTCGGCCGCCTTGGTGCCGATATCCGGGTTGGCGCCCGCGCCGAGCCCGCGGGTGAGTTCCCTGCCGACGTCCAGCTTGACGTCGGCGTCACTCATGAGAAGCGCTTGCGCGTCCGTGTTGATCGCGATGAACTCAACGCCCTTGAGCCCCTCGTCGATCATCCGGTTAACGGCATTGACGCCGCCCCCGCCGATACCGACGACCTTGATGACCGCCAGGTAATTCTGCGGTGCTGCCACGAGGAGGAACCTTTCCGCTCGTTTGCGTCTATCGAGTTTCCGCCCGCTGCCTTTCGGCCAGTTACTTTTACGTTGTCAAACTCAGGAAACTTCCTGCTCAGCAGCTTGCCGAAATACGCCCCCAATAGCATCGGCAGGGCACGTTCCGCAGTTCCAGCGAGTCAACTCTCACCCTCAAGTTGAGATTTAGAGTTATGTCAAGCTGCCGATTGATAGGGACAGTAGGGTCGTCAGTCACCAGGGTCAACTAACCGGGCGTTAAGCGCCCGGCGTGTCGCAGCTTTCTCTGCCACATCGCTGCTCACCCCCCGGTCACGGCCGTCTGCGGATCACTGACGTCGTAGTAGCGCGAATGACCGCGCATCAGGATCGCGAGTTCCCTTGCCTTGACCGCGAGCTGGCCGGGGCCGCCCCAGACGACCGTGACCCCGCCACGGAGCCGAAGCGTCACCGAGGCCGCACTCGCCGCGTCGATGGTCCGGACGGAATGCGCCAGCCTGGCGGGCAGTTCATGCAGGACGACGGCAGCGGACAGCACGGCCGCATTGCCGCGCAGCGAGCCGGGAAGTGCCGCGCCGGACGTATCGAGAACGGGCATCCCGCGCGGCCGCCTGGCCACCTGGCGCAATGTCACGCCGAACTTGTCGATTTCCTGGTAGCCGCGGCCGCTCGGCACGACGAACACGGCCTTGCGTTCCAGCACCGAGATCACGATCTTGTCCGGCCATGCCCTGCGGACCTGCGCGGACTGGACGAGGGTAATCCGCTCGACCCGGCGGGCCACCACGGCCGGGTTGATCCGGATGAGCGGCGTGCCCAGCCGGATGCCGGCGTCGGCGATCACCTGAGCCCGCGACACGGCAGGCGGGCCGGTGACCTCCACCGAGCGGACCACGAGGAACTTGGAACCGAGCAGCGCCCAGGCCGCCCCGGCCACGATGGCCAGCACCGCGAGACCGAAGAAGGCAGCCTTCCACCGGTCGATTCCGGGCCGGCCAGGGGCAGCGGCGGCGGAGCCCGCAGGGGTGGCGGAGGCACCGGCGGCGGAGGCGGAAGAAGCGGCGCCGGAGAAGACGGGGCCGGTGCCGGCGGTGGACGGGCCAGAGATGGTGCCGGTGCCGGCGACCGGGCCTGAGGCAGCCGAGCCAGCCAGCGGCGAGCCAGCGGCAGACCGGCCAGTGGCAGACGGGCCCGCGGCATGCGGGTCCGCGGCCGGGGGCGCGGAGCCGCGGCGGCGGATCACCAGTCCTCGCCCGTCCGGGCACGCAGCGCCGCCACGATCAGCGGGCCGAGTGCCGTCACGTCGCCGGCGCCCATGGTCAGCACCAGGTCACCCGGCTTCGCCAGGCCGGCCACGGCAGCGGGCACCTCGCCGCGGTCAGGCAGGTAGTGCGCGCCGCCGGGGACAGCGGCCGCGATCAGGTTTCCCGTCACGCCGGGCTCGGGATCCTCCCTGGCCGCGTACACATCGAGCACCAGTGCCTCGTCAGCCAGGCCGAGCGCGGCAGCGAAACCGGCCGCGAAGATCCGGGTCCGGCTGTACAGGTGCGGCTGGAAGACGGCGATGACCCTGCCGCCGGCCGCCACGTCCCTGGCGGCCGTGAGATCCGCCGTCAGCTCGGTGGGATGGTGCGCGTAGCTGTCAAGCACCCGCACGCCGTCCGCCTCGCCCTTGAACTCCATCCGGCGGCGCGCGCCGGCGTAGGCGGCGAGCCCGCTGGCCACCTGGCCGGCCGGATAGCCGAGCTCCATCGCGGTGGCGAGCGCCGCGGCCGCGTTCATGGCATTGTGCCGGCCGGGTACCCGGATCTGCACCGGGATGCCGCCGGGGACGCTGACCGTGGCCCGCTGGCCCGGCGTCACCGTCAGCCGGGTGGCCATGCCGAGTGGCGTGACGCCGCTGACCCGGTAGTCCGCGCCGGCCGCCGCGCCGTACGTCAGCAGCCGCACCGGGAGGTCGCCGGCCGCGGCAGCGAGCGCGAGCGCACCCGGGTCGTCGGCGGACGTCATCAGCAGGCCGCCGCCGCTGATTCTGCCCGCGAAGGCCAGGAAGGCCGCCTCGATCTCGGCCAGGCTGGCGTAGTTGTCCAGGTGGTCGGCCTCGATGCAGGTGACCACGGCCGCCTGCGGCGAGAGCATGAGGAACGACCCGTCGCTCTCGTCAGCCTCGGCGATGAACTCCGCGCCGCTGCCGTCGGCGGCGCCGAGCCCGGTCTCGGCCAGGATGCCGCCGATGACGTACGAGGGGTCGGCGCCGCAGCCGCGCAGGATGGTGGTGAGCATCGAGGTGGTGGTCGTCTTGCCGTGGGTGCCGGCGATAGCGATCCCGCGCCTGCCGAGCATGGCCGATCCGAGCGCCGCCGCCCGGTGCAGCACCCGGATTCCGCGGCGGCGCGCCTCGGTGAGCTCCGGGTTGTCCGGCCGGATGGCAGTCGACACGACCAGCGTGTCGGCGCCATCGACGTTCGCGCCATCGTGGCCGACGCGGACGCGGGCGCCGAGCGCGGCAAGTTCATCGAGCAGGTCCGACGGGGCCGCGTCGCTGCCGGACACGGCCACTCCCCTGGCCAGCAGGATGCGGGCGATGCCGGACATGCCCGCCCCGCCGATGCCGGCGAAATGCACCCGGCCGAGCTCGCCGACCGGTACCGGCTCTACCGGCGTCACCAGCGCCATCAGGCATCTCTCCCGTTCTGGCTGTTCATCACCGGCGCCAGGGCGCTCATCGCCGGCGCCAGGCCGACTGGCCGCCGCCGCGGCCGTCCATGATGTCGAGCACCGCCGCGGCCAGCCGGCGGTCAGCGTCCGCATGGCCCATCCCCGCCGCTGCCGCCGACATGGCGGCGACGAGCTCCGGGTCGAGGAGCACGGGCAGCAGCGTGTCGCGGATCCAGGCCGGGGTCAGGTCTGCGTCGGCCACGATGAGCCCGCCGCCGGCCTGCTCGATCGGAGCGGCGTTCATCCGCTGCTCTCCGTTACCGTGCGGAAGTGGCACGTAGACGGCGGGCAGGCCCACCGCGGTGAGTTCCGCGCAGGTCATCGCGCCGCCGCGGACCAGCGCGAAGTCCGCGGCCGCATAAGCGAGATCCATCCGGTCGACGTAGGGGACCATGATGTACGGCGCGTCCGGCGACGGCGGGCCCGCGCCGATGTCCGCCCGCGGCCCGACGATGTGCAGGACCTGCACGGCGGCGTCCCGTATCCACGCTGCCGCGCCGAGCACCGCCTGGTTCAGCGACCTGGCGCCCTGCGAGCCGCCGGTCACCAGCAGCACGGGCAGGTCGGGCCGGAGGCCGAAATGCGCTCGTGCCTTGTCGCTGAGCGCGAGCCTGTCCAGCCCGGAGATCTCGCGCCGGATCGGGATGCCGATGCAGGTGGCATGGGCCAGCTTGGTGCCCGGCTGGCCGGTGAAGACGTGCTTCGTCAGCCGGGCGCCCAGCCTGTTGGCGAGCCCGGCGCTGGAATTCGCCTCGTGCACGACGATCGGCACGTGGTGCCGCTTGGCAGCCAGGTAGGCCGGCGTCGCCACGTAGCCGCCGAAGCCGACCAGGACCTCGGCCCCGCACTGATCGAGCGCCGCGCCGGCCGCGCGGACCGCATCGGCCAGCCGGGCGGGCACCGACAGCAGCCGCGGCGTGATGCTGCGCGGCAGCGGGACGGCGGGGATCAGCGCCAGGTCATAGCCCCGGTTCGGGATCAGCCGGGTCTCCAGGCCGCGCTCCGTGCCCAGGCAGGTGATCGCGATCCCCTGGCTGGCGCGCCGCAGCGCATCGGCAAGCGCAAGGGCAGGCTCGATGTGACCGGCCGTGCCGCCGCCCGCGAGCATCACGCTCATCGCCATTTCCCTCCGCTCGTTTCGCGCGGGCAGTGCCCATGCGCGGGCTCAGTCGCGCCGGCCTGCCAGGCCCAGCCAGCTTAGGATGCGCCGCGGCACGCCGGGGCCAGCAGCCGCAAGCGCCTGGCTCGCACCGGGCTCACGCTTGGCGAAGGACATCAGCATGCCCAGGGTCACCATGGTCACGATCAGCGATGACAGGCCCTCCGAGACGAGGGGCAGCGGGACGCCGGTAATCGGCAGCAGGCCGATCACGGCGCCTATGTTGACCAGCGCCTGCACCACGATCCAGGCCGTGGCCGCGGCCGCGGCCAGGCGCATGAAGGTACTGGGGACGCGCCGGGCGATCCGCATCCCCGCGTACGCGAGCCCGCTGTACAGCATGGCCACGCAGAGCGTGCCGACAAGACCGAGTTCCTCGCCGATGATGGCGAAGATGAAGTCGGTCGGCGCATTCGGTACCCAGCCCCATTTCTCCTTGCTGGCGCCCAGCCCGACGCCGAACCAGCCGCCGGAGCCGAGTGCGTACTTGCCCTGGGTGGGCTGGTACCCGGCGGACGCCGACTGCGCCTGCGGGTTCAGGAAGCCGGTGATGCGCTCAAGCCGGTAGGGCGCGACGATGATCAGGATGATCATGACGAAGCCCATCAGGGCGAGTATCCCGACGAAGACCCGGCCCGGCGTGCCGATCACCCAGAGCAGCGCGAGGAAGATGGTCAGCAGCAGGAAGGTCGTGCCCAGGTCATCGCCGAGCATCACCAGCATGCAGAGAATCCCCGCGCCGGGCATCAGCGGGATCAGCAGCTGGCGCCAGTCCGTGAGGTGGCCGAGCTTCTCCTTGCGGGCCAGCAGGTCCGCACCCCACAGCACGAACGCGAGCTTCGCGAACTCGGACGGCTGCAGCTGGAAGGGGCCAAGCTGCACCCAGCGCGCGGCGCCGGCGTTGGGTACCCCGACGGTGATGGCGAGCAGCAGGCCGATCACCGAGACCAGCATCAGCGGGTAGGCGGCAGCGCGGAAGACGGCGGGCGACGACCGTGCCGCCAGCCACATCAGCGGCAGTCCGATCGCGACGCCGAGGAGCTGCTTCTGGAACCCAGCGTACGGCGAGCCGCCGCTGTCCAGGGCCGCCGCCGAAGAGGTTGAGAGCACCATCACCAGGCCGAGCGCGAGCAGCAGCATCGTGATGCCGAGGACGAGGTAATAGGACGTCAGCGGACGGTCAAGCAGCCCGAGGCCGCTGGACAGCCTGCCCTTGACCCGGGGCAGGCCGGGCAGCCGGGCTGGCCGGCTGTCGCGGAACTGCGCTGCGGTGTCCGCTCGGCTGGAGACGCTCACGACAGTCCTGCCAGCCGCCTGACCGCTGCCGCGAACGCGTCGCCGCGCGCGGGATAGTCCCGGAACATGTCGAACGACTGGGCGGCCGGCGCGAGCAGTACCGTGTCGCCTGGCCCGGCCATCCTGGCCGCCGCTGCCACCACTGTGTCCATAGCTCCAGTGTCGGTGCCCGCGGCCTCAACAACCGGGACATCCGGCGCGTGTCGCGCTAGCGCGCCCCTGATTCTGGCCCGGTCAGCGCCGAGCAGGACGACCGCGCGCAGCCGCGGCGCGGCCGAGCTGACGAGTTCGTCGACGTCCTCGTCGGCGCCCTTGAACAGGCCGCCGGCGACCCACACCACGGACGGGTAGGCGGCCAGCGAGGCGGCGGCGGCATGCGGGTTGGTCGCCTTGGAGTCGTCGATGTAGTCCACCTCGCCGACGCGGGCGACCAGGCTGATCCGGTGCGGATCCGGCCGGAAGGCCGCCAGCCCCGCGGCGACCGCCTCCGGCGGCACCCCGTAAGCGCGGGCCAGCGCGGCGGCAGCCAGGGCATCTGCGACGTTGTGCGGCGCCGCGGGCTGCACGTCGCTGACGGCGGCGAGGCTGACGCCGTCGCCCCCGCCCGTACCGGCACCCGCGCCGAAGGCGCGGTCCACGAGGTGTCCGCCGGAGATGCCGAGCTCGCCGGCGGCGGGGACGCCCAGCCGGAACGCGACGACTCCGGCCGGCTCGCGGGCCATCGCGGCAAGCTCCCCCGAGCGGGGGTCATCGGCGTTGTACACGGCGACCGCTCCCGGCGCGTAGATCCGGCCCTTGTCCCGCGCGTAGGAGCCGATGTCACCGTGCCAGTCCAGGTGATGGGCGGCGACGTTGAGTACGACCGCGGCGAACGGGCGCAGCGTCGAGCTCCAGTGCAGCTGGAAGCTGGACAGCTCGACGGCGATGACCTGGTAGGGCTCGGCCTCGGTGACCGCGGTCACGGCCGATGTCCCGACGTTGCCTGCCGCGATGCTGCGGTGCCCGGCCGCGGCGAGCATCGCGGCGAGCATCCGGACGGTGGTGGTCTTGCCGTTCGTGCCGGTGACCGCTAGCCATGGCTGGCTGGTGCCATCCGCCAATGCCGGGCGGAGCCGCCACGCGAGCTCCACGTCGCCGATCACCGGTACGCCCGCCGCGCTGGCGGCGGCCAGCAGCGGTGCGTCCGGCCGCCAGCCGGGCGAGGTGACGACGAGCTCGGTGCCTGCCGGCAGCACCGCGGCGGGCCCGGCCGGGCCGTCCCCGAGCAAGACCGTGATGCCGGCGTCCGCGAGGTCGGCTGCCAGCTCGCGGCGCGGCTCGTCGGCGCGCGAGTCGACCGCGGTGACCGTCGCGCCGAGCGCGGCCAGCGCCCGGGCGGCGGGCGGGCCGGATACCCCGAGCCCGGCCACGCACACGCTGAGCCCGGAGAATTCACTGGCCGGGCGCGTCATCTGTGCCATCACTGCGGAACCTCTCACCGTCTTTCCTGGCTTTGCCTCCGACCATTCCACATCCAGGGCGGATGGGCGGGACACCGCGCGGCGTGTCCGGTGGCACAATCCGGCCATGACGACTCAGCCCGGGATCTACGCCGCGACCGCGGCCTACGAACTCGCGTTCGGCTACCGCGACTTCGCTGCCGAGGTCAGTGCCCTGACCGGGTGGGCAACCGCCGTCTCAGGCCGCCCGCCGGCCTCCGTGCTCGAGCTCGCGGCCGGGCCGGCCTGGCACGCCATCGAGTTCGCGGCCCGCGGCGCCGACGCCACCGCGCTCGACATTTCCGCCCGGATGTGCGACCGGGCCCGCGAGCGGGCCGCGGAACGCGGCGTCGCACTGGCCGTCGCCGCGGCCGACATGCGCGATTTCTCGCTCGGCCGGCGTTTCGACCTGGCCATCACCATGCTCGACTCGACGACCCACCTGCTGGAACTCGATGACATGGTCGCCCACTTGCGTGCCGTCAGCCGGCACCTCAGCGCCGCGGGCTCGTACATCATCGAGATGGCTCACCCGGCGGATTACCTGACGCCGGACCGGCGGACGGCGGCCGAGTGGAGCGCGGCCGATGCGGACCGGCGGGTCAGCGTCCAGTGGGGAAGCAGCAGCGACTCGATCGATCCGGTCACCCTGATCACCAGGGTCAGCGTCACCATGAATTACGTCGCGGGCGACGACCGGGTCATGATCGAGGAGGTCCAGCCGAGCCGGTTCTGGCCGCCGACTGAGCTGGCTGCCGCGGTCCGCCTCGCCGATGGGCTCATGGTGGCCGGCTGCTACGGCTCCTTCGACGGGGTGCCGCCCGGCAGCCCGGCCGCCTGGCGGATGATCACCGTGCTGCGACGCGGCTAGCGCGGCACCGCTGGCCCGGCCCGCCAGCCTGGTCCGCTATCCCGGCAGCCATTCCACGTAGAAAATGCCGAGCCCGAGCGCGATGCACAGGCCGCAGATCAGCCAGAACCTGATCACGATGGTGGTTTCCGCCCAGCCGATGAGCTCGAAATGATGCTGCAGCGGGGCCATCCGGAATACCCGGCGCCCCGTCGTCTTGAACGAGCCCACCTGGATGATGACCGAGAGCGCGATGATCACGAACAGGCCGCCGAGAATCCCGAGCAGCAGCTGGGTCTTCGTGGTCACCGCGAGCCCGGCGAGCACGCCGCCGAGCGCCAGCGACCCGGTGTCGCCCATGAAGATCCGGGCCGGGGGGGCGTTCCACCACAGGAAGCCGAAGCAGGCACCCAGCGCCGCCGCCGCCACCACGGCCAGGTCAAGCGGGCTGGCCACCTGGTAGCAGCGCTGCGTCAGGGCGACGGTGCAGTCGTTGCGCAGCTGCCAGTTCGCGATCAGCACGTACGCAGCGAGCACCAGCGTCGCCGCCCCGGTGGCGAGGCCGTCGAGCCCGTCGGTCAGGTTCACCGCATTGGAGGTGCCGGCGATCAGGAACATGATCCAGACCACGAAGGGCACCACGCCGATGGACGGCCCGAAGTCCCGCAGGAACGACAGGTGCGCGTCAGAGGGAGTGAGGTCGTAGCCGTCGGCGAACCGGGAATTGATCACGAGCAGCGCGAAGAGCCCGCCCACGACTGCCTGGCCGGCCAGCTTGGCGCCGCTGCGCAGCCCGAGGCTGGTCTGCTTGTAGATCTTGATGAAGTCGTCGATGAAGCCGACCAGGCCGAGCCCGGCCATCAGCATCAGGACGAGCAGGCCGGAGGCCGACATCGGGTCATTCGTCGCCACGTGCCCGACGAAGTAGCCGATCAGCGTGGCGATCACGATGACGGTGCCGCCCATGGTGGGCGTGCCCCGCTTCGTCGCGTGCGCGGCCGGGCCATCCTCCCTGATCAGCTGGCCGTAGCCGCGACGGGTGAAGACCCTGATCGCCAGCGGGGTCCCGAACAGCGCCAGGATCAGCGAGACTCCGGCCGAGACAATGATTGTTTTCACTGCGGCGGCTCCTCGGTCATCGGCCGGCCGGCGGTCAGCGCGAGCGCGACATTCTCCATCGCGGCCGCCCGGGAACCCTTTATCAGCACCACATCGCCGCGCCGCAGGCGCTGGCCTAGTGCCTCGACCGCGGCGGCCGCGTCGGGCACCCCGAGCAGTTCGCCATGCCAGGAATGATGAGCCTTGGCGCCGGCCAGGATCGGCGCGGCGTCATCGCCCACCGCGATGAGGCCCGCCAGGCCTGCCTCCGCCGCGAGCAGGCCGGCCTGCTCGTGGAACTCCCTGGACCTCTCACCAAGCTCGGTCATGTGGCCGAGCACGGCGAAGGCGCGGCGGCTGCGGGCCAGCACCGCCAGCGTGCTCAGGGCCGCCCGCATCGCCTCGGGGTTCGCGTTGTACGCGTCGTTGATCACCGTCACGCCGTCCGGCCGTTCGGTGAACTCCATCCGCCAGTGGCTCCGTGCGACGGCGGCGGACAGCCCGGCCGCGATGTCCGCGACGCTCATGCCGAGCTCGGTGGCCACCGCGGCGGCGGCGAGGGCGTTGGTGACGTTGTGCGCACCGTGCAGCCGCAGCCGCACCCGGGCCGAGCCTTCCCCGGTGACCAGCGTGAACTCGGGCCGGCCGGTTTCGTCCAGCGTGACGTCGCCGGCCCGGATGGCCGCCGCGGCGGCGCGGCCGAAGGTGACCACCCGTGCGGCCGTGCTCCCGGCCATCGCCAGCACCCGCGGGTCATCGGCGTTGAGCAGCGCCACCCCATCGGCCGGCAGCGCCGCCGGAAGCTCTGCCTTCGCCCTGGCGACATCCTCGATGCTGCCGAACTCGCCGGAATGCGCATACCCGACGCACAGCACCGCGCCCAGCCGGGGCGGCGCCACCCGGCAGAGCCTGGCGATATGGCCGGGGCCGCGGGCGGACAGCTCGGCGATCAGGTAGCGGGTCTGGCTGGTGGCGCGCAGCACGGTCAGCGGCAGGCCGATGTCATTGTTGTAGGAATTGTGCGGCGAGACCGTCGGCCCGAGGGTCTCGACCAGCTGGGCCGCCAGGTCCTTAGTGGTGGTCTTGCCGGACGAGCCGGTGATGCCCGCGATCGTGCAGCCGCTGATCCTGTCCAGCACGGCCCTGGCGAGCCTGGCCAGCGCGGCGGGCACGTCGGCGACGATCAGCGCGGGCACGCCGACCGGGCGGACGGCAAGCACGACGGCCCCGGCCGCGGCCGCCGCAGCCGCGAAATCGTGGCCGTCTGCCCGGGTTCCCGGCAGGGCGGCGAACAGGCTGCCGGGCACTGCCTGCCGCGAGTCAATGACCACCGGCCCGGTGACCAGGGCGCCCGGATCGGCGACCAGGTCCGCGGTCGCGCCCGTGAGGCCCGCTATCTGCCGCACGGACAGCGGGATCACAGTTCCTCCGGATCGGCTCGCTGCGCGCCGGGCACGGCCGGGTCATCCGCCACCGGTATCTCGCTGGCTGCCAGCCGCCGCGCGATGGCCTCGGCCGCCACTTCGCGGTCGTCGAACGGGATCACCGACGTGCCCGCATACTGGCCGCGCTCATGTCCCTTTCCCGCGACCAGCACCATGTCACCCTTGCCGGCGCCCGAGATGGCCAGGCCGATCGCGGCGGCGCGGTCCGGTTCGATGATCACGTGCGCCCGGCCGGCCGCCGGCACCCTGAGCGCGCCGTCGAGCATCTCCTTAAGTATCGCCAGCGGATCCTCCGAGCGCGGGTTATCGCTGGTAAAGATGGCCACTTCCGCGAGGCTGGCCGCGGCGGCGCCCATCAGCGGACGCTTTGCCTTGTCCCGGTCACCGCCGCAGCCCAGCACGATGGCGACGCTGCCCGGCGTGACCGGCCGCAGCGCCCGCAGCACCGCCTCGACCGCGCCCGGCTTGTGCGAGTAGTCGACGAGCACGGTGAAATCCTGGCCCGCGTCCACGCGCTCCATCCGGCCGGGCACCCCGGCGCAGGCGGCGACTCCGGTCACCGCGGCCATCAGCCCGACGCCCGCCTCGACCAGCGCGACGATGGCGCCGAGCGCGTTGGAGACGTTGAACAGCCCGGGCAGCGCCACCGACGCGTCGGCTTCCACGCCGCCGGGGCCGATGACCCGGAAGGTGCTCCCGTCGGCGCCCGCGCGCACATCCTCGGCGTGCCAGTCCGCCGCCGGGTTCCCCCCGGCCGAGAACGAGGTCATGGGTATCAGCGGCGACGCGGCGAGCAGCCGCCCGCGGGGATCATCGATGTTCACTACGCCGGCCCTGGCATAGCCGGGGGTGAACAGCTCGGCCTTGGCGGCGAAGTAATCATCGAGGCTGGCATGAAAGTCAAGATGGTCCTGCGACAGGTTGGTGAAGACGGCCACCTCAAAGGACGTACCGGCCACCCGCCCGAGCGCCAGGGCATGACTGGACACCTCCATTGCGGCCGCCGTGACGCCGCGTTCGGCCATCACGGCGAAGGTCGCCTGCAAGTCCGTGGCTTCCGGGGTGGTCAGCTCGCTCACGGCCGTGACGCCAGCCACGCGGGTCTCCACGCCGCCGACAAGGCCGGCCAGGTGGCCGGCCTCCCGCAGTCCCGACTCGATCAGGTAGGTCGTGGTGGTCTTGCCGCTGGTGCCGGTCACGCCGATCAGCTGCAGCCGGGCGGACGGGTTCCGGTAGATCCAGGACGCCACCTCGCCCAGTCTCGACCGGGGGTCGGCGACGACGAGCACGGGCAGCCCGCAGCCGGCCGCGAGGTCCCGGCCGTCCGGATCGGTCAGCACCGCGACGGCGCCCGCCGCGGCGGCCTGCCCGCAGAACCTGGCGCCATGGTGGCTGCTGCCCGGCAGCGCGGCATACAGGTCACCGGGCCGGACCCGGCGTGAATCATGGGTGATTCCGCGCACCATGCCCGATCCGCCCGGACCGGGACCGCGCGGGCCATGGCCGTCCTGGCCCGAGCCGGGCGGCTGCCGGGAGGCTGTCTTCAGCCCGAGCAGTGCCGCGAGCCCGGCGAGCGGGCGCGCAGGGACATGGGCTGGACGCAGGGCCGCTGGCACGCGCAGAGATTACCCCGTTCACGGTGCGGTGAGCCGTACCTTGGGCCGCTTACCGCCATCAGGCGGGATCTTCATGGTCTGCAAGGCGAATTTCATCACCTCGTTGAACACCGGCCCGGCTACCTCGTCGCCGAAATAGTCAGGTGTTTTCGGGGCCTGCACGTGCACGGCCACCACCAGCTGCGGGTCGCTCGCCGGGCCGATCCCGATGTAGCTGGAGCCGAATTCGCACAGGCAGCCGCCGCGGTGCGGATCCGCGAGCTGTGCGGTCCCGGTCTTGGCGGCGATCGAGTAGCCGGCGATGACGCCCCACGGCTCGCCGCCCGTGACGTCGACCTCGGGCACCTGCTGGAGGATGTTCATCAGCCGGTGCGCCGTCCTGGCCTTCAGCACCCGCTTGCGCTGCGGCCGCGGGGAGGGCACGAACTTCCCGCTGCTGTCCGTCTGGCCGGCGATGATCGACGGCTGGACCCGGACTCCCTTGTTGGCGATGGTCGCGTAGAGGCTGGCCATCTGGACGGCGGTGACCGCGACGCCCTGGCCGAACGAGAGCGTGTAGCGGGTAATCCCGCTCCACTGGGCCGGCCTGGGCAGGAGCCCGGCACTCTCACCGGGCAGGCCGAGCCCGGTCGCCGATCCGATGCCGAGCTTCCTGAAGTACTGGTACTGAATGGCGGGGCTGACGTGCTGGACCACCTGGACCATGCCGTCGTTGCTCGAGTTCGCCAGGATGCCCGCGATGGTGTAGTTGACGGTCGGGTGAAACTCGGCGTCGTGGAACGGGAATCCGTCGATCGTGATGGTGTCCGGGACCCGGTACACGCTCATCGGCGTCTGGCCGCCGCGCTCGAACGCGGCCGCGACCGTGACGACCTTCGCGGTGCTGCCGGGCTCGAAGACGTTGGACACCGGGATGTCCCTGGTCGATCGCAGCGTCGCGGGCGGGTTGTTCGGGTTGAACTCCGGCCACTGGGCCATCGCGAGGATCTTCCCGGTCTTCGGATCCATGATCACCACGGAGCAGTTGGCGGCATGGGTCAGCAGGACCCGCTCCTTGCACGCCTTCTGCGCCTCGTACTGCAGGTCAGACTGGATCGTCAGGCGCAGGTTCCGGGCCGGTACCTGCGGATGGATATTGTCCTGCGTGAGCGGGATGGGCTGGCCCTGGGAGCCGATCTCGACCTCTTCCTTGCCGTCCTTGCCTGCCAGCAGCGAGTTGAATTCGTACTCAAGGCCGGCGCCGCCGTACAGCTCGCCGGTCGTGGCGTTCGTGTCGGTGAAGCCGAGCAGGTTGGCGGCGAGGGCGCCGTTCGGGTAGACGCGGCTGTAGCCCGGCTTCTCGGCGATACCCGGCAGGTTAAGACTGATGATGTGGCTGCCGGTCGTGGCCGGGACACTCGCCTTCAGCACGACGTATTCCGACGACGGCCCCCGCGCAGTTTCCGGTGACAGCCCCCGCGAATTGAGCAGCGCCAGGATCCGGGCCGACGGCATCGCCAGCGGGCCAGCCAGCGCGGCGGCGATTGCTGGCCGCTTCGCCGTGGGCATCTCCACCGGATCGGCGTAGACCAGGTCGGTCTGCACGGTCATGGCCAGCACCTTGTCGTCGCTGGAGGTGATGGTCCCGCGCACTGCCGGGATCGAGATCGTGCTGAGCCGCTGGGCCTCGGCCAGGTTCCGGTACTTCGTCCAGTCCAGGCCCTGCAGCTGCACGAGCCGGCCGGCGAAGAGCGTCGCGACGAAGATGATGCAGACGACCGTGACGTTCAGCCGCCGGGCGGGATTGCCGCGGCGCAGGACGTGCCGGGCGGGCGGATGCGGCGGCCTGCGGCCGGCCGCGGGCCGCGCGCCCACCCCGCTCCCCCGGCCCTGCCCGGCAGCCTGCGCCGGGCCGGGGCGCCGGCCTGCAGGCCCGCGGGCGCCGGGCCGCTGGGCACCCTGCCCCTGCATACCGGGCCGCTGAGCACCCGGTATCCGCCGGGTGCCGTCCGGGCGCCGGTCGCCCTCGCGAGCGCGCCTGCTCGCTCCCGGCCCGGGTGACCTGCCGGGACTCCGCGGCCCGCCGGCTGTTCCCGGCCGGTTCCCTGCCCTCGGCCGCGCGCCGTCATCGCCGCCGCGGTTGCGAGCCGTCACGGAGCGTATCCGGGCACATTGGGTATCCCCGGCAGGCTGGCCGGCTGCCGGTAGATGCGGCCGGTGCGCAGGTTGAGCACGTTCAGCAGCGGCTGCGTTCGCAGGCCCAGTTTCCGCGCCTGCTGCTCAAGCGAGGACGGGGACTCCTCGGTGGCCACCTGCTGCTGGAGCGTCTGCACCTGCTGGGCAAGGGCGGCATTGCCCTGCTGCAGCGCGTTGATGCGGAACGAGGCAGTGGCCAGCGTCGTGTTGATCACCAGCAGGCAGACCAGCCCGCCGCCGAGCATGCCGAGCACGAGCAGGATGAACCGGGTGCGCGGCACGCGCGCGGCATTGACCGGCGCGAGGCCGGAGGCCGGGCGGCTGCCAGGCCGTCCCGCGGCGGGCTGGCCAGCGGGGCTGCCGAGGCCTGGCCGCGCGGTAGCGGGCCGGCCGAGGCCGGGCTGGCGCACGGCGGGCTCGCGCACAGCAGCCTGGCCCGCGGCGGCCTGTCCCACGGCGGCCCGTGCCCCGGCGGGGCGCCGCACGGGGGGCTGGCGCACGGCCGGCTGCCCCCGCCCGGCCTGACGGGGGTCTGCCTGGCTCGCGGCCTGCGGCGGCATCGGGCGGCTGCCGGCTTGCTGGCGCGTTCCGCGCCTGCGTGTGCCTACCTCGGTATCCATGCGGCTGCGCCTGTCCTCCCTGTTGCCTGGCCTGCTCTTCGCACGCCAGGCCCGTCGCACCTGGCCCGGCAACTGATCCCGTGTCCCGCACGCAGGCCGCGGCCTGCGCTCATGCCGCGCCCCTCCGGCGGGCCGCCGCCCGCGTTCCGGCCGCCGCCCGCGCTCATGCCGCCGCCCGGATCCGCTCGGCGGCCCGGAGCCGCGCCGAGGCCGCGCGCGGGTTGCCCGCTACCTCGTCCGCTGCCGGGCGCTCAGCGCCTCTGGTGAGAATCCGGAACTGCGGCCTGCTGCCGGGCAGCAGTACCGGCAGGCCGCGTGGCGTTGTGTCCGCCGCCCGCTCCGCGAATGCGCGCTTGACCAGCCGGTCTTCGAGCGAGTGGTACGCGAGGATGACGATCCGGCCGCCTACGGCCACGACGTCCAGGGCCGCGGGCAGTGCCCGCCGCAGGGCGTCGAGTTCGCCGTTCACCTCAATCCGCAGGGCCTGGAAGGTGCGCTTGGCGGGATTGCCGCCATGCCGCCTGGCCGGGGCGGGGATCGAGTCGCGGACTATCTCGCCCAGCCGCAGCGTGGAGGTAAGGGGGGCGCGGGAGCGTTCCCGCACGAGCGCATCGGCGATCCGGCGGGCGAAGCGCTCCTCCCCGTACTCGCGCAGCACGCGGGCCAGCCGGGCGGCCGAGTAGGTGTTGACGACGTCCGCGGCGGTGAGCGGCCCGGTCCGGTCCATGCGCATGTCGAGCGGCGCGTCATAGGAATACGCGAAGCCGCGGTCGGGGTCATCTAGCTGGGGCGAGGACACCCCGAGGTCGAACAGGATGCCGTGCACGCTCTGCTGGCCGAGCCGGGCCAGTATCGCCGGGATCTCGTCGTAGACGGCGTGCACGAGGGTGACCCGCTCCCGGTACGGGGCGAGCAGGACGCGTGATGCCTCGATCGCGGCGTCATCGGTGTCCACGCCGATCAGCGTGAGCCCGGGGTGCTCGCTGAGCAGGGCACTCGCGTGGCCTGCCCGGCCGAGGGTTGCGTCCAGCAGGATCGCGCCAGGTGGCTCGAGCGCGGGGGCGAGCAGGGCAAGCACCCGGTCGGTCATGACCGGCCGGTGCCCCGTGTCCGTCGTGCCCATGGAACCCCCTTGCCTTCCTCGCCAGCGGCCGCCGCGTACTGCGGTAGCCGGTAACTGCCTCCGGTGCCCGGCCAGGTCCCCATCCGCGCAATGCACTGATGGCCCGCCGGCCGCCTGGCGCCGGGGAAGTGGCGTCAGCCGACCTGGCCACCCAGCGCGGGTGGAGACCTCGCCGGGCACCGGCGCCTGGATCCCAGGCGCCCTCAGAGAATTCCGGGCAGCACCTCCTCGGATGCGTCGGAGAAGGCGTCTTCCTGCTGCTCCAGGTAGGTGTGCCAGGCCGTGGCATCCCAGATCTCCAGGCGGGTGTTGGCGCCGATCACCACGCAGTCGCGCTGCAAGGCCGCATAAGTTCGCAAGCTAGGCGGGATCGTGATCCGCCCTTGCTTGTCCGGTATCTCGTCGGAAGCGCTGGCGAAGAAGACCCGGCTGTAGTCGCGCACGGCCTTGGCGGTTACCGGAGCGGCGCGCAGTGCCTCGGTGATGCGGCCGAACTCCGGCTCGGGGAAGACGTACAGGCAGCGCTCCTGGCCCTTGGTCAGCACCAGCCCGGCGGCGAGTTCATCGCGGTACTTGGCAGGCAAGAACAGCCGCCCCTTGTCGTCCAGGCGAGGCGCGTGAGTGCCGAGGAACACCAGCGCTCACCTCCCACTTCCCCCACCTGCGGTGCGCTGCGGAGCATCGCCTGCTCCACGGTCCACCACTGTACTCCACATTCCCCCACCATCAACGCTGCAGGCCGGATGAACCGGTCACCCGCCCCGGGGAGTTACAAGGTCAGGAGGGTGGAGTGAAGTGGAGCGCTGTAGGCGGGGCCGCGGCTGTATGGCCGGGACGGCACCTGCGCCGGCGGATACTGGTGCGCGGCGTGGGCACGGCGGGAAGGCCAGCGCGGGCAGGCCAGCGCGGGCAGGGCGGTGGCCTGCGCACTACCGGAGCGGCGCGGTGAATCCAGGCCGCGCCTACCTCGTTACACCGCCGATACCGAAGCGGCATCGCGCCCAGGCTATTTCACGACGTAATGTCTGAACGCATGGTCCTTACAGCACATGGGAGCTACCCGGCATGGCGGACTCGACAATCGCGCCGCAGGTGACGCGAGGAGGACATGTGGTAATTGATACAGGTCGGGCGGACCGGACGCTAGACGACCTGGTCGCGATAGCCCGCCAGATCACCGCGGCCGTCGAGACCGTCATCGAGGGCAAGCCGGAGGCTATCCGGCTGGCCCTCACGGTTCTGCTCGCCGAGGGGCACGTGCTGATCGAGGACGTTCCGGGTGTCGGGAAGACCTTGCTCGCCAAGGCCCTGGCCCGGTCGATCGACTGCTCCATCCGGCGCGTTCAGTTCACCCCGGACCTGCTGCCGAGCGACCTGACCGGCGTCAGCGCATTCAATCAGGAACTCAGGGAATTCGAGTTCAAGCCGGGACCCATCTTCGCCAACATCGTGATCGGCGACGAGATTAACCGTGCCTCCCCGAAGACCCAGTCCGCGTTGCTGGAATGCATGGAAGAGCGCCAGGTCACGGTGGACGGGTCCACTTACCCGCTCGAGCTCCCTTTCATGGTCATCGCCACCCAGAATCCGGTCGAGATGGAGGGCACGTACCCGCTGCCGGAGGCGCAGCGGGACCGCTTCACCGCGCGCATTTCCATCGGGTACCCGGACAAGGATTCGGAACTGGCGATGCTGGACACGCACGGATCGTCATCGCCGCTTGACAGCCTGCAGCCGGCTGCTCATGCGACGGACATCCGTGATCTGATCGCGGCCGTCCGGGCCGTGCACGTAGCCCTGCCGATTCGGCAGTACGTCATCAGCCTGGTCAGCTCGACACGGTCCTCGCCGGAACTCCGGCTCGGCGCCTCCCCGCGGGCAACCTTGCACCTGCTGCGCGCCAGCCGGGCCTACGCGGCGCTGGACGGCAGGGACTTCGTCATCCCCGACGATGTCCAGACGCTCGCCGGGCCGGTGCTCGCCCACCGGCTGCTGCCCACCCCTGAGGCCATGGTGGAACGCGAACTTCCCGAGCGGGTGCTGGCGAGGCTCATCGAGCGGCTGCCGCTACCGCTCAAGTAGCGGCGCCGGACGCCGTCGGCGGGCAGCGACCCAGGTCACCGGCAGCAGCCCGGCCGCCGGGCAGTGGCCCAGGTCACCGCGACGCCGTAGATTGGACGGGAAGGGCAGGAGGAAGGGCCGGAGATGCGGTCATTGCTCGCGGGATTCACCACACGCGGCACGTCGTTCCTGGCCGCCGGGCTGGCCGCGGCCGTCGCCGGACTTGCCCTCGGCGAACGTAACCTGGTCAGTATCGGGGCGCTGCTCTTCGTCCTGCCGCTGCTGTCCGCGCTGGCCGCCGGCCGGGCCAGGTACCGGCTCAGCTGTGTCCGCCAGGTGTCCCCGGCCCGGGTGCCCGCGGGGCATACCGCCCGGGTGACCGTCCGGCTGGAGAACGTCTCCCGGCTGCCGACCGGCCTGCTGCTCGCCGAGGACGCGATCCCGTATGCGCTGGGCACCCGCCCGAGGTACGTCCTGGACGGGGTGGAGCGGGGCGGGATACGCGAGCTGAGCTACCCGCTGCGCTCAGATCTGCGGGGCAAATTCGCCATCGGGCCGCTTGAGGTGCGGATCGCGGACACGTTCGGCCTGGTAGAACTCGGCCGCTCGTTCGCCACGACCACCACTCTTGTCGTCACGCCCAGGGTGGTGCCACTGGACCGGACGACGCTCGGCGCGACCTGGGTGGGCGAAGGCGATGGCCGGGCACGGGCCGCGGTGGCCGCCGGGGAGGACGACGTGGTCCCGCGTGCCTACCGGGACGGCGACGAACTGCGCCGGGTGCACTGGCGGTCCACCGCGCGGTACGGCGAGCTGATGGTCCGCCGCGAGGAGCAGCGGTGGCGGAACCGCGCGCTGCTGCTCCTCGATACGCGGCGGAGCGCGCACGCCGGAACCGGCGTTGCCTCATCCTTTGAATTCGCCGTCAGCGCCGCCGCCTCGATCGGCGTGCACATCGCCCGGGGGGGCATGGACGGCCAGCTCATCACCGACGCCGGGCCGGTCGCCGCGGCCGGCATGTTCGAGGATGTGCTGCTCGACTCCCTGGCCGTCGTCAAGACCTCGCGCGGCGCCGACCTGTCCGGCGGCCTGGCCGGCATCAGGGCAAGCGGCGGCGGGCTGCTCATCGTGGTCGCCGGCCTGCTGTCCGCGGCGATGGCGCGGCAACTCGCCACCAGCCGGCGTGATGGCGGCCCGGCGATCGCGCTGCTGCTCGCGGTGTCCAGCTGGAGTGCGCCGGGCGCCAGGGAGGGCGCCAGGGAGAAGGAATCCGCTGGCCTGGCTGAGCCAGGCCAGGAGCCGGGCGAAGCAGGCCAGCCGGACCGGGCGGGGCAGCAGCAGGGCGGCCAGCGGCAGGCTGCCGCCAGGGCGGCGGCTAACGGGGCGGCTGCCCGTGCCGAGACCAGCCAGGCCGCCGCCATCCTGAGCGGGGCAGGCTGGCGCGTGATCACGGTGGATGCCGGAATGCCGCTCGCGACCGCGTGGCGGCGGGTAGCCGGCACCGGCCTCGTCGCGCGGCCCGCCAAGGTCAGCGACATGCCGGGGGCAGCGGTATGAGCCACCGGCTGACGCTGACCACGGCCGCGGCCGTCCTGCTGGCGTCGATCTCGCTGTACCCGGTGATACGTGGCATCGGCTGGTTCTGGGCCGGCGCCGGGGCCATCGTCGTGGTTGCCGCCGCCGGCACCGCCACCCGGCTGCCCGCCCTGCCGGCCGGGGTGATCGCCACCGTGCTGGCGCTCGGCGCGACCGCGCCGCTGCTGGTCAACCCCGGCTGGTACTGGGAACTGCTCGGCCTGGCGATCGTCGTCTGCGCCGCCGCCAGCGTGACGCGGCTGCGGCTGCTCCCGGCGGTGGCGAGCGTCATTACTTACCTGGCTGGCCTGCTCCTGTACCTGAACCTGCTGTTCGCCGGGCCCGAGTCAGCCGGCTGGATCGTGCCCACCAAGAACTCGCTCCGCCATCTGTGGCACCTGGCCGGCCTGGGAGCCTCCGAGCGGATCTACCGGGCGCCGGTCCCTGGCTGGCATGGCATCGAGCTGCTCGCGGCGATCGGAATCGGGCTGATGGCGATCGCCGCGGACCTGATCGCGGTACGGCTGCGCAGCCCGGCCATCGCCGGCCTGCCGCTGCTGGCGCTGTTCAGCGTGCCGATCACGACCAGCGCAAGGCAGGGCGCGGTCGGCGCCACGGTGACGTTCTGCATCGGCATGACCGGCTTCCTGGCGCTGCTGGCCGCCGACGGGCGGGAGCGGCTGCGCATCTGGGGCCGCCTGGTCACCCTCTGGCAGAGCGGCACGGACGACGACGAGCCGGTCAGAGGGCCTGATACCCGGGCGCTGGCCGCGTCGGGGCGGCGCATCGGCCTCGCGGCGGTCAGTCTCGCGATCTTCATCCCGCTGCTGCTGCCCGGGCTCCGGGTGCACAAGCTCTTCAGCGGGCACGGCGGGGCCGGCGGGGGCGGCGGCTCCGGCCGGCTCGTGCTCACCGACCCGATCGTCCAGATGCAGGGCATGCTGGTGCACGGCAGCAACGGCACCGTCCTGACCTATCGCTCCACGAATCCCAAACCGCAATACCAGTACCTGCAGGACCAGGTACTCAACTACGCCCCGGGCACGAGCACCTGGGTCCCGGTGCTGCCGAGCGAGGGCAGCCAGCTGGGCCAGAGCGGGTCGCTGCCCGCCATTCCCGGTCTCAGCTCGGCCATCACGGCTCGTTCTTTCACCACCCGGATCACGATGAGTAGCGGGGTCACCGGCTACTCATCGCCGCTGACCTTCCTGCCCGTGCCCTACGCGCCGCAGCATGTCCAGATCCAGGGCAGCTGGCAGGACGATGCCTCGACCCTGATGGTCTTCCTGGCCCACGGGCAGTTGTCCGGCCTCAGGTACGCGGCGACGAGCGATGACATCGAGCCTTCGGTGCCGCAACTGGAGCAGGCAACGGCACCCCCGGCCAGCATCGCCAAGCAGTACCTGCCCTTCCCCTCGCCCGCGAAGAAGCAGCTGCTGGCGCTGGCGAAGCAGATCACCGGAAGCGACCCGACCGCGATCCAGAAGGCGCTGGCGCTGCAGTCCTGGTTCCTGACCGGCGGGCACTTCACCTACAGCCTGAACGTGCGCCTGCCGAACAACACCCGCGGCCTGGTCGACTTCCTGACCAAGACCAAGCGCGGCTACTGTCAGCAGTTCGCCTTCGCGATGGCCGCGCTTGCCCGCCTGGTCGGCATACCGGCCCGGGTCGCTGTCGGCTACACCGCGGGCACGCTGCAGCGCGGCGGCACCTGGAAGGTGACGGAAGCCGACGCGCATGCGTGGCCAGAGCTCTACTTCCAGGGCGCCGGCTGGCTGCGCTTCGAGCCAACCCCGGGCGGGACGGGCGGCCAGGGCACGGCCACCGTGCCGGTCTACGCGCAGACCACTCAGGCAACCGGGCCTGACGGGACGAGGACCGGGCCGACCCCGGCCGGCGGGACCGGCGCCAAGGCAGCCGGCGGCGGCAAGGACCGCTCGCTGACCAGGAAGCTCAATCCCGGGGTCGGCGGATCCGGCACGAAGGCGGGCAAGCACGGCAGCTCCGTCCCGGTCGCCCCGATCGCCATCGGCATCCTGGCGCTCCTGGCGGTGACGCCGAGAACGACCAGGACGGCCATCAGGCGGCGGCGCTGGCAAGCGGCCAGGGACGACAGCGCCCGGGCACATGCCGCCTGGCGGGAACTGCATGACGACCTGGCCGACTACGGTATCGGCTGGCGGGTCAGCGAGTCTCCGCGCGCGGTATCCCGCCGGCTGGCTACCACCCTCGGGCTGGACGCGGCCGGACAGCAGTCGCTCGACCGCATTGCCCAGGCGGAGGAACGAGCGCGCTACGCGAAGGTCGCGCAGGCGCCGGAGTCGCTGCGGGCGGACGTCGATACCATCCGGCGGGCTGTCGCCGCAAGCTCGACCCCGCCCGCCCGCTGGCGAGCCCAGCTGCTGCCGCCGTCGGCCCTGGTGCCGATGCGGGCGGGCCTGCAGCACGCACTTGACGTCTTCGGCTGGCTCGATGCGGCCGGGCTGCGGGTACGCGGCCGGGTCCGCCAGCTGGGACCGGAAGGCGTTGCCGACTAACTGGGCGGGACTGACTGAGCCAGACAAGCCAGCTGGCCGGGAAGGCAGCTG
>Ga0182024_10007205_pt1 | contig 24058 bp, 19 predicted proteins | sample P32metaG_FD_120480 | JGI IMG/M metagenome (GOLD analysis project Ga0182024, IMG submission 120480) | Permafrost microbial communities from Stordalen Mire, Sweden - P3-2 metaG (Illumina Assembly) | ecosystem: Environmental > Terrestrial > Soil > Wetlands > Permafrost | place: Sweden: Stordalen...
CCACCGGAATGTGTTCCACCACCTGCATCGAAGCAGCATCCACCACTCCCACCGCATCGATCCCCGACTCAGCCAGGTAAATCCGCCCGCCGTGAAGCGCCAACCCGCTGGGCATCACTCCGCGCAACGGACGTCCCTCGTGGTCCTGAAAGCGCGCTCCGGTAAAGGGCGAAAGCTCGGTCTGCGCCAGCACCTGGGTCCCGTCCGCGCTGATCTTCGCCACAGAGTCGTCATGCGCCAGCGAAACATACACCGCATCGTCCGCAGTCGCAACGCCAGTAGGCGCCGCCCCGCCAACGGTCGCGCCCGCCCCCTCGGTGATCTTCGCTCCCAACCGCAGCTTGGCCGTCAGCGCCGGATGCTCCCGATCGTGCACATCGTAGGTCCATAGCGAGCTGCCGCGATCGGAGTTCTCATCCCCCAGCCCGGGAATCCGCCTGCCCTCCACCACCGTGCCCTCGCGCGCCTGCTTCGACGGGTAGCCGAAAGGGGGAAAGTGCAGACCCGTTCCCCTCGGGTCCTTTTCGCTCGCCCCAGGAATCGTCGAGTACTCAAACAGCCCCGTGTTGGTGACGTAGAGCCGCGCGCCATCTGGCGAAAGCGCCAACCCAAACGGGTAGTTGCCCGTGGCAACCTCGGAGACCTTCTTCAGTGTCGCCGCATCCAGAATCACGATCCGCCAGTTCCCCTGGTCCAGCGCATACAACGTCCTGCCGTCGGCAGAAACCACCAGCGTAGCCGCAAAGCTTACTGGCTTTCTGTTAGGGTCCGCTCCTTGAGGCCCGTCCAGCGACATCTCGCCCGCAGTCTTCCAGTCGCTGGTCCGGTAAGCGCGAATCTTCCCCGATTCGCCCGTAGCCACATACAGCATCGTCCCGTCAGCCGAGTAACCCAGCCCCGCATGAACCTCGACCGCCGGATCTCTTTCCTTCCCGGCAGGAATGCGCAGGACCGCGGGTTTCGCACCGCCCTGGCCGGAGAACGGCCCGGAAATCACATTCAGCGCAAAAGGAAATCCGATCGACGGCACGGCGATCTGACGGCCATCCTGCCGCACCGCCAGCGCAAACGGATATGGCGCCAGCGGAATCCAGTTGCCGGCAGGATGAATCTCACGCCCATTGGGGAGCACAGCCGTAACGCCGGTTTGAGCCGGCAAAGCCGCAGCGGAAGCCATGAGGGCCGCACACAGGAAAGAGGGGAGCAGTCGGTAGGAGGTCATCCAATCCAGTATGCAACGCGAAGATGAATATTAGATTGCGCCGGGCATGAAGAATTGGCAATCGTTCGCATTCAGGCTCGACAATCTTCACCCCGGCTAAGCCCCATGGTCCTTCAGGAAATACGCACCTCAATCCACTCCAATGGCCTCCCGGCCGCATCGTGATCCCGCGCCATCAACCGCAGTCGGCCGCCCTCAACCGCCGCGACCTCTTGTGTCGTCGAGTCTCCGAAGTAGTGGCTCCGCACCTCCGCCTGCTTCCCCTCGCGGCACCGGAGCACAACCTCCCCGCTTCCGTATGGCACGAGCGCCAGCTCGGCGCTCCGCCCAATGCTCTCGCGGGTCCGCGACGCAACCACAACCGGGACGCTGCATTGAATCGCATCTCTTACGCGCGGGTCGTTTCTGCTCTGCAGGCTCAGCAGATTCTCTTCGCCTGGAACCGGGGGCCGATACGCAAGCAGTACAAGCTGCCCATTCTCAAATCGAGCCCAGGAGCGCGCGTGAGCGCCAAGCGTCGGCGCTTCCATGACATTATCCAGTGGCACGATCTCAAAGGTGTTACTCTTCCTCAACACCTGCGTCAGGCCGTTATATTTTGAAATCAGTTCCGGAGTGCTACGCTCCCCTTGCTCGTCCCCCTGAAAGTCGTTCAGGCATCCCAGCGTCCCCGTCGCCGCCGAATCGAACCAGATGTGCGGTGAACTGGCCCAGTCGTATCCCGATGAGCCGTAGGTCGGCACACCCAGCGGCCCCAGCAGGCTGCTGAAATAGATGCGCCGGTTCGCCTCCACATCGTATTCTCCCTCACACATGTAGAGATCGTCGGTGCTGTGCAGATCGAAATAATCGAGAAACAGCGGCGACAGGTTGTAATACATCACCACCAGGTCGGGATTCTCTTCCCGCATGGCGTTGATCGCCACATCCAGCCCCTTCAGCATCAGCCGTTCGCCGGCCCAGTGCTTGTCTTTGGGAGCTGCAATTCCAACCGACGGCAGCTCATACCCGAAATCGAATTTCAGCAGGTCCGGCTTGTATCTGCGAATGAACCTTCGCGCAAGCTCCGCCAAAACCTTCTCGACCGCGGGCTGCGTAAAGTCCAGGATGTAGTACTTCGAGTTGGCAAAATCCGCCTGATACGCCTTGCCGTCTGGCCGCTTCAGCATGTTGTCTTCGGTCAGGCCCACGTCGGCAGGATGTTCGCAACGCATCAGCGCAGCCCAAAGGCCGATGCGGATTCCATCGGCCCGTATTTGATCGAGGAACTGCTCGAAATGAGGAAACCGCGCCTCGGAATGCTCCAGCTTCCCGTAGCTTCCTTCCCATTTGTCGTCAATGGAAAAAAGGCCGGCCTTCATGCCCGAGGCTCGCAACTCCTGGTAGACCTCGCGTAGAAACGCCTCGTCCAGGCGCTCACCGCCCTTGTTGCGGTCAATCTGCACGCCCCACGTGCAGAACTGCGGAGTCAGAACCATCGCGCTCTTGCGCTCCGACGGCGGGCGCTCCGAACTCTGGCGAGGCCGAATGATGCCCGCCTGCTGCAGCCCACGATAGTAGCCCGCAATGGCCTGGTAGTAGTCCGGCGCGACCGCCCAATACAAAGTCGCCCCCAGCGTCAGGCTTCCGGGGCCGCGCAGGTGCTGCCATAGATCGCTGCGATAGTCGATCCACAGGCTGCTCTTGCCCTCATAGAGCTGCAGAAACAAATCTCCTCCGGGGAGATCGGCCAATCCGCAGGCAAATGCGTCCGACCGTCCATCGGTGTACTCGTTCCGCCTCCCATTGGTTTCCTCAATGTTGAATCCGCAGAAGTAGTGCACCGGAAGGCCCCACTGCTGCGAAAGCCCCGGAATGAAGCTGCCCCTGCCCAGCCACACACTTTCATCCAGGTGAACATCCCTGCTGACAATCGGGCTTATCGGCGAACCAGAGACCAGTCCCGGCGCTACCACGTAGGCTGTGTCCAGGGAAGGGTTCCTCTGCACGCCATCCGGTTCAACGAAGTAATGCAGGCTGACCACATCCTCTGGACCGGCAGAGTCATAAGTGATCGGCTCTGTCCACATGCCTTGCTCATCGAATCGCCAGGCTATCGACCGTCGAGCCCCACCATTCACACCCTCGTAGTTAAAGACCACGCGTCCCGGCTCCACGCGATGGCCAGCTGTCCTGCCGGGAGTTGAGAGCCGCGCCGCCGGCCGGTCCACAGCGGCCACCACCACAGCAGGCTGCAGCCTTCCACTCACAATCAGCCGGTTCCGTGAGTCACGAAGCCGAAACGTATCGCTGGCCTGGGTATATTCCCAGCTGTACATCGGAGTCTTCACCGACGCCGACCCATCCAGGTCCTGAATCGAGGCAGCCTTGCCGCTGCCGAAGAGTTTTTGCGAAGCCGCGGAGAGCACTGCTCCCGTGGAAAGCTGCACGAAGGTACGTCGGCCGAAGGTGTTCAAGTCTCATCCTCTCTGGGTCTGACTTGACCTTCCTCTTGATACTCGCTTACCCGGCACATCCGCAACTGCTGTCCAGGATCTCCGCAAAATGCATGCCCTCGCGATTGGAGAGCTGGCTGATCTGCTCGCGGCAACTGAACCCATCGGCCACGATCAGCGTCATCGGCCCCGCTGCATTCACCGCCGGCATCAGCCCAAGATTCGCAATAGCCTTCGACACCTCGATCTTGTCCGCCTCAAACCCGAACGGCCCCGCCATGCCGCAGCAGGTAGTCTCGATCATCTCCACCTGCGCCCCCGCTTTGCGCAGCAGCGCGATCTCATTCTTCGGTCCGCCAAACACCGCCTTATGGTGGCAGTGTCCGTGCAGAATCACCTGCGCCCCTGCCAGCCGTCCGTTCACCCAATCGGGAGCTTCCGCGGCCAGCCAGTCGGCCAGCAGCCACACCTGCTTGCTCAGCTTTCGAGCGCGGGGGTCGTCAGGAAACAACTCCAGCGCCTCATCTTTGAATACGCTCGCGCAGCTAGGCTCCAGAAAAATAAACGGCAGCCCCGCTTCGATCTCCGGCGCCACGCGATCCAGCACGTTGGCCAGGTAACTCCGCGCATGACTCAGCAGCCCAAAGTCATAGAGCGCCCGCCCGCAGCAGATGTGTCCCTTGGTGGTCTGCACCCCGAAGCCCGCCTGCGTAAGAACTCGTTCGGCCGCGGCCAGCGTCTGCGGATGGTAGTAGTTGTTCCAGGTATCGGCCCACAGAACCACCGACTTCCCCCGCTGCGGCGCTGCCCGGGGAACATTACTCGTCTCATCCGCCGCGCGCGCCGCCTTGTAGCTCTTCCGCGCCAGTTGCGGCATCTGCCGCTCTTTCGCCACACCAACAATGTGCTTGATCAGCGGGCTGGTGATCGGGCTCGAAAGCACCAGGTTGGTGATGGCCGGCGTCAGCGAACCCATTCGCGCCATCTTGTCCGCGAAGCCAAAAACATAATGGTGCAGCGGATGCAACTTGCCCTTGTATTTCTGCGCCAGAAATTCCGATTTGTACTGCGCCATGTCCACCTGCACCGGACATTCCGTCTTGCACGCCTTGCAGCTTAGGCACAGGTCCAGCGCCTCATGCACAGCTTCGCTCTTGAATCCCTCTTCGTGCAGGGCTCCAGCCAGCATCTCCCACAGCAGCCGCGCTCGTCCGCGGGTTGAGTGCTGCTCCTGGCCCGTTGCGCGATAGCTGGGACACATTACCCCGCCGTCCTTCTTCAGGCACGCGCCCACGCCCACGCAGCGCGCCGCCGCATCCTCCAGCGATCCATGATCGGAAGCGAAAACAAAATGCGTCTCCAACTTGCCATGTCCGTTTTGCTTGCCATGCCTGTCTTGATTACCCTCGCCCGGCGGCCCGTAGCGCAAGTTCTCCACCGGATCGTACACCCGCACAGGGTCCACCAGCTTGCCGGGATTCATCTTGTTGTCCGGATCCCAGATGGCCTTGAACTCCTGGAAAGCCCCCATCAGTTCCGGCCCAAACATCTTCGGCAACAGCACAGCGCGCGCCTGCCCATCGCCATGTTCCCCTGAGAGAGAACCGCCCAGCGAGACAACCAGGTCGGCGGCACGGTCAATGAATTCGCGGAATTTGCGCAACCCCTCCATGGTGCGGAAGTCAAAGTTGATGCGCAGGTGAACGCAGCCCTGGCCAAAGTGGCCATAGAGTGGGCTCCGGTACCCGTACTCACCCATCAGCGCATTCAGCTTGCGCAGGTACGTGCCCAGGTGAACCGGCGGAATGCCCGCATCGTCCCAGCCCTCCCAGCGATCCGGCTCGCCGGGCACGCACACCGTGGCGCCCAGCGCCGACTCGCGCACCTTCCACACGTTCTCCGCGTCTTCGTGGTTGTAAATGCGCGCCCTCGGCGCTTCCGGCCAAGACTTCGCGGCGTCGGCCAGCGCTTCGGCCTTGGCCTGCGCTTCTTCCGCGTTCCAAGCGCCCATCTCCACCAGCAGAAATCCGCCGCCCGGCGGCAGCAGTCTCACTTCGACGGCAAGATTTTTGCGCAGCATGAAGTCCACCAGCAGCCCGTCAAAGCCCTCCAAGCCGATGGGCCCAAACTCCAGCACTCGCGGCACCGCATCGGCAGCCAGGTAGGGATCGTCGAATGACAGCGCCGTCAGCACGCGATACGGCGGACTCGCGGCCAGGTTGAGCGTAGCGGATAGAACCGTAGCGCAAGTCCCCTCGGATCCCACCAGCGCGCGCGCCAGGTTGAATCCGTTCTCCGGCAAAAGTTCGTCAAGGTTGAATCCGGAGACGCGCCGCGGAATCCGTGGAAATTTCTCCCGAATCAAACTCGCGTACCGATCGCGCAGTTGCTTGAGACGTGCATAAATCTCGCCAACGCGTCCGCTGCCCCGAATCAGCGCCTCAATCTGTTCCTCGCTCGTGCGTCCCACGGCCATCCGCGTTCCGTCGTAGAGCACAATGTCCATCGCTTCGACATTGTCCACCACCTTGCCGCCCAGCAATCCGTGAACGCCGCAGCTGTTGTTGCCGATCATGCCGCCCAATGTGCAGCGGCTGTGCGTAGCCGGATCGGGCGCATAGGTCAGGTGATGAACCTCCGCAGCCTCGCGCAGCCGATCCAGAACAATGCCCGGCTCAACCACCGCCAGCCTGGCCTCCGGATTGATGGACGTCAGGCCCCTCATGTAGCGCGAGTAGTCGAAGACCACCGCCACGTTGGCGCACTGGCCGGCCAGGCTTGTGCCCGCGCCACGCGGCAGCACCGCGGCTCCGGTCGCGCGGCAGGCCGCAAGCGCAGCTTCCACGTCCGCGGCATCACGCGGATTGACCACTCCCACCGGCATCTGCCGGTAATTCGACGAGTCCGCCGCATACATTGAGCGCGAACCCAGGTCGAACAGCACATCGCCGCGGACCGTGGCCCTGAGCCGCGCTTCAAGCTCGCGGTGCGCTTGAAACCGCTCGTGGTCCATTGGAGGCTGATTCATCAAGACGGAAATTGGAAGAATGCTCACGGTGGAATCCTAGCCCAGTTGGCGCAAGTCATGCGTGCGCAAAATCACAAAACCTCCGCAGCGCCAAGAGTGCAAACGGATGAATCAATCACCGCGAGGGCCACTCTTCAACAACAACCCCCAAGTCGTTCAACTGTTGAATGGCTGCTTCCAGGTTGCGGCGAACCTTGGGCCGGTCTTTGCGGCTGGCCAATGGCGACTCGGCCACTGCAATCACCCGGCCATAGCGCCAGGCCCCCGCCGGCAGAGCGATCAACGCGTCGGCAACGTCGGCGAGGCGCAACTGCACCTCCTGCCGCCTCGCCGCTTCCGGCCGCAGCATCGTTCCCTGCCCCACCGTGCTGGGGTTGGCGTCAACCATCGTAACCCGCAAAGTCAGCCAGTCGGCGTCGGCCGATAGAAACGGATTGGCCCACGCGCTGGGCTCACGCACATCCACATACAGGCTTTTGGTGGGCAACGGTATGCGCGCCAGTTGGTCGCGCTGCTGGTCGCGTTTGGTGGCTGCGGCCTGTGCGGCCTGCTGTGCCTGCTGTTCGGCAGTCACGGCATGCTGCGCAACTCCAACCACCGCCTGCTCTTCTTTGTGGCACGCCGCCATGCTCATGCCAAGCAGCAGCGTCGCGGTTACGCGCAAGGTCGCCGATGAGTTGACGCGCAGGTGTTGACTCACCAGCACAGAATACCAGCATCAGGAATGTGCGTGTCAGGTGAAAGGGCCTGATTGCATGGACCGACACTAAACCTCGCTGCGCTGGCGATCTTTGCCCCGACTCCCGAGCAGGCGATTGTTTTTGGAGGGAGCATGTGTTTTGGGAGGGAGCAGGGGCATTTATGCCCCTGAAAAAGGCGGCTGATAGATTGGCCTTTAGGCCCGGGCATTCCTTGGCTGGGAATAGAGGGCCCGACCAATGCCCCCGCTGACATGCTAACTCGCTAACCCGCAGAGCGGGGCTGACTCGCTGAACCGCACGTCAAGCGTGGCTGAGCACAACCCCTCACTTCCCAATCATCCCGCGCGCAATCGCATCCAGCATCCCGTTCAAAAAATTGATCGACTCCGGCGCAGAGTAGCGCCGCCCAATCTCCAAAGCCTCATTGATCACGATGGGAAACGGAGTGCCCTTGAACCCCAGCATCTCGCCCACCGCCATGCGCAGCAGGTTGCGGTCCACAGCCGGCATCCGCTCCAGCCGCCAGTGTTTGCTGTTGGCCACGATCAACTCGTCAATCTGTTCCTGGTGTGCCACAGCCACGCGGAACAGATCCTCTGCAAAGCCTCGCACCTCGGGTTCCACCTCGTCGCCGGCCTTCCAGAATGTAGCCCTCACCTGGTCCGGCGTCTGCTTACCAATGTCTGCCTGAAACAGCATCTGCATGGCCAGCTCGCGCGACTTGCGCCGCGTCCCCGCGCTCAAGGCCGGCCGCCTTGAACTTGGCGACCCTGAACCTGGCTGCCCTGAATTTGGCCATCCGGCACTGAATTGACCTGCGCCTCACCGCCCTCGCGCAGCTTGCGCTCCAGGCTCACCATCTCGATAGCCGCCACGGCCGCCTCAAATCCCTTGTTCCCTGCCTTGATTCCGGCTCGATTGAGAGCCTGCTCCAGCGTCTCGCAGGTCAGCACGCCAAAGCTGTGCGGAATCCCGCTCTCCTGCTGCGATTGACCGATGCCTCGCGCCACCTCGTTGTAAATCGCCTCATAGTGGGCCGTCTCACCCCGTATCAAACAGCCCAGCGTAACGATCGCGTCCACCTGGCCCAAATTTGCAACTGTCCGCGCCGCCGCCGGTATCTCCCACGCGCCCGGCACGCGAATCACCTCAATCTCAGGCCGCGTTGCGCCGCTGCGCAGCAATGCGTCCAGCGCCCCTTCCAGCAGCCGCTCCGTAATCACCGCATTCCAGCGCGCCACCACGATGGCAAACTTCATCCCGGCAGCGGAAAGATCGCCCTCCACTGCCACCGGCTTGCCCCTTACTGGATCGCTCCACTCCCAGAAGCTGAATGCAAACCCCGGCACCGGCTCAACCGCAAACATCCTCGACTTCCAGTGCGTCTCTGTCACCGGCGACAGGCGCACCGCAATTTGATCGCCGCCTTCCGAACGCAGCCAGCTCCCGGCCGCCTGGTGCACCGCATCCAGAGCAGTCACCTCGACCAGCACATCGGCCGTCGAGGGGAATTCACCATCCACAATCTCCAGGTTGCCCAGCGGCGCAAGAAATGCCGCGCCACGGCTGTTTTCTTCGTTCCACCCGGCTCCCTGGGCAAATCCCAGCGCACCCAAAAAACTCGCGACGCGATCGTAGACCGCTCGGCTTCCGGCAAGACGAAGAAAGGAAATCCCCTTGATCATTGTCTTATTCTCGTTGCCTGATTCTATCGCGCGTTAGCGGCTCCGCACCCTTGCTACTGCCCGCTGCCCTCAACGGAAAGGCGGGCGCGAGCCGGCCTTTCAACATTTGTGTCAATGCGGGCTACGCTACGTCGTCGACCGCGGCTTGACGGCGATGGCCGTAACCGGCACCACCGACCCGGTTCCCGAATATGTGCAACCGATGTCAGTTCCCCCGGCAGAAACCGGAACGCAGGACGGCAGATTAGGTGCAATCTGCTGCGTGTCGGTCGGTGGATTCGCCGCGCTCACGTTCTGCGGAATGCTGATGTAGTGAACCAGGTTATCGCCCGCCGTGCCGACAAAGAACAGCGTGTCATCAGGAGTGAACGCGCCCGTCAGCGCAGCAGTGATTGCCGAGCTTCCGTTCAGCGTCACGTAGCTCACTGTTCCCGGCGCGCCGCCGCTGCCCGTAACGTAATACGGCAATGAGGCGCCTGTGGTGTCTCCGTCGTAAGTGATGAATGCCAATGCCGAATTCGGTGCCGGAACAACTTGATTCACGGCCGAAGCCTTTACGCCGCTGACCGCAACCTGGCTGAGCGTGTGGGTGATGTTCAGCGGCGACAACGCGCCGCTGGACGACACCGGGCAGGTAGCCGGAGTTTTGCTGATTGGGTCGATCGGAATGGTGATTCCAATGTCGGACAACGTTACCCCTCCGCCACTCAGAGCCGCCCCCAGAATATGCTCCCCATCGGTAGTGGCCGCCAGCACATCTGTCAGCGCATCTACCGAGTCCCCTTGCGGATAAAACAGGATGCCGCCGCTGACCGTCTGGGGGCACCACGTATGCGCCACCGTCGGGTCGCCGCTCAGATACGCTCCCACGCCAGGTATTGTGATTGCCACGCTCTCTGCGCCCGGGTTGGCCCCGCCTGAGGCGGCCAGCGGGTAGCTGGTCCAGCCGGTGTTCACGTTGTAGACGTACAATCTGTCGCTGTGGCCCGCTCCGGCAGCAGCGCTATCGGTGATGTATAAGGTCTTCGCATCCGGCGTCCAGGCCGCGGAAGTACCCATCCCGCCAAAAGTCGAACCTGTGCCGCCGGCGATCGTGTACAGATAAAACACCTGCCGCACCTGGTCGTTGATCAGCAGTTGCGCGTTATTCGGAGAGACCGCCAGAACCACCCCTGGCGCATTGGGGTCCTGCTTGCTGAGCGTGTTCGTGCTGGTCGCGTAGAACATCAACTCGTGCGGCGAACCAAAATAAAGATCGGTTCCGTTGCGGTCCATCACCATGGAATTCGGCACATACGGCAGGCGAACCGTCGAGCCCACCGTGCCGCTCAACAGTTCTATCGGCACAAAGTACTGCGACTGGCCGGGCGACCCAAACCACGCATAGTCGCTGGCCGTTCCTGGAACGGTGATCTTCACCGGATTGGACGAGATTGACAGACCCGTGCCATACAAACCCGTTTCATTGATTGGAGAAGGATTGCATGTCGTCGGCTGGCAGATGGCGTACACCGAGGCCACGCCGGGGAAATTGGTCGTCACGCTTCCCGTGGGAGTGGCCGTAATGTCGATCGGGTCCGTGGACTGGTAATCAAGCGTCAGGCCGGTAATGGCGTGCCCTAGCGTATCGACGACAGTGGTGCTGAGGTTCTGCTGCACGCCCTGGGTAATTGTCCCAACGGTGGCCCCGTCCGCCAAAGTCACATTGATGCTCGCCGGCGGGCAGGTGGAAAAAAAACCGGCCGAAGAAGCGCCGCCGGCCACCGAAGCGGTGATCACCGTCGTGCCGGGCTGCTCAGCCGTTATTTGATTGGTCTCGCCATTGATCGATGCAATCAACGCGGTTCCCACCGTGTAAGTGAGTGTGCCAAGGGGCGCCGTGCAATCCGGGATCGCGCTCAGGTTCACGCCGGGCGGAAGCGCGCAGGCAAGGTTCGGGTTTGCAGCGCCAGTCACCGAAGGCGGCGCGCAGAACAATTGCTGCTGGTTGTGGGTTCCCACATAGCACGCCTGCGCGTCGAGCTGCGCCAACACGCCCTGCGAAAGACAGGCCTGCGGCCCCTCAAGAGTCACCGAGGTTACCTGCGCGTGAACGTGAACCTCCACCGGATTCGAGGTCACCGAACTTGCCGAAGCCGTGATAGACGCCGTTGAATAGGGCAGCCCCCCCGTCGCGGGCAGCGGGTTGGGAAAGTTGCAAATCGTGTAGTTGGCGATGCCGCCGCCAGTGTTCCGGTTCCAGGTCCCGGCGCAAATATTACCCGTGGGCGAAATGTCCACCAGCTGGTTGTTCGTCGTCCCATAGGTATAACTCGCCACGGTGGCCTGGGTCCCCTTGCATGTCTTGGCGGTGGGCGAGGAAACCTGCTGCGTCTGCCCAAAGGCAAGAGAAATGCCCGTGGTCTGCGGCGACAGAAAGATCGATGCCACGTCTGTGTTCCTCAACCCGTAGCCTAAGCCGTTGCAAAAGTTCCCCGCTGGATTGCGTACGCAGCCGGAGATCGATATTCCGGCCGGTATGGCCACGCACAACAAACAAATAAGCGTCAAAAACCGCCGCATGAATCCTCCCCGCCCCGCCTCGTCAAACCGCGGAACGGTCCCTCCGAATGACGTCAAAAAAATTGTTTATGGCAACTTCAGAAACCGGCCAGACCGAAACCAATGCACTCAAGGGAGCGACGCTTCTCAATTTCCGGTCCGTCTCTGAACATGCTCTGCAATGGCCCGCCTGCATCTAAAGGGTTGGCCCGCAACCGATGAAATCCGCTCCTAAGCTCAAGGCCCGGCTCCCGGCGGCGCGCTGTCCTCCTGCGCAGCCAATCAGCGAAACCCGCTCACAAATCTCCAAAGAAAAGTGTATCAGGCGGGCCGTCCCCCGCGGAGGTCCACACCGCGGCCTCCCTACTCCCTAGTCCCTATTCCCTAGTCCCTATTCCCTAGTCCCTATTCCCTATTCCCTAGCCCTTCAGCCCTGCTCCCATAGACTCCGCAGCGCGCGGTTGGAAAGCAATCTCAGCTCCCCGCTCCCAGGTACTGGGCAAACCACTCGACCGCCCGATACATTACGTCGCGGGTGTGAACGGGGTCCACAAACCCGTGTCCCTCATTCGGATACACCACCAACTGCGTTGGCACATGCTGGTCGCGCAGCGCATGCCAGAACTCGAACGACTGCGGCGCCGGACATTCCCCGTCGCGATCGCCAACGACCACGAGCGTCGGCGTCTTCACTTGTTTGATGTAGCTGATTGCCGAGCTCCTGGCGTAAACCGCCGGGTCGTCGTACACAGTGGCTCCAAAGTACGGAATCATCCACTGGTCGATCGAGTTCTCCCCATAGTAGCTCTGCCAGTCTGAGATGCCCGCCCCCGCCACCGCCGCCTTGAACCTCTGCGTCTGGGTCACTGCAAACATGCTCATGAACCCGCCGTAGCTCCAGCCCGTCAGGCCCACGCGGTTGGGGTCCACAGGGTACTTGGCCAGCACCGTATCCACGCCGGCCAGAATGTCGCGCAGATCGCCATAGCCGAAGTCCTTGCGGTTAGCCTGGGTAAACTCCTCGCCCTGCCCGTAGCTGCCGCGCGGATTTGGCTGCAGCACAAAGTAGCCCAGCGCAGAGAATGCTGTCGCGCTCAACCCGCCGCGCCCGCCCCAGTGCGCCACTACCGCCGCCGCCGGCCCTCCATGCACCTCCACAATCAGCGGATACTTCTTCGCCGGATCGTAGTCCTTGGGCAGCATCAGCCAGCCCTGCACATGGAATCCATCGCTCTTCCAGTTCAGCGAAACGCTCTTTCCCCACGCCGGCTCCACGCCATCATTCAGGTGCGTCAACTGCATCACGCCATCCAGCCCAGCACCCATCGTCGTCCCAGGCTTGGCCTCATATACCTCCGTCGGATGGTCGAACGTGCTGGCGTGAAACACAAACAGCGAGTGGTCTGCCGAGGAAGACAAGCTCAGCTGCATCCGTCCGTCGCCCACGCTGCCCGGAATGCTGAACACCGGCGAACCAAAGCTTGTAGCCACACTCTCGCTGGTCCGGTTCCCCTGCAGCTGGAGCCGCACCAGTTGACAGTTGCCACCAGCCAGTTCGCTCACAAAAATGTGCTCATCGCCGCTCCACTCAATCCACGCCGGCGACGTGGGCCGATTCGGCGTAAGATCCACCGGCTGCCCTCCATCTGCGGAAACAATCCACACATCCCCGCCCGTCGATCCCTGGTCGCTCATCAAGCCGCCGATGAACGCAATCGCCTTCCCATCCGGCGACCATCGCGGCACCGCAATTTGCAACCCGTGCAGCGCTCCTGAAACATCCGCCGGCGCCAGAATCGCCTTGGCGGAGCCAGCTCCCACGTCGCCCAGATCCTGCGTGTACAGCTTCGCCACCCACCAGTTGTTCTCACCCGGTGGATCGGCCGCCACAAACGCCAGCCCCTTGGAATCCGGACGCCAGTCAAATTCATACACATGCAGACCGGCGGCTGTGGCAAAGACCGGAGCCACGGGCTTGGCAGCATCAACGCGCGCCACCGCCACCCGCTGAATCTCCACTCCATCCTCGCCAATCACACCCGATGGCGGTTTCATGGCCGCCAGCGCCCCAGCCGACCGAGTTGCACCTTCCACATAAAGGAGGGCCACCTGCGTCCCATCCGGCGAAAACTCCGGCGCTTCAACATAACCCTTCAGTTCCGTCAGTCGCCTCGCCGGGCTTCCGTCCACCAGCGCTATGTATAAGTCCCTCTGCTCGTCCGGCTTCGCGCAATCGGACAAGAATGCCAGCGCCTTCGAGTCCGGCGCCCACACAATCTGCCCCTCGTGGCAGTGCTGTTCCGGCTTGGCCGCCGCCGTCACGCGGTCGCTCTTTCCCAAATCATCAATTGGCGCCACGCGAATCTCCGCGCCGTCCTTCCCCATCTGGAGCCACGCCAGCCGCTTGCCATCCGGCGACACAGCCACCTGCCCCATCGTCCGGCCTCGGTTCAGCCCCTTCAGTACGTCGTCGATGTGGGACCTGTCCGGCGCCTTGCCCGGCACATTCGCCGCAGCCGAGCCCTGCGCCAACGTGTACCAGGGGTTGAGAATCAAGCCCAAAATCAAGGCAGCGCCAACCATCGGGCCGCCGCGAAAACATTTGCGAATCGTCATCAAAAACATAGGGAAATCCTATCAGGCATGATCAGGAGCCGCGAAAGCGGGCGGGGCACGGCCTGACCGGAAACTCCAAATTACATAGACAAACTAACTCGGAATTACGCCTTTGACAAACCCAAGACAATCTGACCTAGAGTGAGCAACACGGGACAGCCAAGCTGCTTGGCTGAGTGATAGCCTGGTGCCCATGTCCGATCACGTAAGGATTTCAAGTGTTGAACAAGACGGCGGCGATGGCCTGATTGTGACGTTCTCAGATGGGACGATAGGCGGGTATGTAGTTGAGGAGTTGTTGGCGCTGAGACCGTTACGAGAAGAAGTCCCAAAGACGAAAGCCCTAAATCTTCCAGAAATCTCAGCACCGCAGTCTTAGGAAACTACTCAGGAACGCTCATCGGCGTCGAATTCTGCTAAGCTTTCCCGCGTGACCGAAGAACTCACAAGAAGCGTGAGAGTCATTCACTGTCTAGAACGGTCGATCCGCGTCTTGGAATTGGTACGGGACGGCGCGCAGCGGGTGGTAGCCAACGCAACGGCATACTGCGAAGAGCATGGGGAGGCATCTGAGAGCAATCAGACCGCTGCAAAAGCGCGCATTTATATCGCCACCTGCAACAGGGCGATTCGTCGAGCGAAGGCACGAATTGACGAAGTGGGAAGAAAGGGCGCGAAAGCGTGGTAATTATCCCGACCTTCCGCCACTCTCTTTAGGCCTCAGAATCTTCTTTACGGGCGGCCTCACCTTCAGCACGTCCTCCATCACTCCCTCGAACGGGAGCGTGATGAGCGGGATGTGCGGGATCGGTTTGGAGTTTGCGATTCTGCTGGATGGTTCCATCAGCCTACCCATCCTCCCCCAAAGGAACCCTTGATCCACTCGGAGAATTCAAAGGGCACGGCGTCACAAGCTGCGGAAAAACTAATTCGGGCGGTAGGCTTCGGATTCTTCGTCTGGAAGACCAACGGACCCACTCCCGGCAAACGCTTGCTCCGCATCCGCGTCCTATCGCTCACCCACCAGCGCATCACGCTCTGGCAGTCGATCGAACGCGCCCTCGGCTATGGAGCCTCCACCCTCGAAGCCGGATTCGGCTTCCTCCAGTACTTCCTCTATCCCGACCACCGCTGCATCCACGACCGCATCGCCGAAACCATCGTCGTCCTTGACCCGCGCAAGCCAGGGCCACTTTCAAAGGATTAAAGACCCGCCAGGAGCAATGCAGCGGGATAGAAGGAAAGCACGCTTGACATTCTCGTGGTAGATAATGTAAAGTAAGGTTGTCATTTAGGAAAGGAAACCATCCATGCTTCACTATTCCAAAAACCTCAAACCCCTCCAGCGCCGCTCCGGCACTCTCTTCGGCACCTGGCTGATTCTGACCATGCTGACCTTCGCCGCCGCCCACTTGGCTTTTGAGCATGCTCTATTCTCCAAGGCGGTTCTGCGCCTGATCGAGCTGCTTCCCGCCATTCCCGTTGCCGCCATGATCTTCATCGTGGGCCGTTATCTCGCACGAGAGACCGACGAATTCGTCCGCATCCTGGTCACTCAATCCCTGCTCTGGGGCCTCGGAGTCACCATGATCGGCGACATCGTCTTCGGAGTCGTCTTTGAAGACTTCTCCACCCACGGCCTCTCCCAGATCTACAACATCGACGTCTTCTGCATCACCGCCCTGGCCGCGCTCTTCATCCAGTTGCGGAGGAACCAATGAAGAACCGCCTTCGCGTCCTCCGCGCCGAGCGTGGCTGGAGTCAGGCCGATCTCGCCACCCGCCTCGAAGTCTCCCGCCAGTCCGTCAACGCCATCGAGACCGGCCGCTTCGATCCCAGCCTGCCCCTGGCCTTCAAACTCGCCAGACTTTTCGACACCACCATCGAATCCATCTTCAGAGACGAGATTTGAAGGGGCGAGGCTTCATAGGCTGCAGCGAGATTCAATCCGGAGGGAAACAAGATTCTATCCGGAGGGGAACAGGATTCAATTCGGAGGGAGGCGGGGGTTTCAACCCCCGCAAAAGCCCGACGAATGATTATGGGCTTTAGCCTCGGAGGTGCGCTTCTCTTGCGTTTGGACCGAATGAATCCCTGTTTCCGCGGCCTGTTTGAGAGCAACCCTTGATTCACCCGGGGAATTCAAACGGTACGGCTTCAAACGCTGCGAAAAAACTAATTCGGGCGGGAGGCCTGGGATTTATTAGTGGTCCAAGTCGGAAATAGCGAATCCTTCCCAACTTCTAACGCTAGTTTGCAGATAATATCTTCCCTTCAGCGCACAATAACAATATGCGAACCCTCTGCGATACCCATCCCCTTCGCGAATCGGGAACGCACCACCTTGCACATACCCACCCCTCCATTTACCCATTTTCCATGAAAACAAAGAACTTAAGCCAACCGTTACTTTTGGGGACGAAGAAAACAAATAACTTACGGAAGCCAAGAAAGCGCAAAACAGTCCCTTTTCGTCGCAAAACAGCGCATTTGGCCGGGAATCGTGCGTCAATTGGATATCCGATGCCGACCGTGCCTGCCCTGCCGCGCTCAGGGCACGTTCGTCTTGCGAACCATCTTGTAAATCGACAGCTCGCCCCTGTCGTCATCGTCGAACGCCGGATAGCTCGCCACCTTCTCGAGTTGAAAACCAGACAGAAAACTCTCTTTCTCCGCGACCGTATCGCTCCACGCCAGGTACCACCCCGGTTGATAGCGCGCCACTTTCTCCGCCATATCTTCCGTGCCAAAACCATCGGTGATTGCCGGTATGCCAGTCATCAAGGATATCTGCGGCCCGCTAACTCCCAGCATAAGTGCCTTCTGTCCCGGATGGCTCCGAACGATATTCCCTATCGAGTTAGCCGCATCACGGAAGTCGCAATCCCGGTGAGTTAGAAACTGACCGATCATTACAATATTTGCAACCACCGCTCCGATCATGGCAATCAGCAAAACAAACGCCGTCTTCCTTGCATGGACCATAAGTTCGCCAAAGGTCAGAACCACGATGCAGACAAGCGGCGCAAGCATCACGAGGAAATACCGCGGCGCGTAATCGTCCTGGCGGCTGAAGATAAAGACCGACTGCGCCGCAATCGCCATCCACGACGCCGCAAACAGCGGATTGGTCCATAGCTTCCGTTTCCACGCCACCGTCAGCACGAAGATCAGCATACCGATTGGATACAAGTTCCGATCGATCCAGAAACAACTCTGCATGAGCTCTGAAAGCGTTGCAAAGGCCTGCCGCCACTCAATGTCGGGCATGGCATTCACGACGAAGAAGTATTTGTAATCGGCCCCATAACCCTCGGCCGTTGCCAGCGCGGCATAACCTTTGAGCAATGCGGCGGCGAGCACTCCAACTGCCAGCGTCGTCCGCAATAATCCGGCTGGCTTGCGGCCCATCGCCGACCATACCACCCAGAAAACGGCAGGAACCAACAAAGCCGCAGTCGTCTTTGTCAGCATCATCGCAGTAATCAGCAAGGCCAGAACCGCCAGCGGCCAAACGCGCCCTTCCGACGCGTACGAAGCCACCAGCAGCAGCAGGCAAAATTCGAAGACCACCAGCGTATCCAAAATGGCCAGCCGGCTGAAAACGAATGCGAATGGACTGGCCGACAAAAGCAGCACCGCAAGAAGCGCCGGCGTCTCGGCCTTCACGCTTGTGTAGCGGCGCACAAGAGCAAAAACGACGCCCAAAGTGGCGATCGAAATCACCACATTCAGCGCCCGAGCCGCCACCACGCTGACTCCGGTGAAATGAAACACAGTGCCGAGCAGCAAGGGCCAGACCGGCAACGCAACCCCCGGATTGTAGTCGCCCGCCACATACCAGTGACCGGTCAGAAAATGCATCACAGCCGCACTTGCCCACCAGCCCTCATCGGTAAACTTAGCCTGGTCGATCATCCATGGCGAGTAGTTTGGAAAGTCGGCAGTCAGATAACAGAACTTCAGAATGCTCAGCGCGCAAACCGCCGTCCAGATTGCCATGCGAACAGAGCGCCGCGCCAGCCAGCCGTCCAAGTCGAGATTCATCCCTCTAAACCCGTGTGCTCCTCGGCTGGGTGCCCCAGAGCCTGCCCTGAGCCTGTCGAAGGGTCTCGATTTTGAGACCTGGGAATCTACATTTGCGGCATCAACCATGAGCCGCCGCGTGAATCGCCAGCAGCCGTTCCAGCAGCGGCTTCAGCAGCTTCAAATCCAGCGCGTTTGCGCCGTCGGACTTCGCGTTCGAAGGGTCGTCGTGGACCTCCAAAAAAAGTCCATCAATCCCCGCCGCCACCGCCGCTCGCGCCAGCAGCGGAATGAACTCCGGCTGCCCGCCGCTCACCCCGCCGGCAGCCGATGGTTGCTGTACCGAGTGCGTCCCGTCAAACACCACCGGCGCCAGCCGCCGCATCACCGGCAGCGATCGGTAATCCACTACCAATGCGTTGTAGCCGAAGCTCGACCCGCGCTCGGTCAGGAACACCCGCTCATTGCCCGTCGACCGCACCTTTTCGACTGGATGCTCCATGTCCCACGGCGCAACAAACTGGCCCTTCTTGATATTCACCGCGCGCCCCGTCTTGGCCGCGGCCACCAGCAGGTCGGTCTGCCGGCATAGGAACGCGGGAATCTGCAGCACGTCAACCGCATCGGCCGCAATCTCGCAGTGGCGAGGTTCATGCACGTCCGTAAGCACCGGCAATCCCGTATCCTTGGCCAGGCGCCCAAGAATCCGCGTGCCCTCCACCAAGCCCGGCCCACGAAAACTCTTCACGCTGGTGCGGTTCGCCTTGTCGTAGCTGGCTTTGAAAATGTATGGAATGCCGAGGTCTGCGGTAATTCGACGGATCGCCTCCGCCATGCGGCGCACATGAGCCTCGGACTCAATCACGCACGGCCCGGCAATCAGGAACAGCTTTCCCGCCCCCACCTGCACCGGCCCGATTTCAAACGAGTTGCTCACCAAGCCGATTCTACCCTGTCAGCCGCTTGCGCCCGCTACACCAGCGTCGCCTGCTCCACATGGCTTGCCGACCACTCCCAGAGAGCCCGGTCAAGCGCATGCAGAGCGGTCGGCCCCGGCAGCTCCTCCTGCGGCGCAACAATCCCACGCTCCGCCAGCCGCCTGCAAAATTCCACGTATTCTGCATAGAATTCGACATTATGGCGCGCATGTCCCAGTGCTTCCAGGGCGCGAAAATCCAGAACGTTGTACCGCTCCGGCGCAATTGCCGCCAGAATCGCTGAGGCAATCGGCAAGTCGATGCCACGCAGTGACGTCAGCGCCTCCACCGCAGTCCGCACCGACGATTCGGGCGATGCCGCAACTGCCAGAACCCGCTTGATCTTCGCCTCGCTGTTGCCCACCAGGTAGTGAACCATCCGGTCCGACTTCCACCGGACAATCACCTCCAGGTTCACCAGCGAGTAGTCACCTCCTCGAATTGCCTCCCCGGCCTCAAACGCAGCCCGCTCCAACTGTTTTTCCCTCATTCCGGCCTTTTGCCAATACTGCTCTGCCAACTGCTGCAGTTCCTGTGCATCGGGTTGAAGTTCAAATCGTCCCATGATGTCAAGCCCTCCGTACATAAAACGAAGTCACAATAGGCCCGGCAAAAAACCTTTGTCAATCACCAATTGCACACCTCGTGCTGATCCGTGCCGAGTGGTCCCAGCCACACCGGCGGAATGCTCTTCGCAACGAAAAGCGCCAGGGGACTCGCCCTGAAAACCTCCAACGAGCCGCAAGCCCCGGCGTTCTCGCCCCCGGCAATACAGGGTCAAACGATCCCAAATCCTTACTCTTGATCAGTAGAAAAGCCACAATCTCAATCATAAATGGTATTTTTTATGGTAAAATACCATCATGTCTACCACTGTCGAGATCGACAAAGCTGGCCGGATCGTCGTCCCCAAAAAGCTCCGCGATGCCCTTCACCTCACTCCCGGTACCCGCTTGAAGGTGGAACGCAACGGCGACACCCTAATGCTGGAAGCCGATTTCCCCGAACCTCGCCTGGAGATGATCGACGGCCTGTGGGTCATGACCGGTGGGCGACGGCTCACCGCTGAGGATGCCAATGCAACGATCAACGAGCATCGCGAGCGGCGCATGAACTTCGTCGCCGGCCTCTCTGACGAGCCATGAACGCGACCATTGCGGTCTTCCTCGATACGTCGGTCCTCATCGCTGCAAGCGACGCCGCCGATCCTCGCTACCCAGGCAGCCGTTCTCTGCTGGCCGCCGCCACACCGGCCACTGCTGCCTGCGGCGCGCACACCCTGGCTGAGGTCTACGCGGTTTTATCCCGTATCCCCGGCGGCAAAAAGGTGCGCCCGGCGCATGCCGGCCTCCTCGTCGACCAAATTGCCAGCAGAATGACCGTTGTCTCCCTGAGCGCCAAAGACTATTCTGCCACCCTCCGCGAAACAGCCCGCATGGGCCTGTCCGGCGGCATCGTCTTCGATGCGCTGCTACTGGCCTGCGCCCGTAAGGTCAAGGCCAGGCGCATTTACACCTGGAACGAGAAGCATTTCCGCATGGTCGCTCCAGACCTGGCCGACCGAATCTTTACGCCGTAGGGCATTGTCTGCAATAAAACCATAAATATGCTAATATGCCTTTATGCGTACTACCATCGACATTCCGGACCCAATATACCGCGAGATGAAAGTTTGCGCGGCCACCGAAGGCACGACCCTTAAGGAAATTATTTTGGAAGGGGTCGCGGTTAGGTTGCGCGCTGGGCGAAGGGCTGCGATCCAAAACGACCGCCCCAGGTTCCCTGCGATTCGATCCACTAAACCGGGGTCCCTGAAACTTGGCGAGGAAGGTGTTTACGAGTACATCCCTTTTCCCTGACGTGAATGTGTGGTTCGCACTGTCGCACGAGATTCACCCGCATCACCACGCAGTCGCGGCGTGGGGAGAATCCCTCGGCAGCAATGAGGCTGTCTATTTTTGCCGATTCACCCAACTTGGACTGTTGCGTCTGCTTACCAACCCAAGCGCGATGGGGAAAGACGTTCTTACCCAATCACAAGCGTGGAAAGCATTCGATGCGATCCTCGAAAGTCCAGGAAATCAGATGATTGAGGAACCGCCACGAATCGACCCTCTGTTCCGGCAAAACACCAACCGGGACGAGGTCTCAACCAAGCAATGGGCGGATGGCTATCTCTCGGCATTTGCAACAGCCGCAAGTCTCACGCTGGTCACCTTCGACCGCGCTCTGGCCGGAAAGTTGAGCGATGCGCTGCTGCTCAGTTGATGCAAAGCCAATCACGCATTCGCCCGTCAAACGGTGAGCCGATTCATGATCGAGCTATCGAATGACCTGGTCGCTGAGTACAGACTCGGGCGCCAGTCTCGTCAACCGGTTCTTATAACTCGCCGTCACAAACTCCCTGAACAGCGGATGCGGCTCCAGCGGCTTCGACTTGAACTCAGGATGAAACTGGCAACCTAAGAAATAAGGATGCCCGGGAATCTCCACGATCTCCACATAAGTGGCGTCCGGCGTAGTGCCGCTGATGCGCAGCCCGCCGCCCGAAAGCAAAGCTTCATACTCCCGATTGAATTCATACCGGTGCCTGTGCCGCTCGCTGATTTCCGTTGCTCCCCCATAGGCCTTGGCCGCCATCGAATCCTCCTGCAATATGCACGTCCACGCGCCCAGTCGCATGGTTCCGCCCATCTCTTCCACGCCCAGCAACTCGCGCAGTTTATAAATGATGCGGTGCTGGCTGGCGGGGTCGAACTCGCTGGAGTTAGCGTCCTTGAGCCCGCAAACATTGCGCGCAAATTCAATGCAAGCGGTCTGCATTCCCAGGCAAATTCCAAAGTAAGGCACCTGTTTTTCGCGCGCATAACGAATGGCGTTCAGCATGCCCTCGATGCCCCGCTTGCCGAATCCTCCCGGGACCAGAATCCCATCGAAGCCTGCTAACTGGTTTTCGTAACTCCGGTCGTCAGGAGTCTTCGATTCCAGACCCTCCGCCTCGATCCAGGTAACATTGAGTTTCAGCTTCTGCGAGACTGCTCCATGCGTCAGCGCTTCCTTAATTGACTTGTAACTGTCCTCATACTCCACATACTTACCGACAATCGCAATTGAGACAATATCCTTGGGGTGGTAGCAGCGGTCCACGAGATCTTTCCATGCACCCAGGTCGGCCTCCGGCGCTTCCTTGTGCAGGTACTTCAAGATAAGAGCATCCACACCCTCGGCCGCAAACCCCAGCGGCACCTCGTAGATCGACGGCACATCCTTGGCCGCAACAACAGCCCGCTCTTCCACGTTGCAGAACGCGGCGATTTTCTGTTTTATCTCCCGGCTCAGGTTGCGATCGCAGCGGCAGAGCAGAATGTCGGCCTGAATCCCGATCCCCAGCAGTTCCTTTACTGAGTGCTGCGTCGGCTTGGTCTTCAGCTCCTGCGCCGCGGCGATCCACGGCACCAGCGTCAAGTGAACGAACACCGTATTCTCGCGCCCCAGCTCCTGCCGCATCTGGCGGATGGCCTCAAGAAACGGCAGCGACTCAATGTCGCCCACTGTGCCGCCGATCTCCACAATCGTCACGTCCGCACCATTCGACGACACTTTGCGCATGGCGTTCTTGATCTCATTCGTCACGTGCGGAATCACCTGCACCGTCTTGCCCAGGTAGTCTCCGCGCCGCTCCTTCAGGATGATCTGTTCGTAGATGCGCCCCGTAGTCAAGTTGTTATCGCGCGACAGCGGCGCGTGCGTGAATCGCTCGTAGTGTCCCAGGTCAAGGTCCGTCTCCGCGCCGTCGTCGGTCACAAAAACTTCGCCGTGTTGAAACGGCGACATGGTACCTGGATCGACGTTTAGGTAGGGGTCAAACTTCATCAGGTTCACGCGCAGGCCGCGGCTCTCAAGCAGGCAGCCGATCGAGGCCGCCGCCAAGCCTTTACCTAAACTGGACACAACTCCGCCCGTCACAAAGACATACTTTGCCGACATCGCCGCAACCTCGCTCTTGAATTGTTGTGATTGGCCGTACCAGGGGTCCACAATCAAGTATGGCAGAGTTCCGGATCAGAATGAAGAAGAAAATTTGCCGCCCCGCACCACGATAGAAAAGTCCGACCATAATATCTCTGAATTCAAAGGCTTGTAGGATTCGCCTGCTGTGTAAAACTGGACTCTCAGGCCCATCGCACCTTCTCATCCCGCGCGGATTTTAGTCGCATCAAACGCCAACTTGCTCCCGGCAAGCCACGCGGCTACGATTCTGAGTGGAAGGAACTGCAACCATGGCAACAATTACCTCGCAACTCCGCAAACTGGGCGCAACAGGCCCTGAAGTTTTTCCCATCGCCCTCGGCTGCATGGGCATGAGCGGCATCTACGGCCCAACAGATGACGCGGAGTCGATCGCCACCATTCATTCGGCCATCGACGCCGGCGTCAGCCTTATCGATACGGGCGACTTCTACGGCATGGGCCACAATGAAATGCTCATTGGCCGAGCCCTCCATTTCCAGCGGGACAAAGTGTTGCTCTCGGTCAAATTCGGCGCGCAGCGCGCCCCAAACGGCGCCTGGCTTGGATTCGATGGCCGACCCGCCGCCGTGAAGACTGCCCTGTCCTATTCGCTCAAGAGACTCGGTGTCGATCAAATTGACATCTACCGCCCCGCGCGCCTCGACCCGGCGGTGCCCATCGAAGAGACCATCGGCGCCATTGCGGAGATGGTCGAAGCTGGATACGTGCGCCACATTGGCCTCTCTGAAGTGGGCCCGGAAACCATCCGCCGCGCCGCCGCCGTCCACCCCATCGTCGACCTGCAGATCGAGTACG
>Ga0182024_10007206_pt1 | contig 24058 bp, 23 predicted proteins | sample P32metaG_FD_120480 | JGI IMG/M metagenome (GOLD analysis project Ga0182024, IMG submission 120480) | Permafrost microbial communities from Stordalen Mire, Sweden - P3-2 metaG (Illumina Assembly) | ecosystem: Environmental > Terrestrial > Soil > Wetlands > Permafrost | place: Sweden: Stordalen...
CAGCAGCACCCGGACATGATGTGCGAGGTCTTCATCCTCGCCCCCACCGATCTCGTCGACCACGACGAGATCCCCCGCAGCTAGCCGCCCAGCGACCCACACTGACTCGGCGCCACGAGCGGCGGCCGTGCGCCCTCGGGCCTCAAGCCGACCAACCGAGAAAGCGACACCGCGAAGGGCCGCCGGGCCAAGGTGCTGGGGGGCCTGCGAGCGGGTTCCCGCCACCTAGAGGCCCCTCCCTTCCTACCCCTGCTACATCCCGATCCCGACGTACTTCAGTGACAGGTACTCGTCGATCCCCTCGGCTCCGCCTTCGCGGCCGAAGCCGGATTGCTTGACGCCGCCGAACGGGGCGGCCGCGTTGGAGGCAACGCCCTGGTTGAGGCCGACCATGCCGGTGTCGAGCGCTTCGGCGACGCGGATCGCTCGGGCCAGGTCGCGCGTGAAGACGTAGCCCATCAGGCCGTATTCGGTGGCGTTGGCGGCGGCGATCGCCTCCTCCTCGGAGTCGAAGCTGACGATCGGCGCGACGGGTCCGAAGATCTCCTCGGCCAGGACGCGGCTTTCGACCGCGACGTGCGTGAGCACGGTCGGGCGGTAGAAGTAGCCGGGCCCATCGAGCGGTTCGCCGCCGGTCAGCACGTTCGCGCCGCGGTCGACCGCGTCGAGCACTAGCTCGTGGACCTTGCTGCGCTGGGTCTCATCGATCAGCGGTCCGACATCGGTGTCCGGGTCGACGCCGCGCCCGAGCCGCAGCTGCTCCATCCGGGCCGCCAGGCGCCGCGCGAACTCATCAGCGACCGGCGCAGCCACGTACAGGCGGTTGGCCGAGGTGCAGGCCTCGCCCATGTTGCGCATCTTCGCCATCATCGCCTGGTCGACCGCGAGCTCGAGGTCGGCATCCTCGAACACGAGCAGCGCGGCGTTGCCGCCGAGCTCCATCGACATCCGCAGCATCTGGTCCATCGCGCGGATCGCGAGCTGGCGGCCGACCTCGGTCGAGCCGGTGAAGGAGATCTTCCGAAGGCGCGGGTCATCGAACAGCGGGTCAGTGACGGCGCCCGAGCGCGACGTCGTGACGATGTTGAGCACACCTGGCGGCAGCCCGGCGTCCTCGAAGATCTTCACGAGCGCGAGCATCGAGAGCGGTGTCTGCTTGGCCGGCTTGACGACCATCGTGCAGCCCGCGGCGATCGCCGGGCCGATCTTGCGGGTGCCCATCGCGAGCGGGAAGTTCCACGGCGTGATCAGCAGGCAGGGTCCGACCGGCTGGCGCATCGTCAACAGTCGCGCCTTGCCGTTGGGGCTGACCGAGTAGCTGCCGTGAATGCGAACGGCCTCCTCGCTGAACCAGCGCAGGAAGTCGTTGGCATAGGCGACCTCTCCGCGTGCCTCCACCAGCGACTTGCCCATCTCCAGCGACATCAGCATCGCGAGCTCGTCGGTTCGCGCCGCGATCATCTCGAACGCGCGCCGCAGGATCTCGCCGCGCTCGCGCGGCGGATGCGCGCCCCATTCGGCCTGGGCGTGGGCAGCGGCGCTCAACGCCGCCGCAGCATCGGCCTCGCCGGCGTCGGCGATCTCACACAGCGCCTGTCCGGTGGCCGGGTCCTCAACCTCCAGGCGAGCGCCCGACTCGGCGGGGCGCCAGGCGCCTGCAATAAACAATTCCTTGGGTACTGCGGCGAGAACTTCGGCTTCAGTCATGGTTACCTTGGCAGTAGTGGGCTGGCGTCGAGCCGCAACCTTCCTTGCCCTGCCCGCGGCGATTGCTGCCGCGCAGAGTGCGCAGGCCTCGCCCGTGCTCGTGATCGAAGGTGCGGGTGACGGTCATGGCGTGGGAATGAGTCAGGTGGGCGCAGAAGGGTTGGCGCTGCATGGCTATAGCGCGAAGCAGATCCTCTCCCACTATTACACGGGGACGTCGCTTGGGCACCTCGACGGCGGCCGCTTCGTGACCGTGCTGCTCCAATCCGGCCTTCGGAGCGTTGTCTTCAGCGGTGCGAGCCGCGCCGGGCCGCGGCATCTCAACACGAGCTCGATCTACATCGCGACCGGTGCTTCCAGCGGCAGGATCGCGCTCGAGAGCGTGCAGGGGCGACTCCTGACCTACCTCGCGGCGCCGCTGGAGCTCAGCGGGCCGGCGCCGCTGACACTCGGCGGGGCCGCGCTGAGCGGCGTCATCGACGGTCGCTACAGAGGCAGCTTCCAGCTCAGCGAGAACGGCCGCCGCCTGGATGTGGTCAACCGGGTCGGGCTTGAGAGCTACCTGGAGGGGGTGGTCCCGGCGGAGAGCCCGGCGAGCTGGCCGGCCGCGGAGCTGGAGGCCCAGGCGATCGCGGCCCGCAGCTACGCGGTCGCAAGCCAGCCCCAGCAGGGCTTCGACCTCTACGGCGACACCCGCTCGCAGCAGTACGGCGGCTACGACGCCGAGACCCCGATGAGCGACGCCGCCGTCGAGGCGACACTTGGCGAGGTCGTGACCTACGGAAGCAAACCGGTCGCGACGTTCTACTTCGCGAGCTCCGGCGGGGAGACCGAGAACGTCCAGGACGCCTTCCCGGGAGCCGCGCCCGAGCCGTATCTGACGGCGGTGCTCGACCCCTTCGACGCAACGCGCTTCGGGCCGGTGACGTTGACGCTGCACGCCGCCCAGCACAGGCTGCGCGGACTCGTCCACGGGTCGCTTGAGTCGATCGTCGTGACGCGACGCGGTGTGTCCCCGCGCGTGGTCGCAGCCAATATCGTCGGGACCCGTGGCACCACGGCGGTGAGCGGCGACGTTCTCGCCGCCGCGCTTGGGCTCCAGAGCACCTGGGCTTGCTTCAGCGTCACCTCGGACGCGGCACGCCTGGCGGCAGACTGGGCGCACGCCTGTGCGCGCCCGTCGCGGCTTCGCCAGATAGCGCCGATCGGCTCCACCGGAGGCGGCACGATCGCCCCGGCGGGCGCGACGGGACCAACCCCGCCGACGGGCCAGAACGTCCCGGTCGCGCCCGCGGGCCCGGCCGGCGGAGCGGTCGTCCCCACCGGAGCGACCGGGACGAGCGCTACGAGCGGCTCCAACGGAGGAGGCGCGCGGGCGCCCAGCGGATGAGCGGCGAGCTGCTCGCGGTCGACACGCCCTGGCTGCTCTACCGCTCCCACTTCGGGCTCCCGAGCTCGATCCGCGGCACCGGCGGCGCCCGCGTGGGAGCGCTGTTGGGGACCGTCAACACGATTCTCGCGCTCGTGCAGTGGGGCTCGCCGCGGGCGGTTGTGTGCTGCATGGGCGCCGAGGAGGCCGACTACCGCGTCGCGCTATACCCGCCGTACCACGCCCACCGCGACCCGATGCCCGACGAGCTTCGCGCCCAGTGGGAGCAGGCGCCCACGTTGCTCGCAGCGCTCGGCTGGAGCGTGAGCGCCGACGACGCACTCGAGGCCGACGACCTGATGTGGTCCTACTCCCGCGTCGAGGCGAAGGCCGGCGGGCGGACCCTGATCTGCTCCGGCGACCGCGACCTCTACCAGGCCGTTGACGAGCACACGAGCGTGCTCGAGCTGCGTCGCGACGGGCCTCCGGGGATGATCGACGCGGCCGGCGTGCGCCAGCGAAGCGGAGTCGACCCGGCCCAGATCCCCGACCTGATCGCACTGCGCGGCGACCCCTCGGACGGCCTGCCGGGCGCGAAGGGGATCGGCGCTAAGACCGCCGCCGCGCTGCTCGCCGACCACGGCACACTCGAGGGCGTGCTCGCCGCCGCCGACGAGCTGCGGCCCCGGATCGGAGCGACCCTGCGCCAGCAGGCCGAGGAGCTGCGCGCCTTCCACACGATCGCGACGCTGTGCGACATCGACGTCGGGCGCCCACCGGACGCCGCCACCGATCATGCGCGTGGCGCGCAGGCGGCCGGCGCGCTCGGGATGAAACAGCTCGCCAGTCGGCTCGAAGCCCTGGCCGCCGAAGCGGGGCTAGCTCTCGGGCAAGAGCTCGGGCGGCAGCGCCTCGGGCCCGTCGGGGTAGACCCAGGCGGCGTCCTCGGGCGTGAACTTCTCGCGCGGCGTACCCACGATCAGCCATAGCTGCTCAGCGTCGGTGTCGTTGAAGACCTGGCGCACGGTGTCAGGGTCGACCACGACGGCCGATAGCGGCTCGAGCGTCAGCAGCTCGTCGCCGATGCGAATGCGCCCAGTGCCCTGGAGCAGCACGTAGAGCTCGCGCTCGGCCTTCTGGCGGTGGCGTGTGTTCGTCTGACCGGGCCGCAGGCGCCACAGCCGCGCCGACTGCTCACCCAGCTCGAGCTGGCTGGCGATGTCGCAGTTGTCGACCTTCATCACCCGCGACGGCTGCCAATCGGCGTCGGCGGCATGGAGTGCGCGGTGGCCCATGGCTAGAGCACCTTGGATAGGAACAGCTTCGTGCGCTCGTGGCGCGGGTTCGCCAGCACCTCACGCGGATCGCCCGACTCGACGATGACTCCCTCGTCCATGAACACAAGCGCGTCAGCGACCTCGCGTGCGAAGCCGATCTCGTGGGTCACGACGATCATCGTCATGCCCTCGCGCGCCAGGTCGCGCATGACGTCCAGGACGTCGCCGACCAGTTCTGGGTCGAGCGCCGAGGTCGGCTCGTCGAACAGCATCAGCTTGGGCTTCATCGCGAGAGCCCGCGCGATCGCGACGCGCTGCTGCTGGCCGCCGGAGAGCTGCGAGGGGTAGCTGGCGAGCTTGTCCGACAGGCCGACGCGCCGGAGCAACGTCGTCGCCTCCTCAGTCGCAGCCGCCCTTGCACCACCACGTACAAGTCGGGGCGCTTCGATCACGTTCTCGAGCGCAGTCTTGTGCGGGAAGAGATTGAAGCGCTGAAAGACCATGCCGATCTCGGCCCGGCGCTTCGCGACCTCTCGGTCGGGCAACTCGTGGAGCTTGCCACCGTGCTCGCGGTAGCCGACGAGCTCGCCGTCGACCCACAGCCGGCCGCGGTTGATCTTCTCCAGATGGTTGATCGCTCGCAGGAACGTGGACTTGCCCGAGCCGGATGGACCGATGATGCACATGACCTCGCCCCGCGCGACTTCGAGCGAGATACCGCGCAACACCTCAAGGCGCCCGAAGCGCTTGTGTACCCCCTCCGCCTTGACCATCGGCGCAGACGCGGTCATCGGATCGATCCCCCCTCGTGCCGCTCGACGCCGCCGAGCGGCCCGAGCGGACCGAGCGCCACGGGGTCGTGGCGCACTGAGAACACCCCGCGCCGGATGCGCTGCAGCGGCGTCGGCGGCAGCTCGCGTGAGCTGCCGCGCGCGTAGTAACGCTCCAGGTAGTACTGCCCGACATACAGCACGGAAGTCAGCACGAGGTACCAGATCGATGCGACGATCAACAGCTGGATCGGCTCGAAGTTGGCGCCGGCGATGTTCTCGGCCGCTGAGAGCAGATCCGCCCCCGCAACCACGAACGCAAGCGACGTCGTCTTGAGCATCGAGATCGTCTCGTTGCCGGTTGGCGGGATGATCACGCGCATCGCCTGCGGCAGCACGATCCGCCGCATCGTCTGCAGTCGTGTCATGCCGAGCGAAAGTGCCGCCTCGGTCTGCCCTTCGTCAACCGAGATGATCCCGGCACGCACGATCTCGGACATGTAGGCGCCCTCGTTGAGCCCGAGCCCGAGGGCGACGGTCAGGAAGGGCGTTACGAGGGAGTTGGCGTTGATAGCAACGAATTGCGGCCCGAACGGGATGCCCAGGTGAATCGACGGGTAGAGGGCGCCGATGTTGTACCAGAAGAGAATCTGCACCAGGACGGGAGTCCCCCTGAAGAACCACACGTAAAGCCAGCTGCCGCCGGCCACCAGGGGGTTTGGCGAGAGGCGCATCACCGCCAGCAGCACACCCAGCACGATCCCCAGCGCCTGCGCCGCGACCGTCAGTTCGATCGTTACGACAACGCCGCTCGTGATCCGGTGATCGAAGAGAAAGTGCCCGACCTGGCCCCATCCGAATCGCGGGTTGGTCGCCATCGAGTTGACGATCGCGACGGCAAGGAGAAGCACGATCGCAGACGCCACCCAGCGCCCGGGGTGGCGGACCGCTACAGCCTCGATGTCCTCCGGGCCGTGCGAGTCCGGCGCGCTGAGCGGGACATCGGACACCCCCGCTCCTCCTGCTCAGCGCGCCGGCGAGACGAGCTCGTTAGGAGATCGCCCCGTTGAGCGCGGGATGGGTGTCGGCGCCGGACGCGACGCCCCACTTGTTGAGGATCGACCCGTACTTCCCGCTCTTGATCAGGTCCTGCAGAGCCAGGAGGATCGCCTTGTCGAGCGTGCCGTCCTGCTTGGGTACGGCGATGCCGTAAGGCGCGACGCCGTAGCTCTGTCCAACCAGCTTGAAGTTCCCGTGAGACTGCTTGACCTGGTAGGCCGCAACCGGCGAGTCGGCCATGCTGACCTGGGCGCGTCCGCTGGAGAGCGCGAGATTGGCCTCGGTCTGGTTCGGATAGGGGAGCACGTCGTCGGGCGTCTTGCCCTCCTTGGTGCACTTCGCCTTCTGGCCGTCTGCGTCAGACTCCTCCGTCGTGGTGCTCTCGACCGCAACCTTGAGGCCGCAGAGGCTGTTCAGGTTCGTCACCTTCGGCCCCCCCGAGGACTTCTCGAAGAAGGAAGTGCCGGCCTCGAAGTAGTCGACGAAGTTGACCTGCTTCTCGCGCAGCTTGTTATCGGTAAATGACGACATGCCAACGTCGAACTTGCCCGAGGTCAGTCCGGGAATGATCGTCAGGAATGTCGCGTTGACGACCTTCACCTCCAGGCCGAGCAGCGGGAAGATCGCGTTCGCGAGGTCCGCGTCCATGCCAACAACGGTGTGGCCGTCGGAGCCGATGAACTCATTCGGGGCATAGGTCGCGTCCGCGGCGACGATCAGCGTTCCCTTGGACTTGAGCTTCGCCGGGACCAGCGCCGCGGCGGCCTTGTCGACGCCGCCCGAGCTGGATGCGAGGGCCGGCACGGCGAACAGGCATCCGGCGAGAGCGGCGGCAACGGCGATGCGCGCGAGCGGGGAACGGAGAACGGGGATCTGCAAGACGCCTCCCAGGCAGTCAGGTGACCAGAGCGCGGCTAGCGTACCCCTTCCGCGTTCACCCGCGCGCCGCCACCACGCGCACGGTGTGAAGCAGACGGTCGCTCGCGCCGCGGATGCTCCCCCCGAGCTCGAGCGTGCGCCGGATGTAGGCGAGCGTCTCCGCCGTGAGGCGCTCTCCCGGCAGCACATTGGGGATCCCGGGCGGGTAGGTCGCGAGCGACTCGGCGGCGATGCGCCCCACCGCGTCGTCGGCCGGCACGACCTCCTGAGCGCCGAGGAAGGCCTCCCGCGGCGTCATCACGAGTTCGCCCCACGGCGGCGCCGGCGCGAAGCCGACGTCGACGCCGTCCGGCGCCAGCCCAGCTGCTTCGGCTACATCGCGCAGGGCGGCGACGAAGCGGTCAGCCAGCAGGCCCGGCGCTCCGCCCATCCCGAAGACGCCGACGACGACGTTCTGGCCCGCCAGCTCCAGATTGATGTCGGCGCTCTCGCGCAGCCGCTTCGCCAGCTCAAAGCCGTCGATCGCGATGCCTCGCACGTCCACCGCGAGGCGCAGCGGGTCGTAGCCATGCACGCCGGCCCGCCCGACGAAGCGCTGATCGAGCACGTCGAGCCCGGGGATCTCTCGGATCTGCGCCCGCGCGGCGTCGGCCGCTCGGACCGTCTCCTCGATCAGCTCGCGGCCGTGCACCGCCGCGCGGCGGCGTGCCGCATCCAGCGATGCGCACAGCAGCGAGTTGGGGCTCGTCGACTCCGTAAGCGTCACGGTGCGATCGACGATCTCCTCGTCCAGGCGCCCGCCCAGGTGCAGGATCGCGGACTGGGTCAGGCTGCCGACGATCTTGTGGGTGCTGGAGATGACGAGGTCCGCGCCGGCGGCGAGCGCGTGCTCGGGGAGCGCCTCGTGGAAGGCAAGGTGTGCGCCCCAGGCCTCGTCGACGATCAGCGGGACGCCGCGGGCATGCGCTACCTCGGCGAGCGTGCGCACGTCGGCGACAGCCCCGAAATAGGTCGGCGAGACGATCCAGGCGCCGACGGCGCCAGGCGTATCGGCGAGCGCCCGCTCGAGCGACGCCGGGGTGATGCAGTGGGCGATCCCGAGCTCCTCGTCGATCTCGGGCGCGACGAAGGTCGGCCGCAACCCGGACAGCACGAGCGCGTCAATCGTGCTCGAGTGGCCGTTTCGCTGCAGCACGACCCGCTCGCCGTAGTGGGCGAGCGCAAGCCCCGCGGCGAGGTTGCCCTGTGAAGCGCCGTTGACGAGGAACCAGCTGCGCCGGGCGCCCCAGGCGCCCGCGGCAAGCCGCTGCGCATGCTCGAAGGGCGTCGGCGTCGGGCCGATGTCGATGCCCCACGTCAGCGCCGGGATGTCGTGCGCGAGCGCTGCCAGTCCCAACGTGTCCACGAGCGCCTGGTCCGCGGCCGGACCGCCCTTGTGGCCGGGGATGTGCAGGCGCGCGGGGTCACGCGCCGCGTATGCGCGGATCGCGTCGAGGTAGGGGGCGTCGCGCTGGGTCGGATCGTGGCCTGCGATCTGACAGTCCTACCACTCGGCCGGCTCCGGGCGCGACGCGGCCCGCCCTGACGGGCTGTCGCGCTCACGCCCGGCGCCGGCCAAGCTCTCAGGCGACCGCGACGCCATCGAACATCGCGCCGAAGCGATCGACCATCATCGCGCGGCCCTTGACCTCGGCGATCACCTCGGGGCCCGCGACGCCTTCCCGGCCGGGCAGCTGGCCCGCGCCGCCCTCCGGCCCGAGCGGCACCGCGATCAGCGGCGGGAAGCGCTGATAGCTCGCGCGCTCGCCCTCACCGGTGATCATCGCGCGGATGTTCTCGGCGACGACCCGCGCCTGGGCGCCCGCGATGCCTGCCATGTTGCGGTCGGCGTCGGCGATGTCGCCAATCGCGAAGACGCGCTCGCCGACCGCGAGCTGCGCGTCCACGCGCAGGTAGCCGCCGCCGTCGCGCGCGTCGGCGAGCGCTCCACGCGCGTACTCGGTGTGGATCGCGACGCCGAAGCAGCGAAACCAGATGTCGGCGGCCAGCTCCTCGCCGGCCTCGGTCGTGACGAGGACGCTTGCGGCGGTCGCGGGCGCGACGGCCGGCAGCGCCCTCAGCGGCGTGCCGAGGCGCAGCTCGACGCCGAGCTCACCGAGCTGGCGGCGCAGCTCGTCGCGGAGCGCCTGGTCGTAGGGGCCCTCGAGGATGTCCTGCGCCTGATCGACGATCGTCACGTGCTTGTCAGGGAAGACGGCCTTGATCTCGCCGGCGAGCTCGAGGCCCGACGGCCCGGCGCCGATCAGCAGCACGCGCTCGGCGGCCCGCAGCGCCTCGTGGGCCGCCAGGACCCGCGCGCGCGCCGTATCGACGTCGGTCTCCTCGATCTTCGCCGGGAACGGGTAGGAGGAGCCGGTCGCGAGGACCAGGTAGTCCGGCGCCAGACGCACACCGGACTCGAGCGTGACCGATCGGCCCTCGACCTCCACCGCGCGGTCGCGCAGGAAGCGGCCGTCGCTCAGCAGCCGCTCGTAGGGAAAGAAGATCTGCTCGAGCCATTCGGGCTCGACCAGCGCCCGCCAGGCTGCCACGTTGTGCACGAACGCCTCCTTGGGGTCGACGAGGACGACGTCGGCGACGTCGTCGAGCGCCTTTGCGACCGTGATGCCGCCGTAGCCTCCGCCGATCACGGCGACGGTCGGGCGGCTGTTGCTGCTCGCTTCCATGAGCTCCTCATTTCGCTAGGAAAGGACAAGGGACAAACAGAACACTAGCAGCTAGTTATTTCGAAGCTACATCGCCGCTGCTAGTATGAACCTGTGAGCGAGAAGACCGCAGAGGCTCCGACCGTCAGCGGGCAATGCGTCGCCGGGGACGCGTCGCTGGCACGCGCCTTCAACTTCCTGGGCAAGCGCTGGAACGGGGTCGTGCTGGGGATGCTGAGCCGCGGGCCGGCCGGCTTTCGCGAGCTCTCGCGCGCGATCGGCGGCATCAGCGACTCGGTCCTCTCCGAGCGCCTCTCCGACCTGACGGCCGCCGGCCTGATCTCGCGCACCGTCGATGAGGGCCCGCCGCTGGCAGTCTCCTACGCGCTCAGCGACCGCGGGCAGGCGCTGGTCCCGGCGCTCGAGCAGATCGCGCGCTGGGCCCAGGAGCACCTGCCGGCCCCCGCCTGCTGAGTCGCGCACGCGCGGCGCCCTGCGCCCACGGCCTGGCGCCGCCCGTCTTGGCCCCGGCGACCACCAGCGCCCGCTACGGCGTGAAGCGCACCGTGATCACGTCGCCGTCGCGCATCACATAGTCGCGGCCCTCGAGCCGCAGCACGCCGCGATCGCGCGCGCCGGCGTAGCCGCCGCACTCGAGCAGCTCGTCCCAGCCGACCACCTCGGCGCGCACGAAGCCGCGCTGGATGTCGGAGTGGATCTCGCCGGCCGCGTGCCAGGCCGTGCGCCCGCGGCGCAGATGCCACGACTGCGCCGGCTTCTCCTCGCCGACGGTGAAGAAGGCGATCAGCTCGAGCAGCCCGAAGGCGCCGCGGACGACCCGGGTGAGCCCCGTCTCGCCGACGCCCAGCTCGGCGCGCATCGCGCCCGCCTCCTCGTCGTCGAGCTCGGCGAGCTCTGATTCAAGGCGCGCCGAGATCGCTACGGCGCCGGCTCCCTGCGCCGCCGCGTAGGCGGCGACCGCCTCCGGCACGACGTCGGAGCCCTCGTCGACGTTGACCACGAACAGCACCGGCTTGGCGGTGATCGGGCCGAGCAGGCGCAGCCCCTCGGCCGCCTCCTCGGGCGCCGGCACGGTCCGCGCCGGGCGCCCGGCGGCGAGTGCCTCGATCAGCGCCTCAAGCCAGGCCTGCTCGGCGATCGCCGCGCGGTCGCCGCCGCGCGCGATGCGAACCACGCGACCCAGCCGGCGCTCGGCCTGCTCGAGGTCGGCGAGCATCAGCTCCGTCTCGATCGTCTCGATGTCGCCGAGCGGGTCGACGCGGCCCTCGGGGTGGACGACGCTCGAGTCCTCGTGCGCGCGCACGACGTGGAGGATCGCGTCGGTCTCGCGGATGTTGGCGAGGAAGCGGTTGCCGAGGCCCTCGCCGCGGTGGGCGCCGGCGACCAGGCCGGCGATGTCGTGGAAGTAGATCGTGTCGTGGACGATGTCGCTGGCGTGCAGCAGCTCGGCGAGGCGGTCGAGCCGCTCGTCGGCGACGGGGACGACCGCGACGTTGGGCTCGATCGTCGTGAACGGGTAGTTGGCGGCCGGGACGCCGGCGCGCGTGAGCGCGTTGAACAGCGAGGACTTCCCGGCGTTGGGAAGCCCGACGATCCCTATGCGCATCTGCGCGCGGCCGAGCCGATCGCCGAGCCGAGCAGCGCGCCGGCGAGCACGTCGGAGGGGTAGTGCAGGCCGAGGTACAGGCGCGAGAGGCCGAGGCCGGCGGCGAGCGCGTACAGCGGCGCCGCCGGAGCGCCGGCCGCGGAGAAGACGCGCGCGGCGGCGAAGGAGCTCGTCGCGTGGGCGCTGGGAAAGCTCAGCTGCGTGGGCGTCGGCGTCAGCGGCGGCAGGTCGGCGAGCTGCGGGCGCGGGCGGCGGATGGCGAACTTCAGCGCGGTGTTGAGCACGTAGGCGCCCGCCACCGTGGCCGTCGCACGGCGCCAGCGGCGGCGCTCCTCACCGGCGGAGCACGCCGCCGCGCCGGCGCCGAAGGCGAGCCAGATCGCGGCGTGCTGGCCGAGGCCCGAGAAGGCGGCCACGGCGCGCTCGCGCCCCGGGGTGTGCGCGAGCGTGCGCGCGGCGCGCAGCAGCGCGAGGTCCGCCGCCATCGCGCCGGAGGAGCCCTCAGGCACCAAAGCCCACGCGCGGCTCGTCGGAGTCGACGCGCAGGTAGGCGACCTGGGCGAGGTCGATCGTGACGGAGCCGTCCTCGAGCTCGAGCTCGAACAGGTAGCTGCGCTCGCCGCGCAGCGCCTCGCGCAGCGTGCCGAGCGCGGCGGTGCTCACGCGCACCGCCAGCACCTGGCCGCCGGCGAAGCCGATCGAGGCGCGCGTGTGGCGCTCGGGGCTCACGCCGGCGCCGCCTGCACGAGCTCTGTGAGGACGCCGCCGGCAGCGTGCGGGTGCACGAAGGCGATGCGCGAGGAGCGCACGCCGGCCTTCGGGAAGCCGTCGACGAGCTCGACACCGCGCTCGCGCAGCAGCGCGAGCGACGCGTCGAGGTCGCCGACGCCGTAGGCGACATGGTGCATTCCGGGCCCGGCGTCGCCGATCACGCTGTCGGGCGACAGTGGCGCGAGCAGCTCGATGTGGCTCTCGCCGATCTCGAGCAGCGCGACCTCGAGGCCAAGCTCGTCGAGCACCTCGCGATGCACCAGCTCCATGCCGAAGCTCTCGCTGTAGACCGACAGCGCCGAGTCGATCTCGGCGACGACGATCCCGACGTGGTCGATGCGCTCGAACATCCGGCGGGGATTCTACGCGCCGGGCGCCACCGCCACGCGGGGGCGAAGCCCGCCGCCCGGCCCGGGCAGCGCCTCGACCTCGCGCGGGCCGAGCTCCGCGCCGCAGCGCTCGCAGCGGCGGCGGGAATCCAGCGCGCCGCCGCAGTCGCGGTGGCGCAGCAGCACCGGCGGGCCCTCGGGCCCTGAGAGGTGGCGATCGCCCCACCACAGCAGGTCGACGATCACCGGCCACAGCTCCAGCCCTGCCTCGGTCAGGCGGTACTCGTCGCGCGGCGGGTGCTCCTGGTAGCGGACGCGGCGCATGATGCCCGCGTCCACGAGCCGGCGCAGGCGCGCCTGCAGGATGTTGCGCGCGATCCCGAGGCTCGCCTGGAACTCGTCGAAGCGCCGGCGCCCGAGGAAGGCGTCGCGCAGGACCAGGAGCGTCCAGCGCTCGCCGATCAGCTCGAGCGATCGCGCGATCGAGCAGGTCTGTCCGTCGTAGTCCGAGCGCAGCACGCCAGCGATTCTACAGCAGTGAGTTGCATCACGCAACGGATGTGCTAGCCTCGTCGATTGCGTGATGCAACTCACCAGCACCGAGCCCCCGCAACCCGCCCCAGCTCACACATTCGCCCGAGCGGACAGGACGACGACAGTGCCACAGCCACAACAGCGCTGGAAGGTGACCGCCGTCGTGCTCGTCGGCGTCTTCATGGCCTCGCTGGACCTGTTCATCGTCAACATCGCCTTCCCGGCGATCGAGCACAGCTACCACGGCTCGAGCCTCTCCGGGCTCTCCTGGATCCTGAACGCCTACACGATCGTCTTCGCCGCGTTGCTGGTCCCCGCCGGGCGCTGGTCTGACCGGCTCGGGCGCCGGCGTGGCTTCCTGGCCGGCCTGTCGATCTTCGTCCTCGCCTCAGCCGCCTGCGCGTTCGCGCCGTCGGTGGCGACGCTTGTCGCCGCGCGCGCGCTCCAGGCGAGCGGGGCGGCGCTGATGCTGCCGACCTCGCTCGGGCTGCTGCTGCCCGAGTTCCCGCCGGCGCGCCGCGCCGGCGCGATCGGCCTGTGGGCAGCGATCGGCGGGGTCGCGGCGGCGTTCGGGCCGCCGCTGGGCGGCCTGCTCGTCACGGTCGACTGGCGCGCGGTGTTCCTCGTCAACGTGCCGATCGGAATCGCCGCGATCATCGCCGGGCGCCGCGTCCTGCGCGAGCACCGCGACGGCGCCGGCGCGCGCCCCGACGTGATCGGCGCCGGGCTGCTCGCGGGCGCGATCTCCGCACTCGCGCTGGGGATCGTCAAGGGGCCCGACTGGGGCTGGAGCAACGCGCGGCCGCTGTCGCTGTTCGCCGCGACGGTGCTCCTGCTCGGCGCGGTGGCGCTGCGATCGCGCAGCCACCCGGCCCCCGTGATCGAGCCGGCGCTGCTGCGCTCGCGCTCGGTCGCGCTCGCCAACGTCGCCTCGGTCGTCTTCTACAGCGGCTTCTCGGTGATGCTGCTGTCCTCGGTGCTGTTCCTGACAGAGGTCTGGCACGAGTCGGTCCTGACCGCCGGGCTCCAGATCGCCCCCGGTCCCGCCGCCGCGGCGCTGTGCTCGTTCCCCGGCGGCCTGCTCGGGGCGCGCTTCGGGCAGCGCGTGATCGGCACGATCGGCGCGCTGCTGTTTGCGGCGGGAAGCCTGTGGCGGCTGCGTCTCGGCGTCCACGCCGACTACGCGGGCATCTTTCTGCCGGCCATGCTGATCGCCGGAGCCGGGGTCGGGATCGTGCTGCCGTCGCTGTCGGCGGCCGCGACGGCGCCGCTTCCGCCGGCGCGCTTTGCCACCGGCAGCGGCGTGCTTGTGATGTCGCGCCAGATCGGATCGACGATCGGCGTCGCGATCCTGGTCGTGCTGCTCGGCGCCGGCACGCACAGCTTCACGCCCGCGTGGTGGTTCATCTCGGCGAGCGCGCTGGGCGCAGGCGCGCTGCTGGCGATGCTCGGCCCGGTGCGGCGGGCAACTGAGGCGGCGGCCGCAGACGCAGGCCCCCAGCGCGAAGGTCAGTTACGCGAGCGGATCCTCACCGCGCGCGAGACCCCCACATAACCACGAAGCTACTGCTCGTCGCGCTTGGGCTCGGACGTGGCGGCGATCCGCGGGCGCGCAGGCGCCGCGTTGGCGACGATCCGCTCGATCGCGGGGCGCTCGAGGACCTCCGCAGCGCGCAGCTCGGCGGCCAGCTGGTCGAGCGTGGGGCGGTTGAGCAGGAGCATCCGCATGGCCGCCGAGCGCGCCTCGTGCAGCAGCTCCTCGCGCTCCTCGTCGCGCAGGCGCAGCGTCTGCTCGGAGACGCGCTCGTCGCTGACGCCGCCGCGGCCGGTGACGGCGACGGTCGTGCCCATCGCGTAGTCGGTGATCATCGCGCCGGCGGTCTCGGAGGCGCGGCGCAGGTCGTCGGAGGCGCCGGTGGTGACGGCGCCGAAGACGATCTGCTCGGCGGCGCGGCCTCCCAGCAGCATCGTCATGTGGTCGATCAGCTCCTCGCGCGTCTTCAGGTAGCGGTCCTCGTCGGGGAGGTTGAGCGTGTAGCCGAGCGCGCGGCCGCGCGGCACGATCGAGACGCGATGGACGCGGTCGACGGCCGGCAGCAGCTCGGCGACGAGCGCGTGGCCCGCCTCGTGGTAGGCGACGACCTCCTTCTCGTGCTCGGTCAGCACGCGCCGCGAGAGGGTGCCGGCGATAACGCGCTCGAGCGCCTGGTCGAAGTCCTCGTTGGCGATCTTGGAGGCGGAGCGGCGGGCGGCGAAGATCGCCGCCTCGTTGCAGATGTTGGCGAGGTCGGCGCCGGTCAGCCCGGAGGTCTGGCGCGCCACCATCTCGAGATCAACCTCCTCGACCGGCTTGTTGCGGACGTGCACGCGGAGGATCTCCTCGCGCGAGTGCACGTCGGGCGGGGAGACGTAGATCTGGCGGTCGAAGCGGCCGGGGCGAAGCAGCGCCGAGTCGAGGCGGTCGAGCAGGTTCGAGGCGGCGATCACGACGAGGCGGTCGCTCGAGCTGAAGCCGTCCATCTCGATCAGCAGCTGGTTGAGCGTCTGGTCCTTCTCGCCCGAGAGCCCGAGCCCGCGGTGGCCGCCGACGGCGTCGAGCTCGTCGATGAAGATGATCGCCGGCTCGTGCTTGCGGGCGATCCGGAACAGGCGGCGGACGCGGGCGGCGCCGAGGCCGGCGAACATCTCGACGAAGCCGGCCGCCGACTGGGCGTAGAAGTGGGCGCCCGACTCGTGGGCGACGGCCTTCGCGAGCAGCGTCTTACCGGTGCCGGGCGGCCCGTGCAGGAGCACGCCGCGCGGAACGCGGGCCCCGAGCTTGGCGAACTTCTCGGGTGCGCGCAGGAACTCGACGACCTCCTCGAGCTCGGAGCGGGCGTCCTCGACGCCGGCGATGTCGTCCCAGCCGACCGAGCTGAGGGAGTCGGGCTTGATCTCCTGCGGCTTGGTGCGCGGCATCGTCCGCACGACCATGGTCAGCAGCGCGACCATCGCCAGCAGGAAGAAGATCTCAAAGACCGGCAGGGCGTTGTAGGCCCATGCCTCGATGCTGGTCCATGCGCCGGCGATAACCACGCGCGAAGCTTACCCGCGCGCTGGTGTGCCCCAGGAGGGGTGAAAATCGCGACTCCTGGGGATGTTCCTACCCAGCCAGCAGGCCGACCACGAGGTCGCGGAAGAAGCCCGTCGCGAACTCGAGGTCGCGCACGTCGATGCGCTCGTCGGCGCCGTGGATCAGCGGGTCGGTCTCGAAGCGGGTGCGCACCCGGTGAGGGAAGAAGCCGTAGGCCGTGCACTCCGGGAAGGCGTCGCGGAAGGTGCGCGAGTCGGTGAAGCCCGGCAGCACCACCGGCGCGCAGATCGCGTCCGGATCCTGGCGCGCGATCCAGCCGCGGATGAAGTCGGCCATCGGCGAGTCGATCGGCGAGCGGTTGCCCATCACGCGCTCGGTCCACTCCAGCCGGTAGTGCTCCTCGCCCGCGAGCACCTCCTCGACCGCGTGCAGCGCCGCGTCCTCGCCGAGGCCCGCCGGGACGCGGCAGTCGACGACCAGGCGCGCCTGCGAGGGGATCACGTTGACCTTCTCGGAGGCGAACACGCGCGTCGGCGCGAGCGACACGCCGAGCATCGGCTCAAGCAGCGCCACCAGGCGCGGCTCCAGCTCGCCGACCCGAGCGAGCGCCGCGGCAGCGTCGCCGTCGGGCCCGAGCGCGCCGATCGCCTCGAGGAACGCCCGCGGCTCGGCCGTCAGGCTGTAGCTCGGCTGGCGGGCGGCGAAGCGCTCGAGCAGCGGCGCCAGCTTCAGCAGCGCGTTGTCGCCGAGGCGGGGCATCGAGGCGTGCGCGGCGACGCCGTCGGTGTGCAGCGCGAAGCGGAAGATCCCCTTCTCGGCGCAGCCGAGGCAGTAGACCCGCCTGCCGTCGTAGTCGATGATGCCGCCGCCGCCCTCGTTGACGAGGTAGTCGCAGCGGACCTTGTCGGGGTGCGTGGCGGTGAGCCAGCGCGCGCCGTCGGCGCCGCCGGTCTCCTCGTCGACGAGCGAGATCAGCAGCAGCGTCCCGCGCGGCGGGCGCCAGCCCTCGCGCGCGAGCGAGCAGGCCGCGACCGCCTCGGCGGCCGTCTGCGACTTCATGTCGAGCGCGCCGCGTCCCCAGACGAAGCCGTCGTGGACGTCCCCCGACCAGGGGTCGCGCGACCACTCCTGCGCCGTGGCGAGCACCGTGTCGACGTGCGAGAGCAGGCACAGCACGGGCCCCGGCTGCTCGCCCTCCAGGCGCGCGATCAGGTTCGGGCGCTCGGGCGTCGCGCCCAGCAGCTCGCAGTCGAAGCCGGCGGCGGTCATGTGCGCCGCGAGGTGCTCCTGCGCAGCGCGCTCGTCGCCGGGCGGGTTGACGGTGTTGAAGCGGATCAGCGCCGACAGGAGCTCGACGGATTCGCTGCCCAACCGCTCGTCCATCCACGCATCCTAGTGGGCACCGGCGAGCGCGCCCGGGCGACGGGCGATACTTGAGCCTGCGATGGAGCGTCTCTTCGAGGAGCCCCGCGGCGAGGCCCCGGCCAGCGCGCCGCTGGCCGCGCGGATGCGCCCGCGCACGCTCGAGGAGGTCGTCGGCCAGCCGGCTCTGCTGGGGGCCGGCGCGCCGCTTGCGCTCGCGCTAGCGCAGGGGCGGCTGCACTCGATGATCCTCCACGGCCCGCCCGGATCGGGCAAGACGACGCTGGCGCGGATCATCGCCGCCACCAGCGGCGCCGCCCTGGAGGAGCACAGCGCAGTCGAGGCAGGCCGCGCCGAGGTCCGCGCGGTGATCGAGCGCGCCCGCCACCGCGGCGGCGCCACCGTCTTCTTCCTCGACGAGATCCACCGCTTCAACAAGGCCCAGCAGGACGCGCTGCTGCCGGCGGTCGAGGACGGCGTGCTGACCTTGATCGGGGCGACGACCGAGAACCCGCGCTTCGAGGTGATCGGCGCGCTGCTTTCGCGGGTGAGGGTTTATGAGCTCGCTCCGCTCGCCGAGGGGGACGTCGCGCTCCTGCTGCGCCGGGCGCAGGAGCGCGGGGAGATCGGCGACACCGTGCTCGACGACGACGCAGTGGCGCTGCTCGCCGCGCGCAGCGGCGGCGACGCGCGGATCGCGCTGGGCGCGCTCGAGCGGGCGGCGGCGGTTGCTGCGCATGTGGACCTGGCGGCGGCGAGCGCGGCGCTCGCGGGCGGCCTGGTCCGCTACGACCGCGCCGGCGACCAGCACTACGACACGATCTCGGCCTGGATCAAGGCGACGCGCGGCAGCGACGTCGACGCCTCGCTCTACTACCTCGCGACGATGCTCGAGGGGGGCGAGGACCCGCGCTTCATCGCGCGGCGGATGGTGATCCTGGCCTCCGAGGACGTCGGCAACGCCGACCCGCAGGCGCTCGCGGTCGCCGTCGCCGCGGCGGCGGCGGTCGAGCACGTCGGCTTGCCGGAGTGCAGCTTCGCGCTCGCGCAGGCAGCGATCTACCTCGCGCTCGCGCCGAAGTCCGACGCCGCCGGCGCCGCGCTGTCGGCGGCGCGCGAGCTGATCCGAAGCGACGGCTCACGGGCGGCGCCGCCGGCGCTGCGCGGCGCCGCCGACTACGACTCGCCCCACCGCCACCCCGGGCACCTCAACTCGCTCGAGCTGATGCCGCCGGGGCTCGAGGGCGTGCGCTTCTACCGCCCAGACGAGGCGGAGGCCGCGCTCGCGCAGGCGCTCGCCCGGGTGCGGGCGGCGCGGGGCGTCTCGGAGGGCACGTGAGCGAGGGCGGGATGAGTGAGGAGCGCGTGGACGTGGGCGGCGCGAGCGAGGAGCGCGCCAACGGGTCGCTCGCCGGTGAGATGGTCGCGGTCACGCGCCTGTGGGCGCAGCTTCGCGTCGGCGACCGCGCGCGCTACCTCGAGCGCGCAGCGCAGGCGGTGATCGACGAGTTCGACGAGCTCTGCCTGGCGCTCGCGACCGAGGCTCGGCGGCCGCCGGCGGAGATCGCGTCGCTCGAGCTGCTGGCGGTGATCGACTCGCTGCGCTGGCTCGCCGACAACGCGCGGCGGCTGCTGGGGGCTCACCGCTTCGCACTGCCGCGGACACTCCACCCGCTGACGCGCGCGAGCGCCGGCCACGCCCCGGTCGGCGTCGTCGGGATCGCCGGCGCCACCGGCGCGCCGTTCGCGCTGCCGCTCAGCGCCGTCGGGGCGGCGCTGCTCGGCGGCAACGGGGCGATCGTGGCGCCCGTGGCGGGGGCCGAGGATGCGGCGCAGCGGCTGCTGGGCGTGCTCGCCCGGGCGGGGCTGCCCGAGGGGCTCGTGCGGGTCGCGAGCGCCGGCGAGCTCGCGGGCTGCGCGGCGAGCGTCGAGCTCGGCGCCGGGCCGAGCGCGCCCGACGCGATGATCGTGCTGGCCGACGCCCGCCTCGGCCTCGCGGTCGAGGGGGCACTGTGGGCTGGCTGCGCCGGAGCGGGAGCACTGGCCGGCTCGCTCAAGCGCGTCTACGTCGTCGGCGAGCGCTTCGAGGAATTCGTCGAGGCGCTCGTTCGCGGCGCCGGCGAGCTCGCGCCCGGCGATCCGCTCGCCGGCGAGACCCAGCTCGGGCCGCTGGCAGGCGAGCAGGAGGCGGCGGCGCTTGAGGCGGCGATCGAGGAAGCCGTGGCGCTCGGCGCCGTGCTCCACAGCGGCGGTCGCCGCTCGGTGCCCGGAGCGAGCGGCGTGCTGTTCGCGCCGGCCGTGCTGAGCGGGGTGCCGGCGGGCGCGCGGCTGATGCGCGAGCGCGTCGGCGGCCCGGTGCTGGCGGTGCGCGCGGTCGCCGAGGCGGTCGAGGCGGCGGCGCTGGCCAACGCGCCGGCGCGCAGCCTCGGCGCCTCGATCTGGAGCTCAGACCGCCGCCACGCGGTGCGGATCGCGCGCGAGCTGCAGGCGCGTGTCGTGTGGGGCAACGACCACGTGCCGGCGCTGCCGCTGCGCGAGGCCGCGGCCGAGGCGCTCGAACGCTGCGGGCGGGCGCAGCTGATCACCTGGGAGGCGTCGTCGGCGCGGCCGCTGTGGCGCTACCGCTACGACTCCGGCACGCAGCGCGCTGCGCGGGCGATCGCGCTGCTGCACTCCCAGCGCGACGGCGAGCGCGAGCAGGCGCTGCGCGAAAACGGGCCGGCGATCCTGCGCAGCGTGCTCGCCTCCGCGGCGCCGCGGCTGCGCCGGCGCTGAGGCGCTCGCGCCGGCGCGAGCGCGGCCCGGCGCCGCGCCCGGCGCATCCAAGCACGGACTCTAAGCTGTGTCCATGCCAGCCCAGGCCTACGCCGGCAAGGAATGCGTCTGCCAGTACCGCCGCGGCATCTGCGACCAGTCGTGCGTGCGCGACATGCTCGCGGTGCCGTTCTACATCGCCTGCCTGCGCCTCAGCGATCGCCGCTGCCTGGTCGTCGGCGGCGGCGACGTCGGCCTCGAGAAGGTCGAGGGGCTGCTCGCGTGCGACGCCGCAGTGACGCTGGTCGCCCCGAGCGCGCACCCGCAGCTCGAGCGGCTTGCGGACGAGGGGTCGATCACGTGGCTTCGCCGCGAGTACAGCCGCGGCGACCTCGAGGGGACCTTCCTGGTGGTCGCGGCGACCAACGACAGCGAGGTCAACATCGCCGTGCACGAGCACGCCGAGGCGCGCACGATGCTCGTCAACGTCGTCGACGTGCCGCCGCTTTGCAACTTCATCCTGCCCGCGATCGTGCGCACCGGCCCGCTCGCGATCGCGATCTCCACAGCCGGCGCCTCGCCGGCGCTGGCCAAGCGCATGAAGCGCGAGATCGCCGCGCAGTTCGGCGAGGACTACGCCCGCCTGGCCGTGATGCTCAACGACGCGCGCGGCTGGGCCAAGGACACGCTGCCCACCTACCAGGAGCGCCGCGCGTTCTTCGAATCGATCGTCAACGGCGAGCCGGACCCGATCGCGTTGCTGCGAGCAGGGGATGAAAGCGCGGTACTAGCGCTGATCCAGGACGCCAAGCTCGCCCACGCGGCCGCCTGAGCCGGCGATTCAGGCCTCCCGGGCTATGCTGCCCCGATGCCGTCGTACTCGGACGTCTGCCTATGAAGGTGGACGCTCCCGCGAGAGCTGCCGATGGGGAAGGTATGGGGCGAAGCCGCCATCGCCTGCTCGGGACGCTTGCCGCGCTCATGCTCGTGGCCGGTCTCTCCGGGCTTTCGTCGAACGCCAGCGCGACCGAGGTCGGCGTCAACGTTCCGACGACGGTGGGCTTCCAGGCCCCCAAGGTGCTCGCCGCGATCCGCGCCAGTCACCCGGCCTGGGTGCGCGTGTTCCTCGTCTGGAACGCGCTTGAGACCCAGCCGGGCGTCTACAACATCCCGCAGATCAAGGTCTTCCGCGACTTCTTCAACGAGCTGCCGAAGGGCACCAAGATCGACGCCGACGTCGTCGGCACGCCGCCGTGGGCGTCCGGGGGGTCGTCCTCCACCGCGGCGCCGCCGCTCGACGACGGCAGCTACGCGACCTTCATCAGCCACCTCGTGACCGTCTTCCACGGCCGCGTCAACGCTTGGGAGATCTGGAACGAGGAGCCCTCGCCCACCTGGTGGACCGGCACCGTCGCCCAGTTCGCCGGCCTGGTCAGGGCCGCCTACCCGGCGATCAAGGCCGCCGACCCGGCTGCGACGGTCGTCCTCGGCGCCAACAGCCCCCAGTGGCTGACCGAGCTCTACGCCGACGGCATCAAGGGCTACTTCGACGCCGACGCAATCCACACCGACACCTCCTGCAACGTCACCTCGCCCTACATCTACGAGTACAACCGCGACACGACCACGATCAACCGCTTCTTCTTCCTCGGCTTCACGGGCGTGCACCAGATCATGGCCGCCCACGGCGACGCCGCGAAGCCGATCTACATGACCGAGATCGGCTGGTCCTCGACGACCGCCGAATGCTCCTCCGGGAAGTGGGCCGGCCAGAAGCTCGCGGGCGTCACGCAGGCCACGCAGGCTACCTACCTGACCCAGGCCTACCACTGCCTGGCCCAGCCGCAGTACTCCTACATCAAGGCCGCGATGTGGTTCGAGCTCTACAACAACGGCAGCTCGACCGCCCCGCTCGACAACTTCGGGCTGCTGAACGCCAACTACACACCGAAGCCCGCCTTCAGCGCCTTCCAGCAGGAGTCGCTGGACGGTGACCACCAGAGCGGGCCGTGCGGCAACTTCTCGCCGCCGAAGATCACGATCCTGCGCCCGACGCCGAACTCCGCCTACAGCGGCCCGCTGCATATCGCCGTCTCGGCGTCGAGCCCGAGCAACGGCGTGCGCGAGATCACGATCAACCTCACCAAGCACATCCGCGAGCACTTCGGCGCCAAGAAGGGCTTCCCGGCGACCTTCAGCGCGGCGCTGACCTGGCTGGGCGCCAAGAACCTGCGCGCCGGGCCGCACAAGATCCAGGTCGTCGTGATCGACAAGCTGGGCAACGTCGCGAAGACGACCTTCAGCGTCGTGCACATGGCAGGGCCGGTCACGCTCGCGCACCATCACTCGCACCACTGAGCGGCGCCCGCGCCGCCTGCGGCGCACCACTGCCCGGCGCCTGCGCGCCGCCTGCGGCGCACGAGCACTACCGTTTGGGGGTGCTCCACGCTCCGACGCCCACACCGCCGCTGCCCGCCCGCCTCCATGCCGGGGACGGTGGAGACCCTGGCGGCCGTTGAGCTGCGGGGGCTGACGCGCCGCTACGGCGAACGCGTGGCGCTCGCCGAGGTCAGCGTCTCCCTGGAGGCCGGGCAGACGCTCGCGGTGCTCGGGCCCAACGGCGCCGGCAAGACGACGCTGCTGCGGCTGCTGGCGACGCTACTTCGGCCCCACTCGGGCATCGCCCGTGTGCTCGGGCACGCGCTGCCGGATGAGAGCTGGGCGGTGCGGGGGCGGATCGGCCTGCTCGGGCACGAGCCGCTGCTCTACCGCGAGCTGAGCGCCCGCGAGAATCTCGCCTTCCACGCCGCGCTGCACGGTGTCGCCGCCGGCGCCGCCGAGCGCCTGCTCGAGGCCGTCGGGATGGCGCGCCGCGCCGATGAGCCGGTGCGCACGCTCTCGCGCGGGATGGTGCAGCGCGTCGCGGTCTGCCGCGCGCTGCTGCACGACCCGGAGCTGCTGCTGCTCGATGAGCCGCGCGCGAACCTCGACCCCGCCGCGAGCGAGCTGGTCGAGCCGCTGCTCGGGCGCTCCTCGGGGCGCACGCGCGTGATCGTCAGCCACGACCCGGCCGGCGCTCTGGCCGAGGCCGACGTCGTGCTCGGGCTGGTGCGCGGGCGCGTCGCCCTGCTCGCCCCGGCGGCGCAGGTCGACGGCGCGGCGCTGCGGGAGCTCTACCGGTGAGCGCGCTGCGCGACGGCGCGGGCGAGCGCACAGAGGCGCCTGCCGCAGCGGCGGCGGTCCCGCTGCGAACACCGCCGAGCATCCGGGCCGTGGTCGCCGCGCTGCTTCGCAAGGAGCTGCGCGTCGAGCTGCGCACGTTCGAATCGATCCCGGCGATGTCGCTGTTCAGCGTCACGACCTACGTCCTCTTCCACTTCGGCCTGCAGCAGGACACCGTCAAGGGGCCGCTGGCGAGCGGCGTGCTGTGGGTGACGCTGCTGTTCGCCTCGGTGCTCGGCATCAACCGCCTGTTCGTCGCCGACGCCGAACAGGGCGGCTTCGACGGCTTCCTACTCTCGCCGGCGGACCGCAGCGCGCTGCTGCTCGCGAAGGCGCTGGCGCTGTTCATCTACCTCGTCGTGCTCGAGCTGGTCGCCGTGCCGGCTTTCGCGCTGCTCTTGCTCGGCTCCTCGCTGGCGGCGGCGATGCCGGGGCTGCTCGTCGTGCTCGCGCTCGGAAACCTCGGCGTCGCCGCGATCGGCACGCTCGTCGGTGCGCTGGCTGTTCGCACGCGCGCGCGCGACCTGCTCGGCCCGATGCTGTCGCTGCCGCTGCTGGTGCCGGTCGTGATCGGCTGCGCGCTCTCGACGACGCCGCTGTTCTCGGTGCCGGCCGGCGGG
>Ga0182024_10007207_pt1 | contig 24054 bp, 20 predicted proteins | sample P32metaG_FD_120480 | JGI IMG/M metagenome (GOLD analysis project Ga0182024, IMG submission 120480) | Permafrost microbial communities from Stordalen Mire, Sweden - P3-2 metaG (Illumina Assembly) | ecosystem: Environmental > Terrestrial > Soil > Wetlands > Permafrost | place: Sweden: Stordalen...
AAGGTGCTTGCACACAGCACGTCCGATGCCGCTCGAAGCGCCGGTGACGACCACGACCTTGCCACCGACCACGCGACGCACGTTTGCGGGAGTCGGCAGCTGCGGGTCGAGGTGTCGCTCCCAATAGTCCCATACCTTCCAGGCGTAGTCGTGCAGTGGCGGACACGTCACCCCGCTGCCGGCCAGCGCGGCCTGCGCCTGGGTCGCATCGAAGGTCGCCGGGTAGTCCATGTAGGTGAATGCCGCCTCGGGAATACCGAGACGCGACAACGCCTGCTTGCGCATGCGCTGCACTGCGGGCAGCGACCCGACTGCCGACAATCCGCCGGGGAGCATCCGCGCCATCCGCCGGTCGATTCGCAGCGCGAACTCCGGGGCGTGCGCGGCCCTGCAGAAGGTGTTGAGCGTGTCGCCGAGTGACAGTGGGGCCGGATCGACGATGTGGAACGCGCGACCATCGAGACCAGGGAGATGCGCGATGTGGTCGATCGCCTTGGCGACAAAATCGACCGGAACCAGGTTGAACGGCCCACCCTCCGGACCGATGAACGGCACCCACTGCGGGAATGCATCGCGCATCTGCTGGATGAGCTTGAAGGCGTAATACGGGCCGTCGACGCGATCGGCGTCGCCGGTCTCGGACGAGCCGATGACCATGCCGGGGCGGTAGACACGCCAGGGCACCGTCGCGTCGGTGCGCACGATGCGCTCCGATTCGTGCTTGGTCTTGTAATAGGGATGGTCGAGCTCCTGGCCCTCGTCGAACATCGCCTCGGTGAAGTTCCCTTTGTAGCGGCCGGCCACAGCGATCGAGCTCACCAGGTGCAGGCAGCCGGCATCGACCTCGTTTGCGAGCTCGACCACGGTGCGCGTACCGGTGACATTGGCGCGCTCCGTCTCGTCAGCGGGGGCGGTCAGATCGTAGACAGCGGCGAGATGGAAGACCTGGGCGCCGCGGAGTTGCTCGCGATCATCGATTGCCAGCGCGAGGCCCGGCTCGGTGAGGTCGCCGGTCAGGGCGTGCAGCCGCTTGCCCCCGGGATCGAGACGCTCACGCTGCGCGGCAAATCGGGCCCGGGACCCGGGGCGGACGAGCACGAAGACGTTGTCGCCACGTGCGAGCAGCAGCGGAACGAGGTAGCGGCCGAGGAACCCGGTCGCACCTGTGATGAAGTACGTCACGCGGCCGACAATAGCTTTTTACGACAATCGGAGACAGAGCAATGCCTGAGCCAGTCATCGTCGCCCTCGGCAGGTCCCCCATCGGACGCGCGATGAAGGGTTCGCTGGTCAACGTCCGCCCTGACGACCTCGCAGCGAGCGTCGTGACCCAGGTGCTCGATCGCCTGCCACAACTGGATCGATCGACGATCGATGACCTCATCTGCGGCTGCGGGCTGCCCGGTGGCGAGCAGGGCTTCAACCTCGGACGTGTCATCAGCATCCTTACCCGTATCAATGCACCCGGGACCACGGTCACCCGCTACTGCGCGTCGTCGCTGCAGACCACGCGGATGGCGGCGCACGCGATCCGCGCCGGCGAGGGCGACGTCTTCCTCAGCGTCGGCGTCGAATGCGTCTCGCGGTTCATGAACGGTTCGAGCGACATGCCCCAGTGCCACAACGAGCGTCTGGAACCGGGCAACGCAGAGGGATATCCGGACATCTACATCGCGATGGGACAGACCGCGGAGAACGTCGCCGCTCGCGAGGAGATCTCACGCGAGGAGATGGATCGATTCGCGCTCCGCAGCCAGCAGCGTGCGGTCGCCGCGCAGGACGACGGTTTCTTCGACCGTGAGATCGTCCCGATCGAGCTACCCCAGGGCGCCGGTACGCTCACGAAAGATGACGGGCCGCGGCGTGAGACGACCCTCGAGAAGCTCGCGGAGCTGAAGCCGGTGTTTCGGGAGAACGGCACCGTCACCGCGGGCAATGCCTGTCCCCTGAACGACGGCGCAGCTGCGGTCGTGATCATGTCGGACACGCGGGCGAAGGATCTCGGCATCACGCCGCTCGCCCGGATCGTGTCCACTGGCCTGACGTCGCTCGAGCCGGAATTCATGGGGCTGGGGCCGATCGAGGCTTCGAGACAGGCACTCGAGCGCGCCGGCATGACCATCGGCGACGTTCAGATCGTCGAGATCAATGAAGCGTTCGCTGCGCAGGTGATCCCGTCGGCCCGTGGCATCGGGCTGGACCCGTTCGACGATCGCCTCAATCCTCACGGCGGTGCGATCGCGCTCGGTCATCCCTTCGGCATGACCGGCGCCCGGATCCTCTGCACCCTGGTGAACGACCTGCAGACTGCGGACGCGACCATTGGTCTGGAGACGATGTGCGTCGGGGGTGGCCAGGGGATGGCGATGATCGTTGAGCGCCTCACCTAGAGGCTCTCTACCGGGTCACCCCCGTCCGCCGGGGCACTGGCGTGCCGGGAAGCACGACCTCGACCTCATCGTTGGAATTCGCGCTGGTGGACCGGCGCCGCGGGGGCCGGCTCGCCAGGATGATCGCCGCGAGCGCTTCGACGAGGACGTCAGCCTCGCGTCGCTCGAGGATGAGTGGCGCGAGGACCCGAACGCTCCCGCTCCCGGCGGGCAGGGTGAGGATCCCTCGCCGCTCGAGCTGTCGCAGCAGCATTGGCGCGTTGAGGCTCGTCTCCACAGCCACGATCGCGCCGCTGCCGCGAACTTCGCGGATCTCGCCGAGCCGCAGCGCGCGCAGCCGGCCCTGGAGACGCTCCGACACGAGCTCAGCGAGCGCGCGCAGCGTCGGGCCGAGTGCGGTGCGGATCGTTGCGTTGGCAGCCGCGCAGACCAGCGGCGGACACGCCTCCTCGTGGTCCGGTCGCGGCATCCGCGCCCGACGCGAGATCGACGGACCGACGGCGGTAACCCCAAACGGCATCCCGTTGGCCAGCGTTGACCCCAGGCAGACGATATCCGGCTCGACTCCCTGCGCCGCTGAGGCCAGGGTCGGTCCCATCCGCAACGCCGTCCTGACCTCGTCGACGACGAGGAGGGCACCGCTGTTCCGGCAGAGCTCCGCGACCGATGCGAGATACCCCGCGGGCGGCACCCGGACACCGGCTTCGACCTGAACGGGTTCCACGATGACGGCAGCAACGTGTTCGTCGAGCTGGTCGCTGAGTGCGTCGAGGTCGCCGAAGGGGACGCGCACCACCTCGAGGCTCCTTCCGGCGATGTCCCCGAGGCGTTGGGCGCCGCGACCCGCGATCCCCGACCCGTGGTCGGAGCGCTGCATGGCGATCAGCCGGGGTCGATCTGACGCGGAGGCGACCCAGGTGATCGCGAGATCGACTGCGGCCGAGCCCGACGTGGTGAAGCTCACGTGCGTGAGGGAGACCGGGATGATGAAGCTGAGCGCTTCGAGCAACTCCTCACGGAGGTCGTAGTCGAACCCCGGAGGGATACCGCTGAACGCCGTGACCTGGCTGGTGATCGCCTCGGTGATGCGCGGGTGGTTGTGACCGAGCAGCGTTGTGCCGCCGCTCGAGGTGAGATCCATGTACTGACGGTCCTCGTCGTCCCACACGTACGCCCCGCCGCCACGGACGAGACGCAGGTCGCGCGAGGAGTGACTCAGCTCGTTGAGCCACCGATCTGGCAGTCCCGCGCTCACCCTTGCACCTCCGCTATGTGCGGTAGCCTACCCGCACTGAGAGCGGCGTGCGGCGTTGCTTTACATTGCCCCGCTCGACGCAGTACTCTCCGTTTGACCCGCCAGCGCCGTGCGACGCGTTTGCGGATTCTCGGGGGATGGGAGCGCTTTCTGCGGGGGCCGGCGTTCGGGGGAGCGTCGGCCCCATTTACGTTCCTGGGTGCGCGCCTGACGGTCCCAGGAGGACTAGTCGCCCACCTCGATGGAGCGGTTGGGGTCGGTGATCCACTCGCTCCACGACCCGGCATAGAGCGCTGCGTCGATGCCCGCGAGTCCCATGGCGAAGACTCCCTCGGTGGCGACGACACCGGAGCCGCAGTAGACGGCCACGTCCTGGCCCGGCGCGGCGCCAACCGCCCTATAACGCTCGCCCAACGCTTCCTTCGTGAGAAAGGTGCCGTCAGGATTCTGGGTTCGCTGGGCGGGAACGTTGCGCGCGCCCGGAATATGACCGGCCACCGGGTCCACCGGTTCGGACTCACCGCGGAAGCGCTCCGGAGCCCGGGCATCAACGAGCACCCCCGTCGTCGCGATGGCAGCCGCGGCAGCCGCATCGAGGAGCGGCATGCCACCTTGCACCGCCTCGAAATCACCCGGCTTCGGGTCGTGATCACCGCCCTCCTCCACCGGGAGGCCGGCGGATGTCCATGCGGCGTAGCCCCCGTCGAGCAGCGCGACGTTGGGATGTCCGAAGTAGCGCAGCAACCACCACGCCCTTGCGGCGGACGTGCCCGTCCTCGCGTCGTATGCGACGACCAGCCGCGAGCGATCCACCCCGTGACGCCGCATCGCCCGACCGAACTCCGCGGCATCGGGCAGCGGGTGCCGACCCGGACCCGGGGGCGCGCTCAGCTCGCGATCGAGGTCGACGAAATGCGCACGGGGAATATGCCCATTGCGAAAGTCACCCTCGCCCGGCGGCCCTCCGAGCGTCCATCGCACATCGAGCAGCACCGGTGGATCGCCTGTCGCAAGTTGTGCCGCGAGTTCGTGACAATCGAGCAGGAGCGATACCATGCCCTCAGGATCCCTCAAAGACACGGGCCGGCGAAACCCCCGAGCGGACGCCGCCGTTACCCGTCCGATCGCGGAGTGCGAACGCGTCGTGAGACCGAACAATGGTACGGTGGAGATGCATGGCTGACCAGACTTGGCGAAGCCGCGGAGGCCTCATGCTCGCCGGGGGCGCTGCTCTCGGCGGATTGCTGCTCACCTCGTGTGCGCTGCCGGGAACGTCGGCGCCCGTCGCCAACGTGGGCACGGTACACGTTGCCGGAGCGCCGGCCGTCGTCCCTGCCCCCACGATCGTCGTGACCCCGGCCGACTCGGCGGAGGGCGTCGGCCTCGATGCTCCGGTGGTCGTCACCGTCAGCACGGGTCATCTCGACACGGTCGCGCTGAGCGAGGCAGGTTCGTCCACCACTCTGCCGGGCGTGATGGCGCCGGATGGCCAGTCGTGGCAGATGAGCGCGCCGCTCGACCAGGATGCGCATTACACAGTGGTCGCGACGGCGACGAGCAGCGCCGGATCGACCTCGACCTCGACGTCGACATTCGCGACCCTGACGGCAAAGAGCCACCTTCTCACCGGGATGACGCCGTACAACGGTGACGTCGTCGGTGTTGGCGAGACGATCGACCTGCACTTCAACACCAACATTCCCGCGAGTGAGCGCGCGGCGCTGCTCGAGCGCATCCAGGTCACGTCAACCCCACCGGTGACGGGCGGTTGGCACTGGCTCACCGCGGATGTCGTCCACTTCCGGCCGGAGACGTTCTGGGCAGCGGGCACCAAGGTCACCGTCACCGCGAACTTGAATGGCTTCGACGCCGGAAACGGGATCTGGGGCCTGGGCGACTGGACGTCGAGCTTCAGCGTCGGCGCGAAGCACGTCTCGATCATCAACAACCTGACGCACACCATGCAAGTGTTCAACAACGACAAGTTGTTCGCGACCTATCCGGTCAGCCTGGGCAAGGGCGGTTTCTCCACGATCCAGGGAACCCTGATCGTTCTGTACAAGACCCCGGTCGTGGTGATGAAGTCCTGCCCGACATTCCACACCCCGGCCGCTTGCAATCCGGGCGGTGCACAGTACTACGACGACCCGGTGTACAAAGACACCGCCATCTCAACGAGCGGCTACTTCATCCACGCTGCCCCGTGGTCGGTCGGCTCGCAGGGACGCGCTGACGTGTCCCATGGCTGCGTGAACCTGAGCGTCGCGCGCGCCACCCAGTTCTACAGCTTCAGCATCCCGGGCGACGTGGTCCAGATCGAGAACACCGGCTACAACGCAAGCTACTCTGACGGCGAGGGTGACTGGCAACTGCCGTTTGCATCGTTCTCCAACACCGCGGGGCTTGGTCCCGTGTGGACCGGCGCAGTGTCCGCTCCCTCCCTGCCCGGCCAGGTTTCCTGACCGCCGCTCCAGCACATAAAGGCGGCTGAGCGTTGCGCGCGGTCGTCGTTGCAGCACCGGGCGGTCCCGAGCAACTGCACGTCGAGGAATGGCCGGATCCGGTAGCGCGCGAGGCTGAGATCGTCGTTCGGGTCGCGGGAGCGGGCCTGAACCGCGCCGACCTGCTCCAGCGCCAAGGGAACTATCCACCGCCTCCGGGAGCGAGTGAGATCCTCGGCCTCGAGGCTTCGGGCGTGGTGTCGAGCGTCGGTCCGGGAGTGACGTCTCCCGCCGAGGGCGAGCGCGTCATGCTGCTCGTCGAAGGGGGCGCATACGCGGAGCTGGTGGCAGTCCGCGCTGCGCAGGCAGTTCACGTTCCAGCCAACATCGACCTGATCGATGCCGGTGGGATCCCCGAGGTGTTCATCACCGCGCACGACGCGCTCTTCACGCGGGGTCGGCTGCACGATGGAGAGACGGTGCTCATCCACGGTGGCGGCGGCGGGGTCGGCACCGCCGCGATCCAACTGGCCCGGCAGCATGGATGTCGTGTCCTCGTCACGGCGGGGAGCCCGGCAAAGCTCGAGCGCTGTCTCGAGCTCGGGGCGAACGCGGGCATCAACTATCGCACCGAAGACTTCGTCGCTCGCACACGGGAGCTCACCGACGGCCGCGGTGCCGATGTGGTGCTCGACATCATGGGAGCGTCGTACCTTGGCAAGAATCTCGACGTTGCGGCGACCGACGGGCGCATCGTCGTGATCGGCATGCAGGGCGGAAACCATGCGGAGATCGACCTTGGTGTGATGATGCGACGCCGCATCTCGCTGATCTCCACTGCGCTGCGTGCCCGCCCGGCGGCGCAGAAGGCTGCGATCGTCGCAGCGTTCGCCGCTGACGTCGTGCCCGCGCTCGCCGACGGCCGTATCCGCGCGGTGGTGGATCGAGTGCTCCCCCTCGAGCAAGCGAGCGAGGCGCATCGGCTCATGGAAGCCGGCGACGTCGTGGGCAAGATCGTGCTCGACGCGTCACCACGTGCCTGACAACGACGTCTGGGCCACCTGGCTGCGCACCGGCCGCGACGGCGGCAGCGCGGCGATGCGCACGGAGAACCTCAACCGCCTCGCGTCGGTGCGGGATCAGATCCTCGACCGGGCAGAGGTCCGGCCCGGCGACACCGTGCTCGACGTCGGCACCGGCCAGGGATTACTCGGTCTCGGCGCCCTCGAGCGCAACGGACCCGACGGTCACGTCATCTTCTCCGACGTTTCAGAGCCGCTGCTTGACGACTGCCGTGCGGAGGTGGCGCGGGTTTCGGCCACCGAACGCTCCACCTTCCTGCGCGCGTCGGTCACGGACCTGTCGATGATCGCGACCGCCTCGGTCGACGTCCTCGTCGAGCGGGCGGTCCTCCTGTTTGTCGAAGATCGCACGCGTGCCTTTTCCGAGTACCACCGCGTCCTTCGCCCCGGCGGTCGCCTCTCGCTCGCGGAGCCTCTGAACAGCTGGATGAGTGCGGACCGACCGGGCTTTCTGTGGGGATACGACGTCACCGCCATCACCGACCTGGAGCGAAAGCTCAACACCGTGGATCGAGCACTCACGGCGACCGAGTCGGATCTTCTCTGCGGATACGATGATCGCGATCTCGTCGCGCAGGCGCGTGCAGCCGGATTCGCGCGTGTCGACGCGAAGACCGAGCTCGGGATAGCGCCACCTCCGGCACGAGACGACGTCGATGTCTTCCTCGATACCGCGCCGAATCCCCTCGCGCCCACCACCAGAACACTGATGGCCGCAGCGTTCAGCGCCGACGAGGCGGAACGATTCACGGCGGCGCTGCGTGATGCGATGCACGACGGCCGCGGCGAGCGTCGCCATGCAATGACGTACCTGCGAGCCTGGAGGTGACGGCAAAGCACGAGACGACGTGGGACGCAGTCGTGGTCGGCGCCGGCCACAATGGCCTGACCGCCGCCGCGTATCTCGCTCGCGCCGGCCGCACGGTGCTCGTGCTCGAGGCGCGCGACCGCATCGGCGGCGCATGCACGCTCGAGCATCCCTTCGAGGACCCGGCGTTCGTGGTGAGTCCCTGCGCGTACCTCGTCGGTCTCCTCCACCACCGCGTGATCGACGAGCTTGATCTGCGCCGTCACGGATACCGAGTGCACCTCGTCGATCCACACCTCTGGTGTCCCTTCGAGGACGGCACGGCGCTGAGCCTCTGGGACGACTCGCAACGCAACCACGAGGTCGTGGCGGCGATGAGCCCCGGCGACGCAGATGGATACAGCCGCTACGAGCAGCTCTTTGCGCGGATTCGACGCGCACTGCGCTCGGAGGCGCACGACACCTGGGTCGGCGAGGCGCCGGCCCGAGCGGCGCTTGAGGAGCTTCTGGAACACGACCCCGAGCTCATCGAGGTGCTCTTCGAGGAGTCCATCGCCTCCGTGATCGAACGCCACGTGCGTGACGAGCGGTTGCGGACTGCGCTGCACGGCCAGGGACTGATCGGCACGTGGGCGGGACCCCGCGACCCGGGAACCGCGGCGATTCATGCGATGCACTCGATGGGCACCATCGAGGGCCGACAGGGTGCCTGGGGCTACGCGCAGGGTGGGATGGGCAACGTGTCGTTCGCGCTCGCCCGCGCTGCCGAGGAGGCCGGGGCAGTCATCAGGCGCAACGCGAGAGTCGTCGAGATCGCGCCAGGCGACGCAGTGACGCTCGAAGACGGCTCGCGGATCCACGCACGGGCAGTCGTTTCCAATGCGGACCCGCGAACCACGCTGGGTCTGCTCTCGGACGCCGCACCGGAAGCGTTCGCAATGAAGGTACGGGACTGGCGCATGGAGGGTCCTGTCCTCAAGATCAACTGCGCGCTGTCGCATCTGCCGACGTTCACCGCGGCAGGACCGCACGATGCGCCCCACCGCGCCATGGTGACCATCGCACGAAGCCTCGACGAAACCCAGGCTGCATTCGAGCGCAGCCGCGCCGGCGAGCCCGCTCCGCGCTGGGCCGAGCTGTACTTCCACTCCGCGTATGACCCGTCGGTCGCTCCGGAGGGAAAGCACGTCATGAGCGTGTTCGCGGAATACGCTCCGTACACCCTAGCCACCGGTTCCTGGGACGAGCGACGCGAGGCGGTGGCCGACGAGGCATTTGCCGAGATCGCGCGATTCGCGCCCGACATCGTCGAGTGTGTGCTCGCGCGCCAGGTGCTCGCACCCCCGGATATCGAGCGTGCTGTCGGGCTGTCCGGCGGCCACATCTTCCAGGGTGAGTGCCTCCCGGACCAGATGTGGGATCGGCGCTTCTCCCCGCGGACGCCGGTGCCGGGCCTCTACATGTGCGGCGCGAGCACGCATCCCGGCGGCAGTGTGATCGCCATCAACGGTCGAAACTGTGCGATGGCGGTGCTCGCCGACACATAGGGGCAACCCTGGGAATTGACCGACCTCGGGAGGCGCGCGGAATGCACCCGGCTCCCGGAGAGAAGACAGCGGCGCTAGCGACGCAGCCGGAGCGCGTTGCGAATGAGGCTCATCTCCTCGCGATCGGCAACCCTGAGCGCCAGCAGCACCGCGCCATAGATGAGCGCCGACGCGACAACGATAACGAAGAGCAGCACCCGGTTCTGGTGCGGGTTGGCGATATAGATGAACAGGCCCATCACCAGCCCTGCGACGACCGCCTTCCAGGAGGTGCTCAGGAGGCGAATGGTGCCGAGCTGCGCCCGGAGCACGAACCATCCGACGACCACCAGCGCCGCCTCGGTGACCACAACTGCCCAGCTGGCGCCGAGGTATCCATACCGCGGAATCACGACGAGATTGACGCCAACATTGATTAGCAGTCCCACCATCGCGACAAGCGCGAAGACATTCTGCTTGTCGATGGCGTTCAGCGTTGCCGCGAACGTGTTGTCCGCGAACATGAACACGATCGCAAGGGCGAGGATCTGCAACGCCGGTTCGGACTCCGAGTACAGGCGCAGCAGGCTGTTGAACTGCGGGGCGAGCAGGAAGACGCCAACCGTGATCGGCCATCCGAGGATCACCAGGGCTTTGAAGAACTTCTCGGCAAGCGGGAGCACCCGCTCGGGCGATCGCCGGTGATAGATGGAGAGAACGGGAAAGACGACGCTGCGTAAGGCAAACGGAATGAAGAGCAGGGACTCGAACGGCTTGTAAGCGAACGTGTAGTACCCGACTTCCGCGTTCCCCCGGAAGCGCTGCAGGATCGGAACGTCGACCTTGAAGTAGACCGTCGTGATGATGAAAGTGATGCCGAGCGGCACCGCCACCCGCACCCACGACAGAAGGAGTTGAGGCTCGAACTGCAGTCCTGGCCGGAGCACTCCCATGACGATGAGCACCGTCGCGAAATACACGCACGCGAAGGCGTAGCTGATCGCATAGGCCCACAGGAAGAAACCCGTGTCCGCATTAATGTGGACGCCGACGATGACGAGCGCGAAGACGACCAGCGTCTCTGGGACGATCTCGATGATCTCGAAGGTGAGCCGCTGGAGCGCGTAGAGGCTGTTCCGCAGCAGCAACTGGTACCCGGAGAGCACGAGGATCGCGAACGACGGCCAGAGCAATGAGCGAAGACCGGCGATGTACAGCGCCGCAAAGAGGATCGGCAGCCCAACCGCGACTCCCAGCAGCTTGAGTGACGCCACGTTGTTCCAATACCTGGCGAGCTGATCCGTATGGCGCGCACCCTCGCGAACGTACAGGGCGGAAAACCCGAGGTCGGTGACCGTGCCCACCAATCCCACGTAGGTCACGGCGGTCTGCATCTGGCCGAACCGGGCGGGATCGAGGTAGTTGCCGATGATGATCACGGCAATCAGGGCTATGATCCGCGAGATCACGCGCACCACGAGGATGAGGATCGTGTTGCGCAGGGCCCGCATCCCGAGGCCACCCGGCATGTCCGGCGTCGCTGCGCCAGGCGCCGGGGCTTCGTCCTGCAAGGCGCTCATTCTATCCGCGCTTCCACGCCGTGCCCACCATCAATGGCGGTCGATACACTGCGAATCCATGCCTGACGTCGCGGCCGAGCGACCTCGCACCGACGCCGAGCAACGCACCGACGGCGGCGCGCTGATGGCGCGAGCCCTCAGCGAACGTGGCGTCACCACGCTGTTCTCCCTGGCCGGCGGCGCCATCCTGCCCTTGCTCGACGCCTGCATCGACGAGGAGATCACGGTCATCGACACGCGGCACGAGGGCGCCGCGGTGCTCGCTGCAGAGGGCTGGGCGCTGGCGACCGGTGAGACGGGGGTCGCCGCGGTGACGGCGGGGCCGGGCTTCGCGAACGGCCTGATCGGCCTGATCGACTCTGCCGTGTGGAGCGTGCCGCTGGTGATGCTCGGTGGCCGGACGAGCCGAACACGGCAGGGCCGCGGCGCCGTCGCGGACGTCGATCAGCTCTCGATCGCGACGCCCATCGCCAAGTGGGCCGCGACGTGCTCGGACACCGGGCGGATACCCCGATACATCGCTGAGGCGTTGCATCGAGCCCACAGCGGATGCCCGGGTGGCGTCTATCTCGAGGTGGATTCGCACGCGATGTATGGAAAGGCCGCCCCGCTTGAGTTGACACCCGGCGGGTTCCCGACATCGCCGCCGAGGCCGGCCGGCTCTCCAGAAGACATCGGCACGGCGGTCGCCGCGCTGGTCTCGGCCGAGCGCCCCCTCATCGTCGCCGGGAGCGGCGCCTTCTGGTCGGATGCCGGTGCCGAGATCGGTCGCCTTGCCGAGCTGGCGCAGATCCCGGTGATCACCGCGAGTGCCGCTCGCGGGGTCGTGGCCGATTCGCATGCGTGGAGCCTCGGGTCGCTTGTGCACGGCGGCCTCGCCATACCGAGCGCCGACTGTGTCCTCGTCCTCGGCTCGGCGTTCAACGCCAACGTGATGTACGGGGGCGCCCCTCTCTTCGGCATCGAGCAGACGATCGTGCAGGTCGACATCGCCCCAGAGCGCATCGGCGGCAACCGAGCGGCGGACGTGACGGTGATCGGCGACATCGCGTCGGTGACGGCCGACCTTCGCGCAGCGTGGACCGTCACGCCATCGGGCCGGGAGGAGTGGCGTGCCCGCGCACGCTCCCTCGCCGGGGCGTCACTGGACTTCTGGAATCGCCAGGTCGGCGAGCACTCCGGGGAAGGCATCCACGCGGGAGCGGCTGCCCGCGCGGTCGGCTCGTTCGTCGCGGAGCGGTACAGCGGCAGGGCGACGTTGGTGGCCGACGGTGGCGACGCCCTCGCCTGGGCGCTCGCGTACTTCGGAGCGGAGCTTCCCGGCCGCCTCCTGACCACGACGACGGCGCTGGGAACGCTCGGCGTCGGGATGCCGTTCGCCCTCGCTGCGCAGGCGGCGCGGCCCGATGAGCGGGTCTTCCTCTTCACCGGGGACGGTTCCTTCGGGCTCAGCGCCATGGAGGTGGACACGGCCGTACGGCACAACCTCCCGGTGATCGTGATCGTGTCGAACAACGCAGGCTGGGGCGACGTTCGGTACGAACAGGACGAGCTCTTCGGACCCGGACGCCACGTGGCGAGCAACCTCCCCGGTGCTCGCTACGACCAGCTTGCGCAGGCACTCGGCGGCCACGGCGAGCGAGTGGAGCACCTCGACGAGCTGCGACCGGCGCTCGAGCGCTCCATCGACAGCGGCGTCTGCAGTGTCATCGACGTGCAGACGGATCCCACGGTCGTCTCCGAACTGCTTCGCATGGTCGCGCAACTCGGGCTCATGTAGTGATGCGCGCCGTCAAGCTCCTCGACGCGCACCGCCTCGAGCTCGTCGAGATGCCGGTTCCGGAGGCAACGCCCGGGGAGGTGGTGCTTCGGGTCGACGGCTGCGGCATCTGCGGCTCGGATCTGACCTCCTACAAGGTGGGGCTGTTCACGGACACCGTCCCCGGCCACGAGCTTGCCGGCGTGATCGAGGCTGTGGGCGATGGCGTAGCAGACTGGAGGACGGGCGACGCCGCCGTCGTCGATCCCAAGATCCCCTGCGGCGTCTGCGACGACTGCCGCGGCGGTGCCTCGTATCGCTGCGCCATGGCGCTCACCGCCGGCATCGGGTTCGCCCGCGACGGCGGCTTCGCCGAATCGGTAGCAGTTCCCGGTGCCCTGCTCCACCGCCTGCTCCCCGGCCTGACGCTGGAGCATGCGTGCCTGGTGGAACCGCTGTCCGTGGCGATCCACGGTGTTGAGCGAGCCCGCCTGCACCCGGGCGACCCGGCGGTGGTGATCGGCCTCGGTCCCATCGGGCTGCTCACGGTGGCAACCCTGCACGCCCGCGGCATCGGCCCGATCGTTGGCGTCGACCCGGTTGAAGATCGCCGCCGCCTTGCACTCGATCTCGGCGCGATGGTCGTCGTCACTGAGCTTCGCGAGGTGCGCAGCCATGTTTCCCCGCCGCCGGCGGTGATCGAATGCTCCGGATATGCGCCCGTCCTGCATGCGGCGGCGGACCTCGTCGCGCCGGGTGGCCGTCTTGTCCTGGTGGGCGTGCCGTTCGGTGAGACCACCGTCATCCCGCTGATGTGGGTGACGCGAGAGATCGAGATCATCGGGAGCATCGCCTCCAGTGCTGCCGATTTCGGGGCATCCATCGAGATGCTCGCGGCCGATCCCGGGATCGCACGGGTCGCGACCCGCCGAGTCGCGCTCGATAAGGTCCCGGAGGTGTTCGAGGAGCTGATCACGCCCGCTTCGGGCGGGAAGGTGGTCGTCGACCCGCGGCTTTGACCGGCGGCGCCGCGACGGGCGCCGGCGCGACGGCACGCCAGCAATACCACGCCGCGGTGCTCCGATACGGGCGCAGGCGTTCACCCAGGAGTTCGAGCGCCTTCGGGGTCGGCGGCGCCGCCATCTCGTGGATGCGCGCCCATCCATTGCGGACACCGAGGTCGTCCGCGGGCCACACATCGGGGCGGCGGAGTTGGAACAGTAGGAACATCTCGGCGGTCCAGCGCCCGACACCCCGAACGGTGACCAGGCGCGCAACGATCTCATCGTCGCTGAGTTCGGCGAGATCGTGTGTCGGGACCGTTCCATCGACGAACTTCGCGGCGAGGTCGATGATGGCGGCGAGCTTGTTCGCCGAGAGGCCCGCTGCGCGCATCGTTTCCGGGTCTGCGGCGAGAACGGCCTCGGGGGCAACCGGCGGGCCGCCGAGGGCGGTCACCAGGCGTCCGTGGATGGTCCGCGCCGCAGCCCCGGCGAGTTGCTGAGAGACGATCGCGCTGAGCAGCGATGCGAATGCTGAGTCGGCCTCGGGCCGCAGCTCCATCGTGATGGTGCTCTCGACGACACGGCGGAATGCCGGATCGGCCTTGACGATGTGCGCAGCAGCGGCATTCAGCTTCGTCACACCGAAGGCACCTCCACCACGTTGGCGAGGCCCTCGACAGCACGCGCTCCGGGCAGACGGAGCAATCCCTCGGGCGCGAGCTTGATCTTCATGGACCGGCTGCCGCCGCCGATCACCACCGATTCCTCGGTCATCACGCGAGCATCGATGTAGAGCGGAAGCGCTTCGGGCAGCCCGAACGGCGTCACGCCACCGATCATCATCCCGGTGATGTCGCGGGTCTGGTCTGCTGCGGCGAACGACGCCTTGCGCACTCCGAGCAGCTCGCACACCGCATGGTTCACGTCGAGCCGGCAGGTCGCCAGCACCACACATGCGCATGCGACGCCTGGCTCCTTGCGAGCGGCGACCACGATCGTGTTCGCCGACTGCTCCGGCGGGACACCGTACCTGGCGCAGAACGCGGCGGTGTCGGCGAAATCCGGATCGCACTCGATCGTCTCGTACTCGACACCGAGCGCCTCGAGACGTGCGCGAACCTTCGTCTCGATGGCGGACGGGTCGTCAGCGGCCATCGCGTCCGCACGGCCGAGCCGTAGAGTCCTCCCCCAGCATGCGTATCACCGCTCCAGCAGAGACGGCGCCCGGGGAGACCCGTGTCGCGCTGGTGCCGCGCTCAGTGACACAGCTGGTATCCATCGGTGCAACGGTAGCCATTCAGGCGGGAGCCGGGACGGCGGCAGGCATCACCGATGCCGCGTACACGGAGGCGGGCGCGGACGTCGCCCCGGATCGAAAGACCCTCCTCGACGGCGCCGACATCGTCGTCGTCGTGCGCCGCCCGGAACTCGACCTTGTCGGGCTCATGGGACGCGGATCGATCCTGGTGGGCGTGCTCGAGCCCGCAGTTGATCCGAAGCTGGTTCGAGCGCTCGTCGACGGAGGCATCACCGCGTTTCGCCTCGAAGCAATGCCCCGGATCAGCCGGGCCCAGGACATGGACGTGCTCTCGTCGATGGCGACGTTGGCCGGCTATCACGCAGCGGTGATGGCCGCGTACCGGCTGCCGCGCATCTTCCCCTTGATGATGACGGCGGCAGGAACGATCACCCCGGCTCGCGCGCTGATCCTCGGAGCCGGCGTCGCGGGGTTGCAGGCGATCGCGACCTGCCGCCGTCTCGGCGCCGTGGTCGAAGCGTTCGACGTGCGACCCGCAGTGCGAGATCAGGTCGAGTCGCTCGGCGCTCGCTTCGTCGAGACCGGCGTCGAATCGGAGACGCAGCAGGATACCGGGGGGTATGCACGCGAGCTGGAGGCGGATGCACAGACGCGCCAGCGCCAGGTGCTCGCCGAGCATGTCAAGGAGGCGGATGTCGTCATCAGCACCGCGCTGATCCCAAATCGAAAGGCCCCGGTGCTGGTCACGGCCGATATGGTCGCGTCGATGCGGACAGGTTCTGTGATCGTCGATCTCGCCGCATCGGGAGGGGGCAACTGCGAGCTCACGCGACCGGACGAGGAGGTCGACAGCGGCGGAGTGACCATTCTCGGCCCGACCAATCTCCCCGCCGCCATTCCCGGCCAGGCAAGTCAGCTGTACTCGCACAACGCCACGCGATTCCTGACCCAGCTCATCAAGGACAAGCAGGTGCAGCTCGATTTCGAGGACGTGGTGATCAGCCAGACGTGCATCACGCACGATGGCAAGCCGATGGGCGAGCAGATCGAGGCACTGCTGCAGGGCGCAGCGTCGTGAGCCCTGCGCAGACGCTCGCACTCGGTGCGTTCATCTTCGCGCTCGCCGTATTCGTGGGATTCCTGCTCATCTCCAAGGTTCCGACCATGCTGCACACGCCGCTGATGTCGGGGACGAACTTCATTCACGGGATCGTGCTTGTCGGAGCGCTCACCGTCGCCGCGAGCGCGAACGACACGCTCGGCTACATCATCGCCATCGCAGCGGTGCTGCTCGGCACACTCAACGTGGTCGGCGGCTGGGTCGTCACGGATCGCATGCTCCAGATGTTCCGGAAGCGTCCGGCGGCAAACGAGAAGAAGCCCGAGACTCCGCCGGCGGCGCCGGACCGCTGACAGCGATGCAGCCATCCGCGCTCACCACCCTCGGCTACATGCTGACCGCGATCAGCTTCATGTTCGGCATCCAACTGCTGCGCTCACCGGCGACAGCGCGAACAGGCAATCGCATTGCTGCAGTTGGCATGCTGCTCGTGCTCGGCATCACCGCGGCCCTCATTCACAACACCAATAACTGGCCGCTGATCATTCCGCCGATCATCATCGGTGCGGTCATCGGCGCGGCGTCGGCGCGGCTTGTGCGTATGACTGCGATGCCGCAGATGGTGGCGCTGTTCAACGGCATGGGTGGCGGCTCCGCCGCGCTCATCGCGGCGCAGGACTTCCGCACCGCAGTGGCACACGCGACCGCGACGCCGGACATCACGTGGGCGATCATGGTGAGCTGTGTGATCGGCTCGCTGAGCTTCGCTGGCAGCCTGGTTGCGTTCGCGAAGCTGCAGGAGCTGATGCCGGGGCGTCCGCTCAGCTACCAGTTGCAGAGCGTGGTGAACGGGCTGCTGCTCCTGGTGATCCTTGCGCTCGGCGTCTACCTTGTCGTCGGCAGCCAGAACCTGACGCTCTTCGCTGTGTTCGTCGTGCTCTCGCTGATCCTCGGCGTTCTGTTCGTGGTGCCGATCGGCGGCGCCGACATGCCGGTGATCATCTCGCTGCTCAACTCGTTCACCGGACTGGCCGCCGCCAGCACCGGATTCGTGCTGAGCAATGACGTCCTCATCGTTAGCGGCGCGCTGGTCGGCGCGTCGGGAACCATCCTCACGCTCGCGATGAGCAAGGCGATGAACCGATCGCTCTTCAACGTGCTGTTCAGTGGGTTCGGTTCCAAGGTCGAGGCCACCGGCAGCGCAGCCGGAGCGGACGGCGGCACCATCCATCCCACCACTGTCGAGGACGTTGCGCCGCTGCTCGCGTTCGCGCAGCTGGTCGTCTTCGTCCCCGGGTACGGCATGGCCGTCGCACGCGCGCAGCACGAGGTCAAGGAGCTCGCGGACGAGCTCGAGAAGCGCGGCGTGACGGTGGAGTACGCGATCCACCCTGTGGCGGGACGCATGCCCGGCCACATGAACGTGCTTCTGGCCGAAGCCAACGTACCCTATCCACAACTCAAGGAGATGGATGAGGTCAACGGCGACTTTCCACGCACGGACGTCGCCGTTGTCATCGGCGCCAACGACGTCGTCAACCCCGCGGCACGCACCCAGAGCAACAGCCCGATATACGGGATGCCGATTCTCAATGTGGACGAGGCGAAAACTGTGGTCGTCCTCAAGCGCAGCATGGCGCCGGGATTCGCCGGAGTGGACAACCCGCTCTTCTACAAGCCGAACACCCTGATGCTGTTCGGAGACGCACGCAGCTCAGTCGCCGCGCTCATCGCCGAGGTCAAGAAACAGTAGGCGGTGTTCTGCCGTTCGCGGCGACACTGCGCAAAGCGTTGAGCAGATCAGCCGGCGCGGTGTCCTTGACAACGTAGCCAACGGCACCGCTCTTGAGCGCTTCGACCATGCGCTCGTGGCCGCCGAATGACGTCAGCATCATCACCCGCGTTCCCGGTGCAGACTCGACCAGGCGGCGGGTGGCTTCGATACCACCCATGCCGGGCATCGAGAGATCCATCAGCACCACGTCCGGATGGAGTTCCTGCGCCATCTCGAGTGCCTGCTCTCCCGAGTCCGCAAGCCCGACAACCTCGATGTCCGGCTCGTGGCCGAGGAACGAGGCAAGGCCCTTGCGAACGACCGGATGGTCGTCCACGATCATGACGCGCGTTGCTTCTGGAGACATCCAGGACTCACTCTACTCGATGGGCAGCGTCAACACGACGAGCGTGCCACGGCCTGGTTCGGAGTCGATCGTGAGGGTCCCTCCGGCATTCTCCGCGAGTTCCACGATCGCGGCGGTGCCGAGATGTCCTTCGGCTCTGCGGCGGTCGACCTCCTTCTTGCTGAAGCCCTTTCCATCATCCTGGATGCTGAGGATCGCGGAGCCATCGACCTTTGACAATTCCACCTTGACGTTCCTCGCCTGCGCGTGCGCGGCGACGTTCCGAAGAATCTCCTGGGCAACGCGGAAGATGAGCGCAGCGCGATCCTCGCGAAGTCGGAGGTTTGAAGGCAGATCGAGTTCGGTGTTGGTTCCTTTGCGCTTGATCTCGCGCAGCACCTCGAGCAACGCTCCCTGAAGGCCCTCACGACGAAGGGTCGGCGGCGCGAGTTCGATGATCAGAGTACGAAGTTCCTTCATTGCCCCTCGCGTCTCTCCCGCCGAGGTCTCGAGTAATTCGAGAAGGTCCTTCCTTCCGTTTTCATCGGCCCATGCGCCTTTCAAACGTGACGCCTCGGCAGACAGCGCGAAGGCCATTCCGGCGAGGTTCTGAACCACTCCATCGTGGAGGTCGCGGGCGATCCTCTTACGTTCCGCCTCCGACGCCTCGACCGCCTTCTGCAGAAGCTCCTCGCGTTCCTTCTGGTGCGCCGCCCGCTGCTCCTCAAAAGCATGCAGCCTTCTCGCGAAGATGATCAGGTAACCGTGGAGAAGGATGACGGGAGTCAGCAAGGCCATGAACCCGAATACGCCAGCCTTTGCCTGCATCACCGTAAACGCAAAAGCAGCGAGCCCGTACCCGACGCTGTACGGGAGGACTGACAATCGCGACCGCACAGCGCTCGTGATTGGGACCTTGCGGTCGGCAAGGTGGATGACAATGGCGACGAATCCAGAGTTGAGCGTGAAGAGCGTCAGCCCAGCAGCGAGGCCGGCTGTGACTCCCGGCAGTGTGGTCGTTCCCAGAAGATGTTCAACCCCTTCAAACGCGCCGTACGCGGCGACATTGGCGATGAACTCATTGGCGACGTTAAAAGATGTGCGGAACCAGCCGTTATGGTTCCGAATGGAAACGCCGAGCGGCTCCGCAAATGCGCCGATGAGAGCCCCCATCGGCCCGATTGCGACGGAGAGGCCGAGATGGACATAAGCAGTGGGTGCCCAGCCAATTCGCGCGGGTCCGGCCTGCCGGATCGCGTAGACGGCCATCAGGAAGATCGTGAGCCCGGCGATGGCGAGGGTCCACTGCCATTCGGGTACATGAGGCGTCCGCAGCGTGAATGCGGCGATCGCCAGCGCCGAGGCGATCGTCGCACTGACGTAAGCGACAAGCGCAGGGTTGTAGGCAACCGGACCTAGGGCTGGCGCGGACGGAAGCAGATCGAGGCGCCGGACTAATGCAGCGACGTTGCGGAACCATTCACCTCTTGCGTGTTGCGCCGCTGGAGCGACGGCATCCTGCGCCATGCGATTGATCCTATTCCGCACCGGTGAGCGGACATGCTGCACGTGACAGCATTGTCAGCGCCTGACGCGCTAAATCACCACTACATATGGCGTTTGACGCGTTAAGTACCAAGCGATCGCGCCGCTTGCGTCGTTATCGCAACACGAATATTCGGCGAAGAAATGTGAACGCAAGATCACAGCACAGGTCTTAAGCCCAGAGAACCCCCGTAGGGTTACAGTACGTGCAACACCCACAGCGTCAGCGGTGAGTCTCACGTCACCCGCAGGCGCATATACCGGAGGTTCCCATGGCTAGCTGGGGCGATCTCGACACCTGGTAGTCAGGCTACCGCACGCTGACTGTAGAGCGTCGGCCATGACGATCCATTAGGTATTTTCGTGACGACCCGATAACGGGTCGATCGCGTCTATATCGCGGAGGGGGTGGCTTGTAGGGCAGGCCGCCGGGTGCGCAAGTGGCGCATTCGGCTCCTGGCTGGCTGTTTCGCGCGTACGCTTGTCTATGCGACTCAAGTCTCTTGGAGATAGGACGCTGACTACCTCGGCGGATGCGCCTCCGGCCCCGCAAGCGCACGTCCTGGGAGTGACACAGGCGATGCGCCTGCTCGTCGCTGCCGGGACATCGTTCTACGGGGATTGGCTAACGACGGTTGCGCTCGTGGTCCTTCTCTACCGCGTCACCGGATCGCCCGTCGGGCCGGGGCTCTACATGGTGGCCAGGGTGGGACCCAAGGTGATCGGCCCATTTCCCGGAGGCGCCCTCGCCGATCGATTTGGCCCAGCTCGCGTGGCAGCGTTGTGCGCTATCGGTCAAGGCGCCCTCACCGCTGCCATCGTGGTCCTGGCCGACGCTGGGTTGATCTGGCCGATCTACGTCGCTGTGGCGCTGGCGCAGTTTCTGGGATCCGCCGCGCAGCCATGCTACGGAGCGCTCATACCCCGGGTGACAACTCCCGAGCGATTGGGACGAATCCAGGGTACGTACTCGGCATTGTCGAGTTCGAGCGTCCTGGTCTCGCCGGCTCTTGGTGCTCTTCTCCTCCGCTTTGTCAGCCCTGAGGCGCTCATCATCGTCGATGCCGCAACCTTCATCGTTGCGGCGGCGCTCATTACCACGCTTGCCGGTATCGGCGGCGATGCCGGCGTCGCGCTGTCCATCAGGAGCATCCCCGCCGGCCTGCCGGTGATCATGCGCGACCCGATGCTTCGGTTCCTCACCGCCGCATACATCTCGAACGGCGCAGCCGTGACAGCGCTCCAAGCCGTGTTGGTGGTCGTCGCATCTCAGCGTTTTGGGCACGACGAACTGGTTGGTTTGCTCTACGCGTCGGTCGGAGCCGGCGCCGTCCTTGGAACGCTGCCCGTCATTCGCAGGACGCCCGCACGAGTGGGGACGGCACCAATCATTGCCGGGTCGGTGCTCGAACTCGCACCTCTCGCTGCCCTCGTCTTCATCCCCATCCTCCCAGTCGACATGCTGATGCTCTTTCTGAGCGCAATGGGAGCGACCCTGTACCAGACCCGAGGATCGGTGGGACTGCAGCAGCGCGTGCCTCGCCAGCTGCTCGGGCGAGCGACGGCGGTTGTCCGGTTCGCGCTCAATACCGGCATGCTGCTCGGCGCGATCGCAGCGGTTTCGCTCGTCCGGCCGCTGGGATGGCAGTCGACGGTGCTCATCGTCTGTGCCGTGGGTGCGGCACTGCTCTTCATCACAGCTGTCAGCGAGAGTTCCGCCTGAGGAATCGGGGGCGGGTTCGGATGGAGAGCAGTCACGATGTCGGGCTGCGAAGAGCAGCAAATACTTGTGCAGATGTGGACAAGGGTTGTTAACTCAGCGCAAGCACCCCGAACGCCCCGAGCGTCAAAACCGCACCCTCACGTTGCTTTCCTCGCCATCGACAGGTCGGGGAGTTTGGTGCCGGCGGTATCCATGGAGGCGGCAGTGACAGCAGGCACAGGCTGGGGCTGATCCCCAACCGTTGACTCCCGAGATGGCTCGGGATTTCTGAATCCGTTGGGTGCGACGTCGTGGCTTCGTGGTCACGACGTCGTGCTTCGTTTTCCGTCCTGGCTTCCAGTCCCGCCTTGAGGAGTCAACGTGTCAATCGACACCGCACGCTTCTTCCCGCGAACCGCGAGCGCCCTGCCGAAGGCCGATCGGTCGGCGCGTCTGCTGATCGCTGCGGGGGTCTCGATGTATGGAGACTGGCTGACCGTTGTCGCCCTCGCCGTACTGCTCTTCGATGTCACCCACCAGCCGGAGGCGCCGGCGCTCTACATCCTCGCCCGGTTCGCTCCGAGAGTGCTGGGCCCCGCGTTGGGCGGAGCGCTCACCGATCGATTGGGGCCGAGCCGCGTGGCTGGATGGTCGGCGCTCGGGCAGTGCGTGCTCACGACCGCGATCGTCATCTTCGCGAACACCGGAACGATCTGGGCGATCCTGGTGGCCGTGGCGTGCGCCGGCTTCCTGGGGTCGTTAGCGCAGCCCGCCTACTCCGCCGCCATCCCGCGCGTCACCTCTGCATCCCGGCTCCTCCGCGTCAACGCAATCTACAGCGGGCTCTACGAGTCGAGCGTGCTCGTCTCCCCGGTCATCGGAGCGCTCGTCCTGCCCTTCGTGCAGCCGCAGGTCCTCGTCGCTGCCGATGCAGCCTCCTTCGTACTCGCCGGCATGCTCGTGCTCTCGCTGCACGTCGGGCCGGCTCCCGGGGTCGCCGCATCGACCAGCGATCGGTCGAGTGCGACCGCCATCGTGGCGCGCGACCCGATGGTCCGTTCGCTCGCGGGGGCGTTCTTCTGCAGCGCCGCGGCGATCACAGCCCTCCAGGCAGTGCTCGTCGTCGCGGCGGCCGAACGCTTCGGGCAGGCGACCGACGTTGGATGGCTCTATGCGGCGGTTGGCGCAGGAGGGGTCATCGGCAGCGCGGTGCTGCTGCGCTGGACTCCCCGGACGATCGGCGCGCGAGGCATCGCGCTCGGCTTCCTCGTCGAGATCATCCCGCTCGGACTGTTTGCGCTCGTCGGCGGCCTGGCCCCGGCCCTTGCGCTGCTCTTCGTGAGCACCGCCGCGGCGGCGCTCTACGAAACCCGGGGGCAGACCGCAGTGCAGCAGCGCGTCCCAGTCGAGTTGCTGGGAAGGGTCAACGGCGTCCTCCGCTTCCTGAGCTACCTGGGCATGCTCCTCGGAGCCGTCGCCGCCGTGGTGCTCGTCGAGCCACTCGGCTGGACGGCACTGGTGCTGGGGGCCTCTGCGGTCTCGGTGGTGGCGTTCATCCCAGCCGCGATCCCATACCGCCGCGGACCACGGCGCCCCGACGAGGTCACCCTCGCCGGGACACCGATGGTGCTGGCGTCAGATCAGACCGCGACCGCTTCGCGGGCTTCCTTCTCGATCGGCAGGCCGACCGAGTTGCCCCACTCGCTCCACGACCCGTCGTAGTTGCTCACGCGCGGGAAGCCGAGCAGGTAGCTGAGCACGAACCAGGTGTGCGACGAGCGCTCTCCGATCCGGCAGTAGGTGATGACCGACTTGTCATCGGTCACGCCCTGCGCCGCGTACAGCTCGCGAAGGGCGTCGGCCGGCTTGAAGGTATCGTCGTCCTGGATCGCCTGGGCCCATGGGATGTTGGCCGCACCCGGGATGTGCCCGCTGCGCTGCGCGCCCTCATTCGAGTACTCCGGTGGTGCCGAGATCTCACCCTTGAACTCTGCCGGCGAGCGAACGTCGACCAGCGCGCGGCCTTCGCCGCCGAGCGCCTTCTCGACATCACCGCGGAAGCTGCGGATGGACGTGTCGGCATCGGCCGCCTTGTACGAGGATGCGGTGAACGTTGGGGCGTCCTCGGTGACCTCGCGTCCCTCGTCGATCCACTTGCGGCGTCCGCCGTTGAGCAGGCGGATGTCGGCGTGGCCGTAGATCCGGAAGGTCCAGAAGGCAAACGCTGCGAACCAGTTCCGGAAGTCGCCATACAGGACGAGCGTCATGTCAGGGGTGGCGCCGATCCTCGAGAGGAGCTGCTCGAACTGCTCCTTCGACAGGATGTCCCGGCGCACCGGGTCGTTGATGTCGCGCTTCCAGTCGACCAGCGCGGCACCGGGGATGTGCCCCAGCTCGTACGAGGCCGACGGGTCGTAGTCAACTTCGAGCACCCGCACCTGCGGGTCGGTGAGGTGACCGGCCAGCCACTCGGTGGTGACCAGAACCTCTGGATGGGCGTATTCGGTCATGAGGAAATGCTCCT
>Ga0182024_10007208_pt1 | contig 24051 bp, 20 predicted proteins | sample P32metaG_FD_120480 | JGI IMG/M metagenome (GOLD analysis project Ga0182024, IMG submission 120480) | Permafrost microbial communities from Stordalen Mire, Sweden - P3-2 metaG (Illumina Assembly) | ecosystem: Environmental > Terrestrial > Soil > Wetlands > Permafrost | place: Sweden: Stordalen...
CACAGAGACGAAAACACCAGCGGCAACCCGTCTTTTCCAACAGAAAACCTATTCAGAATCAAAAAATCAACTGCGCTCGCGTTGTCGATGCAAAATCACGCACCTGCGCAGAGGTTCCCTAGAAGGTGGTGGAAACGGTGAGACGGAAGGTCTTGCGCGGCTCCCGAAACAGGTAGCGCGCGCCGTAACCCGCCAGCGACTCCGCATAGGTGTAATCGCCCGCACCGCCGGGCGGAAACAGATCGCGCGTAATCAGCTGGGCCGAGCAGCTCTGCTTGTTACCACCGAGAATGACGTTATTGCAGAAGGGCTGCTCATATAAGCGCAATGGGTTATATGCATAGTAGATCCGAACGGGTGCGTTGATGACCGGCATGATCACTGAAATCTCAGCGCCGGTAGACATGCGCGGAACAAAGTTGGTGCCTGAGATGGGACGGATGTTCGGCGTGAAACCGACTTGAGAGCCAGGAATGCCGCCCTGGCAAGAACCGTTGTTATAGACCGGGCAGCCATAGAGTGGGGCCGTCAACGATGCGAACCCTTCTGGGCTCTGCTTTAACTGGCCCTTGTTGAGGGCCGTGTCGATGCCAAAGTCATCGAACAACGCGAACATTACCGGGCCGGCGATAGGAATGCGATACTCCGCATTGGTGGTGAGATTGGTGTCACCGCCGATGGAGGCAACGCCATAAACGGGCAGCGGTACCTGGATGCACTGGCCCAGCTCCGGCTGAGTCGGGTCGCGCGGAACACAGCTGCCGTCCGGATTGGTAAGTTGAACAGTGACGCGGTTCGGCACATATCCATAGGGCGTTGCCCCGCGGACATCGAAGCCTCTCAACTCACCTTCGCCACCGGAGTAGAAGCGGTTGTTGGGCGGGGCCACATCGCCACCGAAGCCCTGCACATACGCCAATTGCGCACGCAAGCCCAGCACATTACGTCCGTTAGGCGACGGAAGCAGATAGTGCATCGGCTTGAACTCTTTGAAGGCCACCGCCGGCGTAAAGTAGCGCACATTGCCGCCAAGGCCCGCAATCTGGAAGGCCGCTGTGTACTCCTTGCCGCTACGCGGGCGCAATGGATTGTTGATCGTGTTGTAGATATAAGAGAACGACGCCGAGCTGGTCACGATGCCCGCCAGCGCGTTCGACCCCTGAATACCGGAGCGGAAGCTGATGGTCTGGAAAAATGTCTGCGAGGCAGTACTGAATGCGGTAATTGTCGACTTATTCAACGCATAGGTCATGCCCACCCGCTGGAACGCGTGCCGCTTTAGCGGATAGCTCACCGAAAGATTCAGGCCGGTCGATGCCTGGTTGTAGTTCTGCGTCAGCGACTGCTGCGCTGACGACAGGTTCTCCGACAGTCCTGTCGTTGTCTGGTAGTTCTTGGCCGCGTTGAAATCCTGTTTGGAGTTGAAGAGTTGAAAGCCGAGGTTGAATGGGCGATTGTGCAGATAGGGCTGCGAGAAACCAAACATGAACGTACGGCTCACATTTCCCAGATTGCCCTGGAGAGTGAGTGTTTCGCCCAAGCCGAGAAAGTTGTTGGTCTGGTAATTGACACCTAGAAACGCACCGGACAAGCCGCTGACGCCGCCATTCAGGCCGATTGAATTCTTGCCTTTCTCCTTGACCTTCAGCAACAGGTCCACGGTGCCGGCTTCGGAATCCTGGTGAGCCTCGGAGTCCTGATCCACCTTGAGTGGCTCAAAATACTCCAACTGATTCAAACGCAGCAGACTGTACTCCCATAGCTGCGAGTTGTAAACCGAGCCTTCGTCCAACATCAGCTCGCGCCGAATGACACGGTCGCGCGTGATCGTGTTGCCCTCAAACTCGATGCGCGAGACGTAAAATGGCTTGCCCTCGTCGATATCGATGCTGAGCGAGACGGTTTTTTTCTGATCGTCGAAGTGGGGTGTGGGAATGGCGCCGAAGTTGATGTAGCCCAATGTTCCGTATGCCTTCTTCAGGTTCTCCAGGCCTTTGCTGATCACGGTGGCATTGAACCAGTCACCATCTTTGGTGGCGAAAGTGGCACGCAAAGCCTTCACATTGCTGACTGCCTTATTCCCGGTAAAAGTGATCGTACCCAGGCGGTAGCGGTCGCCCTCCTCGATCGGCATCAAAATGTCGATGCGCTTGCCCTTATTGGGCCGGAAGGTGAATACGTTCAACCCTCCCTGATCCCGAATCTGCGTCTTCGGTTCCTCGACTGCGGCGTTGTAGTAGCCCTTGTCGCGGTAAGCCTGGCGCACCCGCTCGGTGTCTTCCTCAAGCTTGGAGGCATCGAACGTCTGCGCGAACAGATTCTCGAAAATGATCGAATATGGAATACCAATCGGCTTCAGGTTTTTCATTGAGCGGCGCAACGCCAGCGAGGACAAGTGCTCGTTGCCAGTGAATTTGATATCGCCCACCTTAACGGTGGGGCCTTCCTTGATGATGAAATTCACCTGCACCGAGGCCGGAGGAATGTCCTTGATGTCCAGCTTGACGGTCGCGAACTGGTGCCCGTGTTCCGACAGAATATCCTTGAGGACGGTCGTGGCGTGCAAAATCTTTGCCGCGTCGTACTGGCTCTCCACCGAGAGCCCAACTTTTTCTTTCTTGAACCTGTCCAGCACGTCCGACTGCGAGACGACGTTGAGGCCTTTATAGTTGATCTCACGGATGGTTGGCTTTTCCTTGACGAAGATGTCCAGGATGATGCCCTTCTCGGAGTCTTCGCGCTCGATGCGAATATTTTCAAAGTATCCGGTGTTCCAAAGCGAGTTGAAGTCGCGCTCGATCGAAATTGGGTCGTAGGTGTCGCCGGGATGGGTAAAGAGACGCGCCAGCACGGTCTCTTTCGGGATTCGCCGGTTGCCGATTACGCGAATCTGATCGATGGTCTCCTGCTGCTGAGCGAGGGCGGAGCAGGTAGAGAAGGCAAGTACCAGTAATAGCGCCATGGCCACCAAACGGCTCATACCTGTCAGCCAGCTCACGGTCCGGGGAGCGCGAGCGATACAAATGTGCTTTGTCTTCACCGGGCTGGAGCCATGCGGCGAGCAAACGTACTGGTGCGGTGCATAGTTCGCCATCAGGTTCGGCTTCACGGGAAGAATATCGACACCCTCACTGCTAAAAAATCTGGTACTGCATCGAGGAAAGACTGATTTTACCATCCGAGGGGACGGAGTCCTTCCCCACCACCCAGGAGTCAATGACCGCTTCCCGGGACCCCGGCTATACCAGCCCAACTATTTTGGAACCCAATCCACAGTCTACCGGACCCAAACGGGTTGGGGCGAGTTTGCATCCTCGCTCCGCATCGCGGCATCCCTCTTAGACGCAGATCGGACTCACATGGCATTCTCTCTGTGGAGGTATTTCGGATGGGCGAGGAGTCGGGAACCGTTTATCAGTTTTCCGCCCCGCTGCTCGACGGGCGGATGATGAGTCTGGCCGAGTTCGAGGGCCGAGTTCTGCTCATCGTGAATACTGCCAGCAAATGCGGCTTCACCCCACAGTATGCGGGCCTCGAACAACTCTATCGGGCATCGAAGGACCGCGGCTTCGAGGTGCTGGGCTTCCCCTCGAACCAGTTTGGCCGCCAGGAGCCGGGCACAGAAGCCGAGATCGGCGCCTTCTGTGAGAAGAATTATGGCGTCAGCTTCCCCCTCTTTGCCAAAATCGACGTCAACGGCCCCCATGCCCACCCGCTCTATCAGTTCCTCAAAAAGAGCAGGCCCGGAGCTCTCAGCTTCCTTTTCGGAGGAGGCATCCAATGGAACTTCACCAAATTTCTAATTGACCGGAATGGATGCGTGCTGGGGCGCTACGCTCCTTCAACCAAGCCGAAAACCCTAGCGCGGACGATTGAAAAACTGCTGGACCGCCAGTAGCGAGGCCTTCTCCTTCGCCGCTGAGCCCTGAGATAAGCCACCCGGGGGTTCGCGCTCAATTCTCCAATCTGCCGCATACTGTTCGGCCACTGCGTTATGCTTTCTGGGTATCTGACTCCAACGCCGGGAGGCAACGATGCGCCGAGATCTCCCCATGATGTTGATCCGGGTGATTGTGGGCTTGGTGTTCGTGACAGAAGGCATTCTCAAATTCGCGTACCCGGACGAGCTGGGCGCTGGGCGGTTCGCAAATATAGGTCTGCCGTTTCCTGGCCTTCTTGGCCCTCTGGTAGGCGGCATTGAGGTCGCTGGCGGTGCTGCGTTGCTTTTGAACTTCTATGCCGGTGACGCGGCGCTGCTTTTGTTGGCGGTCATCGGAACCGCACTGATCACCACTAAGCTGCCCGTCCTATTTGGGCGGCCAATCGGCCCATTTGCCCTCATGAAGGCGCCACATCACGGGGTTATTGGATTTATACATGAAGCGCGAACCGACCTGTGCATGCTATTTGGAACGGTGGCCGTGCTCATCGACTCGGGCTTGCGGTTAGGGCACAGGAGACGCTGGTATGAGTCTTCTATGGAACGCTAGCTGTTGCAGCCGCCTACTCTTTTCGCGTGTGTTTCGTCGCAAACTGTCGTAGTTTTTCGAGCGTCGCGGCGGCTTGGCCAGAATCGATGGCCTCTGCCCCTTGCCGAACTCCCTCTTTCAAATCGCCCGCCAGTCCAGCGGCCACCAGCGCCGCCGCCGCGTTGAGCAGCACAATATCCCGCCGCGCGCCGGGAACGCCGGTCAGCACGTCGTAGAGCAAGCGCGCGTTGATGTCTACATCGCCGCCCACAAATTGCTCCAGGGTGGCTCGGGGCAGCCCGGCCATCTCCGGGGTAACCCTTGCGGCCTTCAACGTGGGCTCGCCACCGGCCTCGGACTCTTCGACCCGCGCGACCACCGACTCGCCAGTTGTAGTCAGCTCGTCGATTCCATCCGTGCCGTGCACGACAAAAGCCCGTTTTGCGCCGAGAGCCGCGAGCGTTCGCCCCACCAGCAGAACGCGGCTGGGCGCAAGCACGCCGATCACCTGCACACGCGCCCCGGCCGGGTTGGTAAGCGGCCCGCACAGGTTGAAGATGGTCCTGAACCCCAGCGCCTTGCGCAGCGGCCCAAGCGCCTTCATCGCCGGGTGATAGAGCGGCGCATACAGAAACATGAACCCAGTCTCGCGCAGGCATGCAACGGCCAGCTCCGGCCCCAGCTCGATCGGAACGCCGAGAGCCTCCAGCACGTCCGCCGCGCCACAGAGCGAGGTGACGGCCCGGTTGCCGTGCTTGGCGACCTTGGCTCCGGCAGCGGCGGCCACCAGCGCCGCGCCCGAGGAGATGTTGAAGGTCAGCGGTCCTCCACCGCCTGTTCCTACTACGTCCACCAACTCGTCCCGTTCGGAGTCGGTAAAGGGAAGTGGTGTGGCGCGCTCGCGCATCACCTGGACAAAGCCGGCCAGCTCCGGGGCCAGTTCGCCGCGCGTGGCCAGCACGGTGAGCAGCGCGGCGGTCTCCACCTCCGGCACGCCGCCAGCCAGTATCTCTTCCAGCACGCCGGTGGCCTGTCCGCGGGTCAGCGCCGCGCCATCCTCGGCGAGCGGTTTCAGCAGTTCTTTCAAAGACGCCATATCTTTCCATAATAGCGGTGAGCCTTCAAAGCTACGCGCCTCTGCCAATGCCGAGCTTTGTTAGAATTTGCGGGTGACTATGTTGAGTGGGTATTCAATTCTGAATGGCGAGTCCCGCGAGGGAAGCGGAGCCGCATTTGAGGGCTTCGATCCTGCTGCTGGAGCTCGTCTCGATCCAGTCTTCCATTCCGCTTCCATGGAGGATGTCGACCTTGCGGCTGATCTGGCCGAAGAAGCCTCCGCGATTTATGGCAGGTTATCTGGCCGGGACAAGGGTCATTTCCTTCGTCATATTGCCACGGGTATCGAAGGCATCGCGGCTGAGCTGGTGGAGCGCGCTCATCGGGAGACCGCACTGCCGGAAAAGCGCCTTCAGGGAGAGGTTGCGCGAACCGCAAACCAACTTCGGCTTTTTGCGCAGGTGGTCGAAGAAGGATCGTGGGCGACGGCTCGAATCGATCCTGCGGAGCCCAATCGCACGCCGCTGCCGCGGGCCGATATCCGCTCTGTCCTGCGCCCGTTGGGCCCGGTTGCCGTGTTTGGCGCGAGCAACTTTCCTCTTGCTTTCTCGGTCGCCGGAGGAGATACCGCGTCGGCTCTCGCCGCGGGCAATCCCGTGATCGTCAAGGCTCACTCTGCGCATCCGGGCACAAGCGAGATGGTGGGCCAAGTCATCAGCAGCGGTGTGCAAGAGTGCGGCCTGCCGGCGGGCGTTTTCGCGTTGCTCTTCGGCACGGGCGCGCACATTGGGTCGGCGCTGGTGCGGCATCCCAAGGTAAAAGCCGTTGGCTTCACTGGATCGCTGTCAGCCGGCAAGGCTTTGATGCAAATGGCCGCGGCGCGTCCGGAACCAATCCCTTGCTTCACTGAGATGAGCAGCGCAAATCCGTTGTTCGTGCTGCCGGAAGCCCTGCGCACGCGAAGCGCGCAGATCGCCGAGGGTCTCTTCGGTTCGTTCACCTTGGGCGTCGGGCAATTCTGCACCAAGCCGGGACTGGTTTTTCTGCCGAGCAATGAGGAAGCGGACGCGCTCGTGGCTGGCCTGGTGGCTCGCGTGGAGCAGGCGACCGCATCTGCGATGCTCACGGAAGGAATTTGCAAGAGCTACAAAACGGGAGTGGTTCAGCGGCAAGAGCATGGCTCGGTCAAATTGCTGGCGCAGACAGGTTCAACCGAAGGAGCCGGCGCTGGGCATGTCTTCCCGGTACTGTTTGAAGTAAGCGGCAGCGACCTTCTACGCGACGAGGAGTTGGCCAAGGAAATCTTCGGACCCAGCACGTTGATTGTTCGCTGCGAGGATCGAAACGAATTGCTTGCCCTGGCGCGCGCGCTCGAAGGCCAACTCACCGCGACGTTGCATGGCACCGACGGCGATATCGCCAGCTTCGCCGATCTCGTCGATATTCTGGAGCACAAGGCGGGAAGGCTCATCGTGAATGGCTTCCCAACCGGGGTAGAGGTATGTCACGCCATGGTGCATGGCGGCCCGTATCCAGCCACCAGCGATAGCCGCTTCACATCCGTGGGCAGCCGGGCCATTTTTCGCTTCGCGCGACCCGTGTGCTATCAGGATTTTCCGCAGGCGGCATTGCCAGACGAACTGAAGGATAATAATCCGCTGGGCATCTTGCGCCTGGTCAATGGCGCATTTACGCGTGATGCGCTCTGAGGGAGAGCTAGCATAGGCTTGCCCCTTTGATGCTCAGGCATTGTTCGCGGGCTTCGCGTCTTTCAGCCTGAAGATGATTCCGCCGGCCAGCATGAGCAGCATGGACATGAAGAAATATCCGGCGCGCGAATTGCCGGTAACAGCTTGCATCAGGCCGACCAGCCATGTGCCTGCGAATGCGCCCAGAGCCCCGCAACTATTGATAAGCGCCATCACTTCGCCGGCCACATTCTTCGGCAGCATCTCCGGCACAATCGAGAAGAAGGGCCCATAGGGCGCATACATGGCGCCACCTGCAACAATCAGAAATATATACGCCACCCAGAAACTGTAGCCAGCGGTCATGGAGGAGATGAACAACGCAACTCCCGCGAGCACCAGAAACGGCCCGACGTAGCGTTTGCGGCTGAGCGTCCGATCGGAAAAATGCGCGACCGCCAGCATGAGAATGACCGCCAGCAGAAAAGGAACGGCGTTGAGCAGGCCAACCATCTCGATGCCGCGCTCCGAACCCGCCCGGATCATGGTGGGAAGCCACAGCACGAAACCATAAATGCCGGCGCTCCAGCAGAAATACTGCAAGCAGAGCTGGAGTACGCCGGGTACGCGCAGAGTCGCGCGAAAGTTAGCCATTCGAGGCAGCGTCGTCTGCTCCAGGTCGAGCTCGCTGGTTAGTTCGTCGCAGCAGTCCTTGCTTAACCATCGCGCTTCGTGCGGATGGTCGCGCACAACTGCTAACCAGATGAAAGCCCACAGAATCGATGGAATGCCTTCGAGAATGAAGGTCATCTGCCAGCCGACCGCCTTGATCATGAATCCGGTAACAGCGGACATCCACAGGACTGTGATCGGATTTCCAAGCAAGAGAGCGGCATTGGCCCGCGAGCGCTCAGCGCGCGTAAACCAGTTGGTGAGCAGAATCAGCATCGCTGGAAAGATCGCGCTCTCTGCCACGCCCAGCAGAAACCGATCGAGGGCAAGCAGCCAAAACTCGTGGATCACACCGGTCAGAGCGGCCAGCGCTCCCCAAAACAGCAGCGCAAAAAATACCAGCCGTGTAGCGCTCTTGCGCCGCGCGTAGGCTGCGCCGGGTATTTGAAAGAGGAAGTAGCCGAAGAAGAAGAGCGACCCTAGAAAGGCTGAGCGGGAGTTGTTGATGTGGAGCGTTTGCGCCATCCCGGCTGCGGCGCCGAATCCGTAGTTCGCCCGATCGAGATAGGCAAGACTGTAGGTGACGAAGACCGCCGGCATGAGGAACAGCCAGCGACGCCGTAAACCCGGCTGACGGGACGCCGAGTTTGGCCCTGGCTGTTCAACCACACAAGTTTTATACCATCTCGCGGGCGCTATAGGATTTTGGGTGCGGCTGCCGTAACGGGCACACGGTCTCTATACTTGAGGTCGAAAGGAAATTCCCATCGCCACTATTTCACTCACTTCGGTGCTGGAGACAGCGGACCCGAGTCTTCTCAGCGTCACTACGCACGCGCCTGGTCCTGCCGGGTTTTTGCCGCTTTCCTCGGAGATGCTGCTTACCGAGCCCTCTGGGAATCTCTTCGGCCTGAGTCAAAGCGCCGGTATGGGCTGGGATCCTGCGCGCTTGCTCGATCCTGAGTTTTTGATCCTGAGCACGCATGGGGGACTGCGCGCTGAAAATGGCGAGGCGATTGCTCTCGGCTTCCACACCGGTCACTGGGAAGTCGGCCTGCTGGTGGCTGAAGCCGCGCGCGAGTTGAAGGCGCTGCGCGCCGTTCCTTTTGCAGGAGCATGCACCGATCCCTGCGACGGCCGCACACAGGGTACTGCCGGCATGTTGGATTCGCTGCCCTTTCGCAACGATGCGGCGATTGTGCTTCGCCGCCTGATGCGGTCGCTACCGACGGGCAAGGGAGTGATCGGTATTGCGACCTGCGACAAGGGCCTGCCCGCGATGATGATGGCGCTGGCATCCGCGGGAAGGCAGCCTGTCGTTCTTGTTCCCGGAGGCGTTACGCTTCTGCCCGAGTCTGGAGAGGATGCCGGAAAAGTTCAAACCATCGGCGCGCGCTTCGCTCAGAGTCAGATCACGTTGGAATACGCCGCTGAGGTGGGTTGCCGCGCCTGCGCGTCTCCCGGAGGCGGATGTCAATTTCTGGGCACTGCGGCGACAAGCCAGGTGGTTGGCGAGGCGCTCGGTCTTGCCCTGCCTCACACCGCACTTGCGCCCTCGGGCCAGCCCATCTGGCTCGACGCAGCCCGGCGCTCGGGCCGCGCGATGATGCGCTTGCACCAATTGGGAATCGGGGCTGAGGACGTGTTGACGCAATCGGCAATCCGCAACGCGATGGTGCTTCATGCGTCGTTTGGCGGTTCCACCAACCTTTTGTTGCATATTCCCGCCATTGCGCATGCTGCACGGTTGCAGCGTCCCACGGCCTCCGACTGGGCCGAAGTCAATCGTCAGGTGCCGCGTCTGGTCGATGCACTTCCCAACGGACCGCGCAACTTCGCTACCGTGCAGGTTTTTCTTGCAGGCGGCGTGCCGGAGGTGATGCTGCATTTACGAGAGGCTGGACTTCTCGACACCAGCGCGATGACCGTATCCGGGGAAACGCTCGACACGTCTCTCGATTGGTGGCGTGAGAGCCCCCGACGCCATCAACTGCGCCGCATCCTTTACGAGCGGGACGGCATCGATCCCGACGATGTGATTATGTCGCCGAGCCGCGCGCGGTCCAGGGGACTTACTTCGACCATTTGTTTCCCGGTGGGCAATCTCGCGCCCGAAGGCTCGGTGATCAAGAGCACAGCAATCGACCCTTCGCTCGTCGATGAGAGCAATGTCTACAGGCATCTTGGTCCAGCCAGGGTTTTCGTCTCGGAAACCTCGGCCATCCAGGCTATCAAGAGCGGTCAGGTGGCGCACGGCGATGTCATTGTTCTCATATGCAGCGGGCCGGCTGGCGCAGGCATGCAGGAGATCTACCAGATTACCGCCGCGCTCAAGCAGCTTCCCCACTGCAAGCACGTAGCGGTATTGACCGATGCGCGTTTCAGCGGCGTCTCCACTGGAGCCTGCATCGGCCATATATCTCCCGAGGCGCTCGCCGGCGGCCCCATCGGCAAGGTTCAGGAAGGCGACCAGATCGAAATTGCGATCGATCGCGAATCGCTGACCGGCTCTCTTCATCTCGTGGGAGATGCGAACGAGATCTTCGGCGCAACAGAAGGCGCGCGCCGCCTTGCACAGCGGAAGCCGCGTACGGACTTGCGTCCGCATCCCCAACTGCCCGACGATACGCGTCTCTGGGCCGCACTGGTGCATGCCAGCGGCGGTGTCTGGGGCGGGTGTGTCTACGATGTCGACAAGATCGTTTCGAAACTGAAGGAGCAACCGTGAAACTTTACCGCACTAACTTGGGAAGCTTTGTAGAACAAGATGGTATTCACTATCGTGTTCCATTGACTTCGTGGGATGCGCTTGTAACGCATGACGATCTGCATGGATATCTTCTCTCCATCGTCAACAAGGGCGAGCCTGCGGAGGATTTTTCGCCGGAGAAGATCACGGCTCCAATCGGCAATCAGGAAGTATGGGCTGCGGGCGTCACCTACTACCGCAGCCGCAGCGCACGGATGGAGGAGTCGAAGACGACAGGTGGGGGCGACTTTTATGATCGCGTCTACTCCGCGGAACGTCCCGAGCTGTTTTTCAAATCCACGCCAAACCGCGTCGTCGGACCTGGAGAAAACGTCCGCATTCGCAAGGATGCAAAGTGGTCGGTTCCGGAGCCGGAGCTGACGCTGCTCATCAACCATCGCGGCCAGATCATCGGCTACACCGTCGGGAACGACATGAGCTCGCGCGACATCGAGGGCGAAAACCCGCTCTATCTCCCCCAGGCAAAGGTCTACGTCGGCAGTTGCGCTTTGGGCCCATGTGTGCTCATCGGCAACGATCCGCTCTCAGCCTCTACACCCATTCGCCTGGAGATTGCGCGCGACGGCCGCACTGAGTTCGCGGGCGCAACAACACTTGCCGAGCTGAAGCGCGAGCCCAACACTCTCGTCGAATATCTGTTTCGAGACAACAGCTTTCCCTGCGGTGCGTTTTTGATGACGGGGACGGGGATCGTTCCCCCGGATACCTTCACCCTGGCAAGCGAAGACCTGATTCAAATCACCATCGACCCTATCGGCACACTCGAAAACAAAGTGGCATAAGGAGACTGAGACCGAGGTTGATGGCCTTCGAACCGGCCCAACACGAAACGCCGCGCCCTGCCACATTCTGAGAGGGCCGCTCGCTTCCCGTTTGCCGCTCCTTTGCTGCGCACGATACTATTTGGTTACCGCTGGCACGGCCTCGCGGGCTCGGGATCAACCGGGTCCGGTTCCAAACTCCCAACCATAGCCGACGTGGAAGGTTCCAGAAAACATTGAAGATCCATGAGTATCAGGCAAAAGAAATCCTGGCGAAGTACGGCGTTGCCGTGCCCAGAGGCGAAGTGGCGAATACCCTCGAAGAAGCCTCAACTGTGGCCCGCAATCTGTTTGCCGAGGGCGCAACTGGAGTGGTGGTTAAGGCACAGATTCACGCTGGGGGGCGCGGCAAGGGCGGCGGCGTCAAAGTGGCCCGCACTCGCGAGGATGCCGAACTCCACGCCAAGAACATTCTTGGCATGACGCTGGTCACCCACCAGACCGGCCCCCTGGGCCAAAAGGTACAGCGGCTGCTCATCGAAGAGACCGCGGACATCGACCGCGAGCTGTATCTCGGCATCGTATTGGACCGCGTCACCAGCAAACTGGTCTTTATGGCCTCGCAGGCCGGCGGCATGGAGATTGAAGAGGTAGCCGCCAAAAACCCTGAAGCCATCTTCAAGGAAACCATTGATCCAGCCGTAGGCTTTGGCGCATGGCAGGCGCGCAAGCTGGCCTTTGCGCTGGGTCTCAAGCCCACCCAGATCAGTCACGCCGTCGCTTTTTTCCAAAGCCTCTACAAAGCTTTTATCGACACAGACGCCTCGCTGATCGAGATCAATCCCTTCATCACGACCAAGGACGACAAGCTCTTCGCGCTCGACGCCAAGGTCACCTTCGACGACAATGCTCTCTTCCGCCATGCCGACATCAAGGCGCTGCGCGACACCGCCGAAGAAGACCCGCTTGAAGTGGAGGCGAGCAAGTACGCCCTCAACTACATCAAACTCGACGGGTCTATCGCCTGCATGGTCAACGGCGCGGGGCTGGCCATGGCCACGATGGACATCATTCAGTACGCCGGCGGCAGTCCCGCCAACTTCCTCGACGTAGGCGGCGGCGCAACCCAGGAGCAGATCGAGCACGCCTTCGAGATCCTGCTCTCCGACGCCAACGTAAAGGCCATCTTCATCAATATCTTCGGCGGCATTCTTCGCGTTGACCGTTTGGCTACCGGAGTTGTTGCGGCGGCGCGCAACCTGAAGGTGAGCGTCCCCATCGTCCTGCGCCTCGAAGGCACCAATGTTGTAGAAGGCCGCAGGATTTTGAAGGAATCCGGTCTCAACTTCAAGGTCGGCGAAACAATGAAAGAAGCAGCGGAAATGGTTGTAGCCGCAGCAAAGTAACAGCTCCTAGCTGTTAGCTCTTAGCTTTTAGCTAAGGCCTTACCCGGCCGGCATTGAAAAGGAAAACGGAATGCCGCAGGACTTTCATGATTTGACGGTATGGCAACGAGCTATTGACTTGACTGTGTGCATTTACAGGTTGACCCGTAAGTTTCCTAAGGAGGAGACTTACGGGCTTGTTTCACAGTTGCGCCGCGCAAGCGTTTCTGTCGCGAGTAATATTGCTGAGGGGCGAGGGAGGCTCAACCCGGCTGAGTTTCGGCAGTTTCTAGGAATTGCGTTGGGGTCTACTTTTGAAATTCAAACACAGCTCTTGGTAGCCAGAAAACTGGAAATGGGAACGGAACAATCGATAAGCGAAGCGGCGGCGATAAGCGATGAGGTTTCAAAGATGCTTACGTCGTTCATCCACACACTGAGCTCGAAGCCAAAAGCTAAGAGCTAATAGCTAAAAGCTAGGAGCTGTTCTCAATGTCTGTTTTGGTAGATAAAAATACTCGTCTCATTGTTCAGGGGCTGACCGGGAAAGAAGGAACTTTTCACGCAAAAGGGTGCGCGGAGTACGGGACCAAGGTTGTTGGGGGGGTCACTCCGGGCAAGGGCGGCAGCACGCACGAGGGGTGGCCGGTGTTCAACACCGTTGCGGACTCGGTGGCTGCGACTGGCGCGAATGCGACCATGATCTTTGTGCCGCCGCCGTTTGCCGCCGACGCCATTCTCGAGGCCGAGGATGCGGGGATTCCGCTGATCGTCTGCATCACCGAGGGCATTCCCACGATCGACATGATCAAGGTGTGGGCGAAGCTGAAGAGCTCGAAGTCACGGCTCATCGGGCCTAACTGCCCAGGCGTGATCTCGCCGGGGAAGGCCAAGATCGGCATTATGCCGGGCAACATTCACAAAGAGGGCTCGATCGGCATCGTGTCGCGCTCGGGAACGCTCACCTATGAGGCGGTGCATCAGCTTACGCAGCGCGGCATTGGGCAATCGACGGCGATTGGAATCGGCGGCGACCCTATCGTCGGCACCACGCACATCGACGCGCTGCGCCTGCTCAACGACGATCCCGAAACCGAGGCCATCATCATGATTGGCGAGATCGGCGGCTCCGCTGAAGAGACTGCGGCGGAGTTCGTCAAACAGCATGTGAAGAAGCCGGTCGTCGGCTTTATCGCCGGACAGACTGCGCCCCCCGGACGGCGCATGGGCCACGCAGGCGCTATCATCAGTGGAGGCCAGGGCACTGCGGCCGACAAGATGAAAGCCATGACTGCTGCGGGCATTCACGTGGTCGTTTCCCCCGCCGAGATCGGCGCAACCCTCGCCCGCGTCCTCGGCAAAGCGTAGGCGGTACAGTTATACAGGAATGCATTTTAAGTATGTGTGGTGAGGATGACTCCGGAAAACCATTGATTCTGAACCGGTTAGGTTGGCAGTTCATACAGTTTTACAGGCATACAATTTAAGTAATTCGGTGCTGCCTGGCGGTGAAAGCCGCTTGTTATGAATGATTTAGATTTTGCTGCACAGTTGTACAGCCAAAAAAACGCGCTTTTTGTGGGCAAATGGCGGGCAAATCATAGTAGCGGCGGGACATGCGGGTGTAGTCAGAGTGCTGTTTTTTCATGGGTTTCGCTCTTTCTCTCTATTTCAATTGTGCGCCGGTGGAGGGTAATTCTCTGCAAAAAACCGGCGCGCCTCCCAGCGGAGAAGGAAAGAAGTCCCTGGCGGCCGGTGCCGGGTTGAGACCTTGTGGAACCGCCCTGGGACTCGACATTCAACCGCTGAGGATGGAGTACGGTACGCTCTGGGGGCTGTAGACCCCGATCCCAACCCCTGAGGGTTTACCGGCGAGAACGGGGTTTTTGGGGGATGTATTCTGGGTGGCGTGGCTCCGGCCGACAGGCACGAATGCATGTCGTGCCAGTGCTCGAATTGATATTCGGCGATTTCACATCAACTGAATGGCGAGGATTGATTTTGGGATCTCAGACACGAGAGTTGAGAGACTGATTTGGGACGATCCAAAGAAAACATGGAGGAATCCTTCGTAAGTAATTTAATATGAATTGTTTACAATTTATCCACAGCGCAATCTCCCCATGCCCTTGCATTCAAATCGCACACGGGACGATAATGATGTATGTGGCTCGGTCTTGAATGACGGTTGATTTCCCAAGCTGCCACATGTACGATAGTTTTGCTTAGGACGGAACGATGACCCATTTGGATCCTTATACTGGCTGATCGAAGATTTCTTTGGCAAGCTTGGCCAGTCGAGAGAGCGCGATGTAGTCGTGCAGGCGATAAAACTGCTCGTAGGTTTGTGTGTCTTGATGATTTTTCCGTGACTTCCTGGAAATCTTGAGCAGCCTACGTCCCTCCTCGATCTCTTCAAAATCCCCGAACAGAATTTTAAATAGCCCAATGGTGTCGGCTTCGTTTCGCTGTGGCTTTCCGGCGGAGAGTATTTCTCGAATACAGCAACGCGCATCTTCCAGCAACTTCTCGTCCTTCTCTTTCTTGAATAGATTCCAATCGCAGATGAAGTAGACAAAATTGTTTCTGGATTGCTTCACCCACTCCAGGGAGCCTTCGTCTGTTCTACCGGAATTCATCACGGAACGGTTCGCCTCGAGCGCTTTTGTATACTCTCCCAGCACCCAATAAACGTATCCGCGAACCACCTGGAACCTCAAAGAATCAGGGTCCGCCTCAACTAACTTGTCAGCGAGCTTAAGCGCCAGTATCTTGAGCGCGTCATTGCCGAACTCCAATGCACATAGCGCCGCGAATTTGCATACAGGCGGAAGGATCGGCCCCTTTTGCAGCTTGATCTTCCTCAGGGCAGTCACAATCTGGACAACTTCCGGCTTGGGACTCGCTCCGAGGTCGATTCCGATTTGCCTGCCCGCTTCGGTTGTCTCTTGTTGCGACAGATAGCGTCCGAGCAACGCGGTCCTGCGCAGATCCATTTCCGTTTGTTCTCGAGCGATTAGGCCCTTGAGAAACTCGCTCTGTCCGTCCATGGCTCTCAGTCCACTAGCCAAAAGAGAGAACTGCTTCTTCAACTCGTCCCCAACTTCAAATCGCCCCGGCTTATAAGCCAGATCGTGGGATTTTGCATCGAAAGCCTCGGCCAGTATTGTCTTCACCTGGATCTCGGATTTTAGACCTTCCAGATCGGAAAATGCTTCGAGAAGATCACCCGCCAACAGGGAAATGGTGAAATGATAACCGCGATGTCCACTTTCGTGGTTGCGTTCGGCATCTTTGTTACTCGCCTCTGCAACATCAAATGCTCCTCTCAAGAACTTGGCAACCTCCTGAATGTCGCTCTCGAAAGGACATAGAATCGAAACGGCCACGATGTCTGTCAGGTGCTCAAAGCTGTATTTGGGATCCGGGTTCGATTTGTCCGAGCGCCGGTCTTCAATCTTGCGGGTAATGCTCGCTAACGTTTTGATGAGTGGCTCTCTCGCCAGGATGATGCGCGCGACTTTTGGATTCCTCTCCCGAAAGGCGTTGCATTTGCCGAGCACAAAATCCGCAAGTCTGCGGTAGCGAAGTTCATCCTCGCGGTACGCTTGCTCAATTTCCTTAAGCTCTTTCTCGTTTAGCATTGGCCTCGCAATCAGGGCTGGTACGGCTCCGCAGCTCTCGCCTCGGGCGCTGGAGCGGACCCCGTGCCTGTTTGGTAATACTCTTCGATGAATTCCGCATGGACCGCCGCTGCGGCTGGATATGCTCCGGGTGCCATAAATGGATGTACCGGCGGGTAGGTGCGCGTCTCGGGCCACGTATCCAGGTCTGCGGCCAAGCGTTTTTGCACAGATCGGTAGATGCTGTTCGGGACCGTAGGCGCGGCCTTGGCCAGATTGTCGAGCTCAAGTTCGATCTGCTTGACCGTATCTGCGAGGTTGCCCCTCAGTTCGACAGGGAGCGTCACCAGGGTTTCGAGGCGCCGCCGGACGGCGCCATAGGCTGACGCCACGGATTTGTGCTGTTCGGCTCGGGCTGAGAATCCGAGAAAGGTTTGCAAGCCCGCCAGGACGGCCGCGAGAAGACTAATTCCGCCGACGACCAACTGAATTCTCAATCCGACTTGCTTCTGTAGGGTGGCAAATACGGTTGTTCCAACGATGGCGGACAGTGCCACCACCGGAACGCCGACCAAGTAATGCAGTTGTTGGAAATACTTGGTAGCCTCCCAATGCTGATCTTGATTCAATCTGGCCCGGTTCCTCCAGCGCGCCAACAGATTTCCTGCTGTCTCCCATTGCGCTCTGGCTGCGTCGTCTGTAGTCATGACGTGTTCTTCCGGAGGTGACGTTGGAAGGGAATCCTTTGAGCCCGGATTATACTTGAGTGTCAGGCAAGGATCAACGAGTTCTTTTGAGCGCGCGGAACTCTATGAAACCGCCGATCGACCATCCATCGATTTGAAGTGAGACCATCGAAAAGAGGTTTGAAATGTCATTCGCCCTCGGACCTCGTGCGGGGGTGGCCGATGCCTCGCGTTTGAGACATGGGATATGAGGAAGCCATCCTAAGTTTCCCAGGTCTGAAAAGCCAGACCTGGGGCACCCGTCTACCTGAGTTGGAAGTTCACTTCGACCGTGAGGATGACCGGAACAGGCATGTCGTTGTTCATTGCGGGCTTGAAACGATACTTGCTCGCCGCATTGAGTGCATTCTGGTCCAAGCCGGGATCAAGACTTTTGATCACCTTTGGATTCTGTGGAATGCCATTCGCGTCGACGATGAATGAAACCAAGCAGACTCCTTCAATTCTCGCCTTCCGCGCGGCATTGGTGTAATGCGCTTCCACAGAGTTGAGCGGGATCGGAGCTTTGATGTTGCCCCCGACGCGATAAATGTGGGGGCCGTCGGTATAGCTGGAGGAACCGATATTCGAGCCTAGTTCCAGTTCTGGTAGCAGCTGCGGAGAGGGCAAAAGCTTCTGCGTGGGCTGGGAACTCAAGTGAAAAAGATCGATCTTGCGGCCGGATTCGTCTTTGGCACGTTCGGTGCAGCCTTGCATGCTGACTTCCAGCCCCATAGCGACCGCTACTGGAATGCCATTGTGAGCGCCCGGCTTGAATCGATCGGTTGTGGCAACCTGGAGCGCCACCATATTCAGATCCGCCGAGAGCGAGCGCGAAACCATAGGGTTGTGAGGAGTACCGACAGAATCCACAATCAGGGTGATCGCAACCGTACCGTCCTGCTTCTTGCATTTTCCAGCAAATAACGGTTGGGGACTGGCCCTAAGCAGTTCCGGTGCAGTCGTGAATAGATCGACGACATAGACGTTCATTGAAACCGCCCGAGTACTTGTCTGTGACGGACGCGGGGGCGGAGGGGTCGAGGAATCGGTCTCTTGGGCAATGACAGGGAGAGCGACCAAACCAACAATCAGAACAACCACGAATAGCGGGCGCATAATTCATCTCTTCAATCGAAAGAATGACTGTAGCACGACTTAAAGCTATTGGAGCCGTGCGCCGAGACCTGCATTTAAGATTAGAGCAGCGTGCAGACGATACGAGTAGAGACACCTTCGGCGAAGTACGACGTGATGGCGGGGAGCGGGCTTTTGGAGACGCTTGCGCCGCGGATCGAGCGGGTCGTGGGCAGGTTGCCGCGACGGGTTTTTGTGCTGACCGCAGCGCCGATCTGGGCGCTGTGGGGTCATGCCATGCAGCAGTCCTTTCGCGAGGCCCCTGTCGTCATTTTTCTTGAGCCGGGCGAGAAGTACAAGACGCTGGCCAGCGTGGAGAAGATTCTGCGGCAGATGGCGCGGGCGGGCGGGGATCGCGGGAGCCTGCTGATTGCCTTTGGCGGCGGGATTGTGGGCGACGTGGGCGGATTTGTGGCCGCGATTTATATGCGGGGCATTCCCTATGTGCAGGTGCCGACGACTTTTCTTGCGCAGGTGGACAGTAGCGTGGGCGGCAAGACGGGCGTGAACCTGCCGGAGGGGAAAAACCTGGTGGGCAGCTTTCATCATCCGCTGGCGGTGTATGCCGATATTGGGGTGCTGAGCACGCTGCCGGACCGCGAGCTGCGGGCGGGGCTGATGGAGAGCGTGAAGGCGGGGATTATTCGCGACCGGGCGCTGGCGCGCTTTATGGAAGAGCATGCGGGCGAGGTGCTGGGGCGCGACCCGAAGGCGCTGGAACGGGTGATCGCCGCGTCGATAAGGATGAAGGCCGGGGTGGTGAACAAGGACGAACGCGAGAGCGGGCTGCGGATGATCCTGAACCTGGGGCATACAGTGGGCCACGCGCTGGAGCAGGCAACCGGCTACAAGGCTCTGCTGCATGGAGAGGCGGTGGCATGGGGCATGGTGGCAACGCTGCATCTGGCGCGCAAGCGGGGAACGATTTCGGCGCAGCAGTTTGCGCGGCTGGAGGGGTTGATTTATCTGTATGGTCCGCTGCCGGCGCTGAAGCTGCGAGTGGACAAGGTGGTGGCGGCGACGGGCAGCGACAAGAAGAACGTGGGCGGGGTGAGACGGTTTGTGCTGCCGGTGGGGATTGGCGACGCGGGCGTGGTGGAAGATGTGACCGTGGCGGAGCTGGAGGCGGCGGTGGGGTATATGCTGGCGCGGGCTGGGGAGCGAGCGAGTCAGCAGGTCGGCTAGTCAGCGAGTCAGCAGCTTCCCCGGCCCCAAAATCGGGACCGGGGGCACCCGCCTTGAGCGTTTTTGGTATCCCACCCTAGCCGCAAAAACAAAGACGCGGCGAGGGTAGGGCACCCATCACCGTTGTTTAGGACATGAGAAACAATGACCACTACGGGGGCCAAGCCGGCGGGTGCGACGGATGAAGCCAGCGCGGCGCAGGCTGTGCGGCAGATGTTCGACGCGATTGCGCCTCGGTATGACCTGCTGAACCACGTGCTGTCGGCCAATGTGGACCGGCTGTGGTGGCGGCGGACGGCGCGGCGGTTCAGGGCGACGCTGGCCGAGCCCGATGCGGCGGTGCTGGACATCTGCTGCGGCACGGGCGATATGACCATGGCGCTGCTGAAGCATCGGCCTGCGGGGGCGCGGCCAATTTTGGCGGCGGATTTTGCGCGAGGGATGCTGAGCCGCGCCGCGCGAAAATTTGATGCGCGTACATCGGGCGCGGCGGGCGCGGTACCGCTTGAGGCAGACGCGCTGCATCTGCCGCTGCGGTCCGGCTCGCTGGATTTGATTGTGACTGCGTTCGGGTTCAGGAACCTGGCTAACTATGAGGCGGGGCTCAGGGAGTTTAACCGGGTGCTGAAGCCGGGCGGGGAGCTGGGGATTCTGGACTTCAGCGAGCCGGGGGGCTTGGTGGGCAAGGCTTATGCGGTGTATTTCCGGCGCGTGCTGCCGGCGATTGGGCGGGTTGTGTGCGGGAAGGACGGGCCGTATAACTATCTGCCCACGTCTGTGGGGAATTTTCCGCCGCCGCCGGAGATGCTGGAGCTGATGCGGGCGACGGGGTATGCGGAGTGCGCGTGGCAGCCTTATACGTTTGGGATTGCGGGGTTGTACACGGCCAAGCGCGCCGCTGTAGCCTGAGATGGCGATGACTTCAGTTGTCTCCAGTCTGGCCGGGCACTCCGCCGAGAAGCGCCGTGTGGCGCTGCACTCGATGCTGGCGGCGGGAGCGATGGCGCTGCTGAAGCTGGCGGCGGGGCTACTGTCGGGGTCGCTGGGCGTGCTGTCGGATGCGGCGCACTCGGGGCTGGACCTGGTGGGGGCGGGGCTAACGTTCTTTTCCGTTCAGGTGAGCGACAAGCCGGCCGATGAAGACCACACTTACGGTCACGGCAAGATTGAAAACCTGTCTGCCTTTGGCGAGGCGATCCTGATGGCTGTCTCCTGCGCGTGGATTATCTGGGAGGCGATGCAGCGGATCTTCTACCACACGGTGGAACTGCGCCACTCGGTATGGCCGGTGCTGGTGCTGGTGACGTCGATCGGCGTGGATTACTGGCGGTCACGACAACTGCGGGCGGTGGCGGTGCGGACCGGGTCGCCCGCGCTGGCGACCGACGCGTTTCATTTTGCCAGCGATATTTGGTCGACGCTGGCGGTGCTGGGCGGGCTGGGCGCCAGTTGGGCGGGAACGCAGTTTGGAATCGGCTGGCTGCGCTATGCTGACCCGTTTGCGGCGGTGGTGGTTTCGCTGATGATTCTGCGGATGACCCTGCACCTGGGGCGGGAGACGGTGGCCGTGCTGATGGACCAGGTTCCGGTGGAGACGCGGCAGCGGCTGGTGCGCGAGGTGGCGCAGGTGGATGGCGTGCTGGCCGTGGAGCAGGCGCGCGTGCGGCGGGCGGGCGCGGGTTATTTTGCCGACCTGACGCTGGCGCTGCCGCGGCGATTTACTTTTGAGCACACCGGAGAGCTGGTGCGGGCGGCCACCGAAGCGGCGCACCGGGCGCTGCCAGAGGCAGACGTGGTGATTCACACCGTGCCTCGCGAGGCCAGGGCGGAAAGCATCTTCGACCGGGTGCGGGCGGTGGCCGCACGGAACAATGTGAGCGTGCATGAGCTGAGCGTGCAGTCGCACCACGGGCGGCTGCGCGTGGAACAGCATGTGGAGCTGGACGAAAACATGCCGCTCAAGGCGGCGCATGGCTTTGTAAGCGCGATGGAGGCGGAGATTCTGCGCGAGGCGCCGGAGATTGACGCGGTGCTGACGCACATCGAGAGCGAACCGGCCACCATTGAGCAGCCTGAAGAGATGGTGGAGGAGGACCGCAGAATTGAGTCGGCACTGCGGGCCACGGCAAAGCTGTTCCCGGAGATTATGGATGTGCATGAGATTCTGGTGGGCCGGGCCGGGGAGCATATTTCGGTGTCGTGCCATTGCTCGCTGCCGGACGATCTGCCGATGCGGCGCGTCCATGAGGCGATCACGGCGCTTGAAGACCGCTTCAAGCTGGAGTGCCCAGAGGTACAGCGAGTGACGATTCATCCCGAGCCGGTGACGGATAACCTGAGATGAAGGCGGATTGCGGCGTATACTTGCCGCTAACTCGTGGACTCTGCGAAAGGGTGTCTGGAGGCAAGCTCGATGGCTGAGGACGAATCCAAACAATACGATCCGATCAAACATAAACACATTTTCGTCATGTCCAATGTCATGTTTGTCATGGCATCGCTAATCGCGTGTATGTTTGAAGCCATTTTGATCCTGCGCATCTGGATCAGACCACGACTGCCAGTAGATGGTCTAACCGCCTTCACCTTGCAATTCTTAGTCTTGATACCAGCACTCGCCATCGTGTTTCTTCGGTTCATGGTCGGTAAGCAGTTGAGAAAGGGCGGAATTAGCCCGTCTTTTGCTTTCGGTATCAGTTTGAATCTCGGCATTCTGCTGATGATGGTTTATCTGGCGTTCATGCAGCTCCTGGAGTTTGCCCCTCGCTAACGGGACGCAATCTTCTCATTGAGGGCGCTTTGGACGATGTAGGAGGAGCGGGTAAGGCCCTTTGCGCGGGCGCGGCGGTCAATTTCCGCAATCTGGCTTTGGCGGGCGGTAATGTTGATGCGGACAGCTTTCTCCTGCTCGCGGAGTTCGGTCAGGAATGCCACTGCGCCCTTCATCGCCGTATCGCCGCGCAGATCGTCAAGGGTGGAAGGCTTGGGAATCGCTTCTCCATCCTCGCGCATTCCAGCCACATGCAGCGCGAGAGCTTCGCCGGCCATTTTGCGCGCCTCCTCCAAAGTGGAACCGGCGGTGATGCAGCCGGGAAAGTCAGGAAAGCTGACACCGTAGTCCGAATGTTTGTCTTTGTGAAGGTAGGCGATGTATTCCATGGTTGCTCTGGGCCGAAACGAGAATACTTCCATCGTATGCTCATCGACGATGGAAGAAACTGCCAAGGGAAGTCCAACCCCTTGCGAAGAAGCTAGTGTTGTCCGGCTGAAATGAGAGCACTTTCAAACAGAGCCAAATCCTCGGTCGATCGCCGGAAACCATCCCCCGGGGGCTAAAGAGGCTGCGGAAAAGCTCAGCATGTGGGGTGAAATGAGCGAAGAGCATCCCTCAGGGGCTGAAGCCCATCATTTTTTCAGCAAGTTGCGGCACGACTGAAGTCGTGCCCTGACACAAAACGCTTCTGGAATAGAGTTTTTCCGCAGCCTGTGAAGCCCGGATCATTCGAGGCCGACTACGGCACGGCTGAAGCCGTGCCCTTTCAAAACGAATAAACTACCATCTATGTGGCAGACACCACTAGAGAAGGCGTCGGCAATCGACCACAAGATCGCCCACGCGGAAGGAGAGCCTGAGCTATGACGAGCCGTCCGTGGGTCAATTTCTTTCAGGTGGCGTCTCTGGTGATGGGGTTGGTAGCCGTGGCGCTGCTGGCGGCCGTCACGACGATGCACTTTGCCATTCACGGCGCGGAGGTGCAGGTGCCCGCGCTGAAGGGAATGACTGTGGCCGATGCGCGCAGCGAGACTGCGGGGCTGGGCCTGAATCTGATGGTGGATAACCGCTACTACTCGGGAGACGTGGCGGCGGGACACATCTTGACACAGTTGCCGGCGTCGGGAACTGTGGTGCGGCGGGAGTGGCTGGTGCGCGTGGCAGAGAGCCTGGGGCCGCAGAAGGTGGATGTGCCGGATATGGTGGGCCGCGACGAGCGGGTGGCGGCGCTCACCATGCGCCGCGTCGGCCTGGAGGTGGGTGCGACCGCGCGGCTGCCCTATGCCAGGGCGTCGGAAGGAACGGTGCTAGCGCAAGATCCGCCGGGTCACGCTCAAGGTATTGCCCGACCCAGCATCAACCTGCTGGTGGCCGCTCCGGGCGACCAAGCGCCCGACGGCTTTGTGATGCCCGATATGGTGGGACGGCCGGTAGATACCGCGCAGGCTGAGTTAACCGAAGTGGGCATCAAGACGTTGCCGCCCACCCTGGTGGACGTGCCTGTTGCGCCGGTGGGCAGTGGAGACGCGCCGCCGAGCTTGCCGGTGAGGCCGGGAGTGGTACTGACGCAGTCGCCGCCAGCTGGCTCGCGCGTGGACCAGAATACGGTCGTGACGCTGACCGCGGCGCAGTGAGAGGGCCGATCGGCTAGGCAGGCACGGATTGTCGACCGTCTACACAACCTTAGCCTGGATATCTCACAGGCGGATTGTCGATTTGAGTGAGTCTGTGTAGAAGAAATAGGTGGAAAGGCCGTCTTTTCTGTGTCATAACTACGTTGTCGAAGCGTGGTTCTGGCTGCGGAAAG
>Ga0182024_10007209_pt1 | contig 24049 bp, 22 predicted proteins | sample P32metaG_FD_120480 | JGI IMG/M metagenome (GOLD analysis project Ga0182024, IMG submission 120480) | Permafrost microbial communities from Stordalen Mire, Sweden - P3-2 metaG (Illumina Assembly) | ecosystem: Environmental > Terrestrial > Soil > Wetlands > Permafrost | place: Sweden: Stordalen...
ACCCGCTTCAACACCGGCGGCGGGATCAAGATGGCGCTCGACATCGGCGCGATGCCCTATGGCAACTGGTCGGGCTGTCACGCGGTCGGCTGGGATTACGGGGCGCCGGAATTCGGCGACCTCGCGGTCGGCGACAATTTCCAAAAGCACAGCTACCCGTTCGCCATCATGGTCAATGCCGACGGCGTCAGGTTTTGCGACGAGGGCGCGGACTTTCGCAACTACACCTACGCCAAATACGGCCGCCTGATATTGGAGCAGCCGCACCAGTTCGCCTGGCAGATCTTCGACCAGCAGGTGGTGCAGTATCAGCGCGACGAATACCGCATCCGCCAGGTGACGAAAGTCACCGCCGACAATTTTGAGGAACTCGCAGACAAGATGGCCGAGACAGGCGCCGCCGTCGATAAGCCGCGCTTCCTGCAGACGATGGCCGCCTACAACGAAGCGGTGCAGCGCGAGATCCCCTATAACCCGACGGTCAAGGACGGGCGGACCACCAAGGGTCTCGCGATCGACAAGACCAACTGGGCGATGCCCTTGGAAAAGCCGCCCTACGAGGCCTTTTGCACGACCTGCGGCGTCACCTTCACCTTTGGCGGGCTGAAGATCGACAATGACGGGCGGGTGCTCGACACCGCGCAGAAGGCGATCCCCGGGCTTTATGCCGCCGGCGAACTGGTCGGCGGGCTGTTTTATTTCAACTACCCGGGCGGCACCGGCCTCGTTTCGGGCTCGGTGTTCGGCAAGATCGCCGGCACCTCGGCCGGGAAAGAGGTCGGGCGGAATACGTGAGATTTTTGACAATTAGACGGTGAGGCGGTGAGAAGGAAAGCGCTTTAACGCGGAGGACGCAGAGGAATACGCAGAGGACGCGAAGGCGACATTACGGCGCGAAGCGCCGATCACCCCCTGGCGCGGTCAGGAGCCGAAAATTTATTGGCGCTGCGCGCCCGAAGGATCACCCCTCTGCGACCTCCGCGTATTCCTCTGCGTCCTCCGCGGTAAAGCGTTGTCGTTTTTCACTGCCTTACCGCCTCATTGTGAATTGAAAGACATACATGACGCCATCGAACCTCCTTTTCATCCTGTCGGACGAGCACAGCCGGCGCGTGCTGGGCTGTTACGGCCACGGCATGATCCGAACGCCGAACCTCGATCGGCTGGCGGCGAACGGCGTGCGTTTCAGCGACGCCTATTGCAATTCGCCAATCTGCGTACCGTCGCGCGCGGCCCTGGCGACGGGGCGCCATGTCCATCAGATCCGCTTCTGGGACAATGGGATCCCCTATGATGGCAGCGTGCCCTCCTGGCACCACCGGCTGCGCGAGGCCGGGCACGAGGCGGTCGCGATCGGCAAACTGCATTTCCGCAGCGCCGAGGACGACAACGGCTTCACCGAGGAGATCATGCCGCTGCATGTCGTCGATGGGGTGGGTGACCCGATGGGCTGGCTGCGCGACCCGCTGCCGGTGCGGAAGGCCGCCTTGCGCCTCGCCAACGACGCCGGGCGCGGGGATTCCAGCTATCAACAATACGACGACAAGATCACCGCGGCGGCGGTCGATTGGCTGAAGGCGCGGGCCGCGGTACGGGATGGGAAGCCGTGGGTCCTCTTCGTGTCGCTTGTCTGCCCGCATTTCCCGCTGATCGCACGGAACGAATGGTACGATCTCTATCCCGAGGAAGGGGTGCCCTGGCCGGCGCTCTACGCGCCCGAGGAGCGGCCCGACCACCCCTATGTCGCCGCGGCGCGCGAGTGCCAGATCTACGACAAGGGCTTCGACGCGGTGAAATTGCGCCGCGCGATCGCGGCCTATTTCGGGCTCGTGAGCCTCATCGACCACCGTGTCGGGGAACTCCTCGCCGCGCTCGCCGCGAGCGGCCTCGCCGACAATACGCGGGTGCTCTATTCGAGCGACCACGGCGACAACCTCGGCGTGCGGGGGCTCTGGGGCAAATCGAACATGTATGAGGAAGCCGCCGGCGTGCCGATGCTTCTCGCCGGGCCCGGGGTGCCGCAAGGCATCGTCTGCAACGAGCCGGTGTCCTTGGTCGATGCGTTTCCGACGATCGTCGCCGGCGCCGGCATCCCGCCCCATCCCGACGATCGCGACCTGCCCGGCGCCTCGCTGTTCGAGGTGGCGCGCGGGGTGGGGCCGCGCCGCACAGTCATGTCCCAATACCACGCCACCGGGGCGGCGACCGGCGCCTTCATGATCCGCAAGGGCCAGTTCAAATACGTCTATTACGCCGGGATGAAGCCGCAGCTCTTCGACCTCGGCGCCGACCCGCAGGAGGCAAGCGATCTGGCGGGCGATCCCGGCTATCGCGGCCTCCTCGCCCAGTGCGAGGCGGAATTGCGCCGTGTCGTCGATCCCGACGCCGCCGACGCCCTGGCAAAGGCCGACCAGCGCGCCCGCATCGCCGCCTTCGGCGGGCGCGAGGCGATCCTCGCCCGCGGGAGCTTCGGCTATTCGCCGACCCCGGGGACGAAGGCGGTCTTCAACTAAAAAGATCCTCTTTCAGGCGGATTCGGGAGTGCGGTCCGAGAGGGTCCATGCCAGTATATAACAATTATTAAACGTTAATTAGTACCCATTGACTCAAAATAATATGTTAATTAGATATCTTTTACAGTTCTAATGCGCTGATACGCGCTTGCCAGGAGCGAGACGGATGCGCGACCCCGGATCCCCACCATTGCCGACGCTCAAGCCCAGCCAGTTATGGGTTATCGAACAGGTGCTGGCGACCGCCCTCTCGGAGCTCGATCGCGATGCGTTGACCAGCGCCAATGTCGTGATTTATGACCGTTCGCTGGCGAGCGTCGTCGCGGATGTGCTGCCGCTGGGCGGCTATGCCGAGGCGCTATCTTTCAGCTGTCAGGCGGCGGGGCGGGCGCTGTCGCCGCGAGCGCTGCGGTTTGCCGCGGATGGGTATAGCGTCGTGCAGCTGGTCGAGAGGAGTCCCTGCTGGCGCGAGCGGCTGCAGCAGGCGCCCGGCGAGCTACTGCGAGTGGGGGATGGCGTGCGTGCGACGGTCCGGCTGATCGCGAAGCAGGGGGAAGAGCGCTACCGGGAATTAGGCGCGGATCTCGACGGCGCCGATCAGGACCACCCGATGACCGTCATATTCGGGCCGATCGCCGCACGCGGCACCGCGCAACTCTATCCGTTCACCGCCAACGGGCTGGCCGGCTGACGCCATTATGCCGCCGCGGCGGCAAGACCGGCTCGGGCGTCCTCTCGGATCATCGCCGCGCCCTTTTCGCCGATCATGATCGTCGGTGCGTTGGTATTGCCGGTGGTGACGGCCGGCATCACCGAGGCGTCTATGACGCGCAAGCCCTCGATCCCGTGCACCTTGAGGCGCGGGTCGACGACGGCCATCGCATCGGTGCCCATTTTGCAGGTGCCGACCGGATGGAAGACGTTGGTGCCGGCATTGCGGGCGAATTCGCCGAACTGTTCGTCGGTCGTAACGCCGGGACCCGGTAGCGTCTCCTCGACGGTGTAGGGAGCCATCGCCCCCTGCGCGAAGATGCGCCTGGTATGGCCGACGCCTGCGATCAACACCCGCAGATCGCTCGGCGCCGACAGGTAGTTCGGGCGGATTGCCGGATATTGGAGGGGGTCGGGCGATTGCGCCATGATCGTGCCGCGGCTTTCCGGCCGCACCGGGCAGACCGCGACGGTCATCCCAGGCTCGCGCTCCAACTGGCGGAACACCCCCTGGGCGTAGCTGGCTGGGGTGAAAAGTAGTTGCAGATCGGGGCTGGAGAGCCCCTCGCGGCTGCGGCAGAACACCATCGCCGAGGTGACGCCGAAAGTCAGCGCCCCATTGCCGATTGTCGCCCAGCGCACCGCCTCGCGGGCCAACCGCATCCCGCGCGCCAGTTGGTTGATCGTCACCGCGCCGGTTACCCGATGGGCGACGCGCACGACGTAATGGTCGTTGAGGTTGGCGCCGACCCCCGGCAGGTCGTGCACGACGGGGACCCCGATCGCCTGCAAATGCTCGGCCGGGCCGATCCCGGAAATCTGCAGGACATGCGGCGAGTTGACGGCGCCGCCCGAGAGAACGACCTCTCGCGCCACGCTCAGCTGCCGCTCGACGCCGCCCTGGCGGAAGGCGACGCCGGTGCAGCGCCTGCCGTCGAACAACAGCCGGGTCACGATCGCGTCGGTTTCGACCCGCAGATTGGTGCGCCCCCGCGCCTGCGCCAGAAACGTGCGCGCGGTCGAGCCGCGCAGCCGGCCGCGCCGCGTCATCTGCGAATAGGCGACCCCTTCCTGGCTCTTGCCGTTGTAATCCGCGGTGAACGGGAACCCGGCCTCTTGCGCCGCTTCGACAAAGCTGTGGGTGAGCGGCAGGATCGTGCGATAATCCTCGACGATCAACGGACCGCCGCGGCTGCGATATTCCGGGTCGCCCTCGCCGCGGTAGGTTTCCGATTTGCGGAAATACGGCAATACCTCGTCGTAGCTCCAGCCGCGACAGCCCATCTGTGCCCAGCCGTCGTAATCGGCCGGATTGCCGCGCACGTAGAGCATGCCGTTGATCGAGCTGGTGCCGCCGAGGGTCTTGCCGCGCGGCCATTGCAGCATGCGCCCGGCGGTGCCGGGCTCGCCCTCGCTCAGGAAATTCCAGTTGATCTTGGGATTGTTGAGGACGCGCAGCACCCCGGCCGGGATGTGGATCCAGATATCGCGGTCGGGCGGCCCCGCTTCGAGCAATACGACGCGCGCGCCGTCCTCGGAGAGGCGGCTGGCCACGACGCATCCGGCCGACCCGGCTCCGATCACCACATAATCCGCGTCCGCGTCCATGTTTGCGTACCCCTCAGCCCGTGGCGAACTTTTCATACACGACGGAGACACGGAGGGCACGGAGTTCGCCGTATTCCCCTTGTGTCATCCCGGCGAAGGCGAAAGCCGGGAAGATAATGGGTCTGGGACTATTTCCCCGCGATCGCGGCAATGAGGCGCCGGACGGTCGCCTCGGGGTCAGCGGCGCGCATCACTTCGCCCATCACCGCGATGCCACGCGCTCCGGCGGCCAGACAGGCAGCGGCATTGGCTACGTCGAGGCCGCCAAGGGCGATGATCGGCCCCGGCGAGAGGCGCGCCGCGGCGGCGAGTGCGTCGACGCCGACAGCCGGGCCGTAGCCGGGCTTGCTGGCGCTGAGGAAGATTGGGCTCAGCGTCACGTAATCAGCCCCAGCGGCGAGCTGCGCGACAGCCTCGTCCCGGCTATGCGCCGAAACCCCGATCAGTCCATGCGGCAGCTGGCACCGCGTCGCGGCGGGATTGCCGCCGCCCGGCAGATGGACGCCATCGGCCCCCGCCGCGACGGCCGAAGCGATATCCTCATGTGCCGTGACGGTCGCGGCGAAGCCGCGCCCGAGCAGGACCAGGGCGCTCAAGAGGTTGCAGCGCTCCGCCACGGGCAGGTCCTTCTCGCGCAGGCTGAACCAGCGGCACCCGCCGCGGAACGCCGCCTCGGCGATCTCGATGAGCGGCCGGCTCGCCTGACTGCGGTCGGAGATGACGAGGAGGGGCGGGTTGGGCAGGTTCATTTACGGCTTGGTGGAAGGCGGCTGCGGTAGTGAAAAGAAAACGCTTTATCGCAGAGGACGCAATGCGCCGTCTCGTTGTCATTGCGAGGGCATTAATATACTTGACACAGTAAACTGGCGCTATCATACTGATCGGTATGGAAAACGCCTCGCCGCTCGCAGAGCCAAAAACCCTCATCGAAGCGATCCGTCACTTCGCCGATCCCGACATCGCGCTTCACACAATGGTCAGCCTGCGTTGGCCAGCTGGCGTGCATTGCCCAACCTGCGGGCGCACCGACGTTCGATTTATCCAGACCCGGCGGCTCTGGGAATGCAAGGAAAAGCATCCGAAACGCCAGTTCTCTGCCAAGGTCGGAACGATCTTCGAGGATAGCCCGATTGACCTGGGCAAATGGTTCGCCGCGATCTGGATGGTGGCCAATTGCAAAAACGGGATCAGCAGCTACGAAATGCACCGGGCGCTCGGCGTCACTCAAAAAACCGCATGGTTCATGGATCACCGCATCCGGCTCGCCATGCAGACCGGCTCGTTTGAGAAGATGTCCGGCGCGGTAGAGGCGGATGAGAGTTTCGTGGGCGGTCTGTCGAAGAACATGCACGCCAGCCGGCGCAAGCGGGTGATCGGCGATGCTCGCGGACATACGGGCAAAGAGGTTGTTATGGGCATCCTGCGCCGCACCGACGCGGCGAACGGCAAGAGCAAGGTCCGCGCCGAGCATATCCCGGACGTGACGGCCAAAACGCTGCATGAGCAAGTGCACGACACCGTTGAAACTGGCGCCCGCCTCTACACCGATCAGTGGGTTGGATATCGTGGGCTCGCGGCAGATTACGATCACGAGGTCATCAACCACACGATCTCCTACGTCGAAGGCCACGTTCACACGAACGGCATCGAGAATTTCTGGTCCCTCTTGAAGCGCACCATCAAGGGCACCTACGTCTCTGTCGAGCCATTCCACCTTGGCCGGTATCTCGATGAGCAAGCGTTTCGGTTCAATGAGCGTGAACACGACGATGGCATCCGGTTCCGCAAGGTGGCATCGTCGGTCGCTGGACGGCGGCTGACCTATGCGGAGTTGACCGGGAAGAATGGCGCGGCGAAACCAAACTGAATCCGCCGCCAAGGCCGAGGCCGGCGTGGCGGCTGCCGAAAGCCCGATGGATCGGTTTAGATCCCTCGTGCGGAAGCTGGTACACGTCCCGCGCCCGGAACTTGAAGAACAGCAGCGCCGCTATGACGCCGACAAGGAGCGTCGGCGCATAGAGCGCGGCTGAGAGCCTATCCTACCGCAGCACGCTTAACTGAGCGTGCTTCCGCCTCCAACGCCTTTTTAACTGCGTCAGGCCGATGTGAGATCACGGTCAGCAGGACGCGTGCCGGTCCCTCCGGTGATCGGCGACCCTGCTCCCACTGACGCAGCGTTCCAAGGCTGAAACCAAATTTCAGCGCGAACTCCGGTTGGCTCATGCCAAGTTGGTCGCGCACCTTCTTAACGTCGATGCTTTGGGGAACATCGTACGTAGTTACGCGGGCGCGCGACTGATCGCCCTTGGCATAGGCGATCGCGTCCCGAAGCCCGGCGACGACCTTATGCCGCTTGTCCATCATCAATCCCTTTCTTCCTCCTGCCCGCGCGGTTTGCGCCGCGCGCGCCACTGTTTTCCGTATTCGGCGACGAGCTGCTTGACCAGCTCCGCCATCTCGCTCCGCCATCCGTCGTCGAATTCACATTCTCCGTCAGCGAATACGGCGAGCAGAAAAAGCGGCATGTTCAGATCGTAGAAAAAGTACAGAACGAGCGCTTCGCGTTGGCGCCCGCGCCGATCCGTGTGAGGCCACAACAGCCTGCGGACCCCTTCGGTGCCAAGAATGACATCTCCGGTGTCTGGCGAGAAAGCCAAACGCTCCTTCAGCCGCTCGTGCGCCTCCTCCGTGAATAATTTGTCCGCATCTTCCGTGTATGTCTGTAGTTCCGCGACCGAAATAGGGTAGTTTCCCCCGCCCAACATGATCGTCCGACTCCTTCCTTACGCCTATCCATTTTGGACTCCCCCCTCGCGTCGGACCCTGCCGCCGGTGCCAGATCATAGGTCATTGGCGCACTGTGTCAATGGCGCATTGATTGAATGCCGTTTACTGTGTCAAGTATATTAATGCCATTGCGAGGAGCGAAGCGACGAAGCAATCTCCCATCAGACACCCCGCAATTCGAGGAGATTGCTTCGCTGCGCTCGCAATGACGCTGTTTTTAGGAGAGAGGTGCCATGACCGAACAGCCCCGGGGGCAAAAGTTTCGCCTCGAGGAGGCGACGATCGAAGAGCTGCATGCGGCGATCCAGGCGAGCGAGACCACGTGCGTCGAAGTCGTCCGGAAATATGTCGAGCGCGTCCGGGCCTTTAACGGGGTGGCGAGCCGCCTTGTCACCGAAGACGGAGCCGCGATCCCCGAGGCGACCGGCACGGTGCGCGCCGGCATGCCGGTCGCGTTCCCGACCGAGACGGTCGAGGCGTCGACGATTTTGCCGGACCTCGACGAATATCAGGGTCCGCCACTCGAATTCGGCCGGATGGAGAGAACCGCGTCCGACCCCTCGGTCGAGCAGCAATACGGCATGATCGTCGGGACGGCGGGGGCGGGTCAGCTCAACGCGCTTGCCACGCTCAACATCCGCGGCGAGCGCTCGGTCACCTGCAAGGGCGAGTTCGACCGTCACCCGTCCCTGGGGCCGCTCCCGCCCGGCGCGCCGCCGGTGTGCGAACAGTTCCGCCATCTGCCCGACGCGCTCGAACGCGCCGCCGAGTTCGACGCGCGCTATGGCAGGAACCCGGACCTCGCCCTGATGCCGATGTACGGGGTTGTCTTCTCGTTCAAGGACCCCTTCGACACCAAGGACATGCGCACGACCGCAGGGGGCGACGCAGCCTACGACATCGATTTCCCGGCGAAGGACCACATCCTCGTCGAGCAATTGCGCAACAAGGGGGCGATCATCTTCGCCAAGGCGGTGTGCACCGAATATAACGGTCGCGCCGGCAACCCCGGCGGGCGCCACACGCCGGACAAGGTGCTGCCCTCGACCTTGGGTTACCAGCGCAGCTCCTGGGGCGGCAACCCGGCCAATGTCTATGACACGACCCGCGCCGCCTCATTGGGGTCGAGCTCGGGCTCGGGCGTGTCGGTCAGCGCCAATCTCTGCATGGCGAGCCTGGGCGAAGAGACCCGCGCCTCGACCCGCGGCCCCGCCAACCACAACGCCGTCGCGCTGATATTACCGCACAAGGCGATGCTCGGTTTTATCGGCGGCGCGATCGGCGCCGATTTGTATTGCGACCGCAGCGGCATCCTGTGCCGCACGATCGCCGATTGCGCCCGGGTACTCGACGCGCTGAAGGACGCGGAGAGCGGCTATTACGATCCGCGCGACGTGTGGACCACGGTACCGCGCTCCTCGGTGCTGGCGACACCCTTTGCGAGCCACGCCAGGGCCTCCGGCGCGCCGGAGGCACTCAAGGGCATGCGCATCGGCATCGTCCGCGAGTCGATGCTGGTGCGGCCAGGCGAGCAGGCGACCGTGCCGATTTGCACCGCCGCTGCGGCCGAGATCAAGGCGGTGCTCGGGCAGCGGCTCGGGGCCACCTTGGTCGAATCATCCGATCCGCTGTGGCGCCGCGATCCCGAGATCGAACAGATGATTCCGGATTTCCGCCAGGCATTGGCAAAGCTCGTGCCGGTCTTCATGCCCGATCTCTTGTTTCGCCTCGGGCCGGACGGGACGCCACTCTTCAAGGAATTCGCGGCGGCGATCCGGCCGACCGAGTTCCTCCCCGGCAAGGTGTTTGGCACCGGCACGATGGCGCCGATCGACTATCTCGTCGAACTGGCGGAAGGGCGGATCGCGCCGCCGGCCAATTTCGACATCGCGACGATCCAGCAGCAGGAGCTGGCCACCACGTTCCGCTTCCAGATCCCGCAATATCTGAGCCGGCGCGCGGCCGATTGGCGCGAGCGGGGATTCAGCGAAACGCTGACCGATTTTGCCGCGCTCAATAAGCGCTCCAAATTCTGGGGCGACGACGGGCGCGCTGCCTTCAGGAACTGGGAGGAGGTCGAGGACCCGCGCAACCGGCTCGGCGGGCGCCAGGGGGTCGACGAGCGCATCATGCTGCGCGAATTGTTGCGCCGGCTCGACATGATGGTGCTGTTGGGGAACCGGCTCGACGCGCTGGTGCGCCTCCACACGCCGTTGCCGCCGGCCAAGATCGGCGGCGCCCACGACCCGTTGGGCGGTCCCGGCAATCTGCGCCTCGAAACCTTCTACGGCCCCAACGCCGGGTTGACGGAGGTGCTGATCCCGGCCGGCTATGTGACGACGGTCTACGACCCGGTCTTCAAGCTGAGCCCGGACCGCAAGCGCTACATCCCGGCACCCGCCGAAGCACCGACCTCCATACCGGCCCCGGGTCTGCCGTTCTCGCTGGTGTTCCGCGCCGAGCCGGGAAGGGAAGATTTGGTCCTGCGCATCGCGTCGTCCTATGAAGCCGCCTCCCGCCGCCGCATTCCACCCGCGGCCTTCGGACCGCTGCCAAGCCGGTCGGGATGACCGGGGCGACCCAAAGGACCTATCCGCCGCTCAGGCGCGCCAGCAGATAGCGAGCCGGTCCAATTTGATACTGGTGGGTCCCCGCCGACCAGTCATGCAGCCAGTTCCTGCCGCTGAAGGCTTCCATTTTCGCCGCGTCGCGCCAGGCGCGCAGTTGCAAGGGCGGCGGCGGATGACCGGTGTCACGTTCCAGTTTGGCGGTTGTCGCCTCGATCGCGCGGTCTTCGGTCTCGCGCAGAAAACCAAGCTGCTCATGGCTCTCGACGGCCGAGGGGAACCAGATTGTCAGAGAGCCGACGGCTCGCCCGGTGGCGTAATTGTCGATGAAGATTTGCTCGAGCCGCAGCGCTGCCTCCAGCAAGCTGCGCTCGCGGCAGGCGATCGAATATTCCACGTCGTCGAGACATACCGATACGACAAAAGCCAGCGAGGCGCGGGCAAAGGGGCTGATGCGGGCGGCCCGCGAGGCCGGCATGCGGTGCGAGATCAGGCGGTAAAGCGACGGTGCGGCAGGGTTCGGGTTGATCGCGGTCGCCGCAACGGCGGCGATCGCGGCGACGCGGATCAGCCTGACGAGGTCGAGGTCAACGCGCACGGACCTTTCACCCAGTCCTGCCGTTGGCGAATTCCCGCAGGCCCGGCAGGATGCGATCGATCAGCTCCAGCGGGCGCCGTTCCCCCGGAGAATTGATTTGCATACAGGCGATCAGCTCCTTCTGGGGGACCGGGCCCGCGACACCGGCAATGTCCGCCGCGCGAATTCCCTGGCGGATCAAATAGCTGAGATACGTGTAGCGGAGCGCGGCGGGGGTTACTTCCTGCGGCCGGTCGAGACCGGCGTCGTAGGCGGCATAGAGAACGAGCCGCTCGACCTCCGCGATCTCCACAAGAGCCTCCCGCGCAGTCTGGAGTACCTCGCTGGCAACGCCCTCGTGTGCGGGCTGGCGCGCCACCAGCAGGCCGAGGAGCGGCTCCTGCAGAGGGAGCGTGCGCGCGGCCTCGCCGGCTACATGGATCGCTTCAGCCGACAGGTCGATGTCGTCCCAGCGCAGTGCGACCAGTTCCTCGGCACTCAAACCCATCAGAATGGCCGCCACCGCCAGCCGCCCATCCTTTGTCGCGGCGGCGACAAGCGCTGCGATCTCGGCATCCCCAAGCTCTCGCGGCAGCGGCTCCGGGGCGGGCAGTTGCGCAACGCCGGGAGCCGCCAGAGAGAGCGGGCCGCTCGTCATGGCGCGCCCGAGCAGCGCCGGCGCCAACGCGTGCTGCACCAGCAGCGTCGGCGCTGTCCGCGGGCCGGCGATAAAGTCGGCGAACCACGTCGCAAACAACCCAAAAGCCAGCGAGCTCACCGCGGCAATCAGTGCGTCCTGGGGGTAGTTGGGCCTCCATGGCTCGGTGCTGGGAACGGCTGCCTCCACCAACTCGACCCGCGGCGCTCGTTCCTGCTCGCTCGCCTGCAGCTTCGCCAAGCGGTCGAGTGCGGCTCGGTGCATGCCCTCGAAGTGGTCGAGGTCTTCCCGCAGGGATTTGTATTCGTTGAGATGGGTGGCGAATTCCTGCGCCTGCTTCTGGTTGTCGGCGACATCGCGCCGCAACTGCTCGAGGGCGGCTTGGGAGGCGGACAATTCCTCCTCTGCCTCGATCAGCGCCGCGCGCACGCTGGCCGCGCGCTGCGCCGTCAGCTGCTCCTCGAGATTTTCCAGCCGCGCCTTGAGCGAGGTTGCATCCGGATCGATGGCGAGATACGCGGCGGTGTATCGACGCTGCTGGTCGCGCCACTGCTCGCGCAGGCTCGAAACGCGCCGCTCCAGATCGGCGAGAGTTAGATCGTCCTTGGCTTTGACGATGCCCTTCCCCGCGGCGGCCGCAGCCCTCAGGGTCTGCAGATGCGCTTGGGCTTTTGCCAGCCTGCCGTTGGCCTCGGTATAGGATTGGTTCAGGCCTTCGATCTGCGCCAGGACGTCGTTTTCCTTGTGCTCCATCGACACGATGTCGTAGCGCGCGCGGAAGGCATCGATCGCCTGTCGCCGCGCCGCAACCTGCTTGTCGAGCGCGTCGACCTCGTTGCCGACCTCCCCGTAGGAGCCCGAGGCGTGGCTCTTATACGCGTCGGCAATATGCTGCCGGTAGGCGACGACGACGGTGTTGACGATGCGCGCCACGAGCGGTGCCTGCCGGCCTTCGGCCGAAAGCTCGACCACTTGCGTGCCGGCAACCGGTGCCGCGTGCAGCATCCCCTGCATCGCAGCGACCGGATCGGGGCCCAAATTCGAGAGAGCGTCATCGCTTTTGAGGCGCTCAAGGACATCCTGCAACAGCGGGCGACTCGTCAGAACCTGCACTTCCGTCAGAAACGACTTCGCGTCGGTAGTTACGGTCGGCGTGTCCTTGGCTTCGGTGGCCTGGGTGACAACCGCCGCCGGCGCGATATGCAGCCGGGCCACGGCGCGGTATTCGGCGGGACGCGAGTAGACATATGTCAGGCTGGCCGCGAGCGCGGGAATGAACGCACAGAGGAACACCACGGCCCGGCGGCGCAGTCGTCGCGGGGGCGCCGACATGTCCATCAAGAGCGCCGTCTCCCCGTATCGACGGCAGCCCTGCTTGGTCCTGCCGATTTCACGATACGCCCTTTGTCCATCGCCTTTCCTTAGCTGCTGCTGACGGCCTCGACTGCCCCAACGCTGCAAGGCGCCCGCTACCCGACTCGCCGCTCGACGATCGCGCACCGCTCGCCGGGTCTCGCGCGTCGGTCGGGCGCGGGTATATAGTGGATGATCCAGCGAAAAGGACAACGAGATGCCCGCGAAGCCTTACGTCAGACCTACGGTTTCTGCCCCGCCACCGAGCAATCCGCTGCTCGCGCCGCAGCCGCCGATCGCGCCGCTGACTCCGCCGGTGCATGTCGTCGATTTGATGACCCCGGCGGGGTCGGCGGTGTTTGGCGCGGTGTGGCGGGGGATCGAGGCGAAGATCGTCGAATGCCCGGCGCTTTCCGACTCTCGGCCGGAGTTCAAGACGACCTATGATGTGGAGCCGCATGCCGAATTGCTCGGGTTCGACGACCGGGCCTGGCCGGTCGTCCCGGCCGACGACCTCGGCGGGCGCCGCGGCGGCGGCATGATCTCGTTCTTCTGGTACCGCGCGACCTTGACGATCCCGCCGGAAGCGGCGGGTTTCGCCACCGACGGCGCCAAGGCGGTGTTGCGGATCAACATCGACGATTACGCGGAAATCTGGGTCAACGGCGAATTGCCGCGCGCCGCCGGACGGCCGAGCCCGGCCTGCATCCAGGGCTTCAACATGCCCCACCGCCTGGTGCTTGGCGACAACATCGTCCATCCGGGCGAGAAGTTCGAGGTCGCGGTCTTTGCCATCAACGGGCCGATCTCGGCGGCGCCGGCGAATTTCCTGTGGTTCCGCGAGGCGAAGGTCGAGTTCTACCGCTGAACGGCGATTTCCGGCCAGCGGCTCAGCGCGCTCGCGGCGGCCCGGTCGAAGCCGCCGCCGGGGCGCAGCGGGTTGGCCCGCAGCTTGAGCGTGAACAGATCGGTGAGGCCAAATGGCGCCTCGATGTGGAGCCGGTCGTCGGCTTCGAGGCGCACGCCGACCGCGAACATCGGCGAGACGAAACGTTCGAGGGCCTCGGCGGTCGACGAGAGCGGCGTATAGGCCTCGCCGAAATGGGCTTCGAACCAGACATGTACGCGCGCCTGGTTGCGGACTTCGACGGTGCTCTTCAACGGCTCGTCGAACGCCGCCGCCACCTGGCGGATCACCAGATCCTCGGCGTCATAGGAAATGTCGGAGGCGTCGAAATAGCCGACATCGTAATCCCGGATCCCGTAATCGGGCGCGCGCCCGGTCAGATGGTTCAGCACCCTTTGATAGACCGCGCCCGACATCACCAGCCAATCGGGGAAGGCGAGAGAGCGCACCGTCGTCAGCACCCGCATCAACGAGGGCGCGGCGCGCACGATCTCATCGAGGCGCCGGGCTAATTCGAAGTCACCGCCGGGCGTGGGCATCGGGGGCCTGCTTATCTTCCGATTGCCGGACATAATAGGGCAAAGGAGGCGGCAGATGTCGGATGACCGCGATTTCATCGGCTATGGCGCCGACCCGCCCGATCCGCACTGGCCGGGCGAGGCGCGGATCGCCGTCAACATCGACCTCAATTTCGAGGGCGGCGGCGAGCATTCGATCATGGAAGGCGACGGGGAATCGGAGGGCGCGCTCAACGACATCGGCCAGCCCGCGCTGCCGGGCCTCAGGAGTCCGCTCGTCGAATCGGTGTTCGAATACGGCTCGCGCGTCGGCGGCTGGCGCCTGCTGCGCCTGTTCCGTCGCTTCGGGGTCAAGGTATGCCTCCTGGCGGTCGCCAGGGCGGCCGAGCGCAACCCTGACCTTGCCCGCGCCTTTGTCGCCGACGGCCACGAGATCGTCAGCCACGGCTACCGCTGGCTCGACTACCAGAGGATGCCGCCCGACGAGGAGAAGGAGCATGTCCGGCTCGGCATCGAGACGATTGCGCGGGTGGCGGGGGTGCGCCCGGTCGGCTGGATGACCGGCCGGCCGAGCGCCAATACCCGGGCTTTGCATCTTGCCCTCGGCGGCTTTCTCTACGACCGCGACAGCCTCAACGACGAATTGCCCTATTGGGTGACGGAAGGCGCCCCCAATCAACGCGCCGGGCGCCACCTCGTCATCCCCTATTCGTTCGAGACCAACGACAACCGCTTCGACCAGAACCACGGTTTTTCGACCGGCGACGATTTCGCGCGCTACATGATCGATTGCTTCGAGACGCTCTACGCCGAGGGCGCCGACCGGCCAAAGCTGATGTCGCTGGCGGTGCACGACCGGATCATCGGCCGCCCCGGCCGCATCACCGGGCTCGTCAAGTTCCTCGACCACATCTGCGCGCGCGAGCGCGTGTGGATCTGCACCGGCCGCGACATCGCCGAGCATTGGCGGCGCGTGCACCCGGGGTAGATCAATTCGGTCATCCTCGGGCCTGTCCCAGGGATCCACGTGGATGGCCGGGCCGAGCCAGAACAACCCCGGCCATGACGATTAAAGTCAGCGATACTCGTCGCCGCAATCGCCGATGACTCGCATCAGGTCGTGCGATTTGGCGAGGATCGAATCGAGCGCGGCATGGTCTTCGGCGTCGAGGGCGAGGTCGAAGGTGCGGGCGTTGTCGGCGATGTGCTGGGTGCGGCCGAGCCGCGCGCCGACGATGACCCCTGCCACCGCCGGGCGGTCGAGCACGTAGCGGGTGCCGACATTGGCGAAGCCGACCCCATGCTTGTCGGCGACCCGTTTCAGCGCCGCGAGCAGTTCCTGGAACAGCGCCCAGCCGCCCCAGGCGTCGATCATCTGCTTGTATTTCTGCAGTGAGGCAGTGGTGAGTTCGCCGCGCCCTGGTTCGGGGCGGCCGAGGTATTTTTCCGATAGGAGGCCGCCCAGGAGCGTGCCGTAGGTCAGAAGGGTGATGCCGTGCCCGGCGCAGAACGCTGCCATCTTCGCCGCGGGCCGCCGGTCAATGAGCGAATACTGCACCTGGTTCGAGACGATCGGGATGCCGTGCCCGGTGATGATGGCGAGCCGCTCGGTGTCGAAATTGGTCAGCGCCAGGTGGCCGATCTTGCCCGCGTCGCGCAAATCGGCGAGGTGCCGCAGCGCATCGAGATAACGCCCGTCGCGATAATCCCACCAGTGGAATTGCAGGAGGTCGAGGCGGTCCACGCCCATGCGGCGCAGCGAGACGCCGACCGCCTCCTCGACGGCGCGCCGCGTCATCGCGCCGGGTGAGGGCACCCATTTCGTAAAGGCCTGGATCTCCGTGAGTCGCTCGGCGCCGTGCCGCGCGGCGAACTGGCGCCGGAAACTGCCGATCAAATCCTCGGCCGGGCCGTAATGGTCGGCGAGGTCCCAGGTGGTGAACCCGGCATCGTGATAGGCGAACATCGCCTCGACCGCGCGCGCCGGGTCAATCGCGCCATGCGCGCCCGAGACCTGCCACATCCCGTTGAGGATGCGGCAGATCGAGAGATCGGCGGCGAACGGAAAGCGGCTCGCTTCGGGCAAAGTCATGGGGCGTCCACCGGCAGAAGCGGGGGCTGGCCGGGGTCGAGTTGCATGTCGAAGGCGGTGAGGAGCGCCGCGGTCCCGGCATAATTCCCCATCAGCGCGACGAGATCGACGAGCGCGCGGCGGCCGAACTGCCCGAGCGCACGCGCGAAGGTCGCCGGCATCACCTTGCGCGAGGTAAAGATCTCGCGGCCGAGCTCGATGACGACCCGGTCGGCCTCGTCGAGAGCGGCGGTGTCCCTGCGGTGTTTGACGATGTCGATGATCTGCGGCGAGATTCCCTGACGCTGCGCTTCCGCCTCGTGCGCGCACCATTCGAACTGGCTGTCGAGCGCTCGGGCGGTGGTGAGGATCGCCAATTCGCGGACCCGGCCGCCGAGACCCGCCCCGTGCCGCAGGTGATGATTGAGCGGACGGGTGTATCGCGCGAGGTCGGGGCTGTGCAGCATGATGCCGCCGGGACCCTTGAGGCCGCGCAGCGATCCGCTGCCGGGGTCAGCCAGGCTGTCATAGATGCGTTGCGCGTCGGCATCGAGCTCCTCGCGTTTCGGCAAGGGCAGCCGGCAGCCGGATTCGGGATCGACATCCGCGGGAACCATGGCCTCTCCTTCGGGTGCTCCCGCCGTTTTACCAGCCGCGCGAAACGCCGGCCAGCATTGCACGGCGGCGGTCTGGCACCGACGGCGCCCGAATGCCTAAAGTTGCGCCGCCTCGGCCGCAACCTCGCCGGATTCTCCCCACTCTGATGACCTATTCCCGCGCCGCGACGGCCGAGCCCAAGATCGCCCCCGAGCCCGAGAAGGGCGCCTGGAGCGACATCTTTCGCAATGGGCTGGGGCTCTACAGCGCGCTGGTGATCGGCGGCATCGCGATGCACGCGACGCAGATGCTGGTCATCGCGATCATCATGCCGACCATCATCGCCGACATCGGCGGCGCGGCCTTTTACACCTGGGCCGCGATGCTCTACACGATCGGCGCGATCGTCGGCGCCTCGTCGACCGGCGTGGTGTGGGAGAGGCTCGGGCCGCGCCGCTCCTATGCGCTGGGCGCCGGCGTGTTCGCGCTCGGCACCGCGGCGTGCGCGCTCGCACCCAATATCGGCGTTCTCATTGCCGCACGCGCCGTGCAGGGCTGGGCCGGCGGCCTCGTCGCGGGGTGCGGGATGGCGCTGATCACCAGCCTCTTCGACGCAAGGCTGCGCACCCGGATCATCGCGCTCTCGCAAGGCACCTTTACTGCGTGTCACCTGAGCGGGCCGGTGGTCGGCGGGGTCTTCGCGGCGATGCATTGGTGGCGCGGCTCTTTCTGGGCGATGGTGCCGCTGATGCTCGGCTTTGCCGTGCTGGCCTATTGGAAGATCCCCGACCGGCTCGCCGGCGATGCCGATCGCGGCCGCGCCGCATCCCTTCCCCTCCTGCGCCTGGCGACGCTGACCGCCGGCGTGTTCTGCCTGGCCGGTGCCGGGCCGGTGCAGAATACGGGGCTGCGCGCCCTCTTGATTACGGCCGCGGTGGCGCTGGTCGGGCTGACCTTCCGTCTCGACCGCGGGGCGCGCAGCAACCTCTTTCCGCCGCGGGCCTTGTCGATCGGCGCGCCGATCGGGCTGGCGCTGTGGATCCTCGCATTCCACGGCATGACGCAGACTTCGGTGTCCCTGTTTCTGCCCCTGCTGCTGCAAGTCGTCCACGGGGTGTCGCCGGTCTTCATCAATATCGTCAACATCGTCATTTCACTGGGGTGGACGATCGGCACGTTCTCGGTGTCGGGCTGGTCCGGCCGGCGCGAGCGCCTAGCTCTCTTGTCCGGCCCGGTGATCGCCTTTACCGGTCTGGTGTGCCTGACGCTGGTTGCACTGCTGCCGGGCCTCGCACTGCTGGTCTTGAGCGCCCTTGTCATGGGGATCGGCATCGGCGTCTATAACGTGCACCTCGTTGCCCGCGCGATGGACACCGCCGGGCCGGGCGAACAGCGCAGCACCGCCGCGGCGCTGACCTCGGTGCGCTCGATCGGCACCGCCTTTGGCGCCGCCATCGCCGGCGTCGTCGCCACCGCTTCCGGCCTCGGCGACGCGACGGATCCGGAAGCGGTCGGCCACGCGGTGACCGCGGTCTATGTCTTCTGCTGGATCCCCTACGGGCTCGCGGCGCTCTTCATGCTGCGCTTCCTGCGGGTTGCGCTGCCGCGGACCGCGCCGCTCGCGCCCGCCGCCGAATGAGCGCGGGCGCCACGCCGCTTTTGCTCGCCGCGCCGCTTCTCTAAGGTAGCGAGGGCGGGCCACGCCCGCCGAGGAGAGGGATGCCATGAAGATCGTGGTTTTCGGACCGGGAAGGCGCACCGGCGCGCTGCGCGACGGCATGGTCGTCGATCTGTCCGGCGCCTTTGCCAAATACGCCGCCGAAAAGCTCGGCGAGGCGCATCCGGTGGCGCTGGCGGGGAGCCTCGTACCGTGGGACCTCGCGCGCTTTATCGAAGGCGGCGAGCGCACGCTGGAGAATGCCGAAAAGGCCCTCGCCTACCTCTTCGGCGAGGCGCAGGACCAGCGCGACCGGCGCGGCGGGGTGCTGGTCCACCCGGCGGGCGAGACCCGGCTCCATGCGCCGCGGCCCAATGCGGCCCGGATCGCCTGCGCCGGCGGCAACTTCGCCGACCACGCCGCGGCGATGGCCGAGCGGATGCTGGGGAAGCCCTATGAGGGCGACGCGCGCGCGCAAATCAGGAATGCCGGGATCTGGGGGTTTTGGAAGGTGCACCGCGCGGCGGTCGGTCCCGACGGCGAGGTGATCTATCCGCAAAAGGCCAACCGCCTCGATTACGAGGGCGAGCTGGCGATCGTGCTCGGCAAGCGCGGCACCGACATCAAGCCCGAGAATGCCCGCGACTACATATGGGGCGTGACGCTGCTCGGCGATTGGAGCATCAGGAGCCCGCGCGAGCCGGCCGGCCCGCACAATTTTGCGATGGGCAAGAATTTCGACACCTCGTGCTCGCTCGGCCCCTGCATCGCGGTCGGCGAGACCGACCCGTTCGCCACCGACGTCGAGACGCTGGTCAATGGCGAAGTTCGCCAAGCCTTCAACACGCGCGACATGGTCTTCTCGTTCGGCGAATACCTGGAATACCTGTCGCGCGATCTGACGCTCTATCCCGGCGACATCATCAGCGGCGGGACGGCCGCCGGAACGGCCGCCGATTCGAGCCCGCGCCTACCCGACGGGACATCGCCGCCCGAGCGTTACCTCAAGCCCGGTGACACGGTCGAGATCCGCTCTCCGCCGATCGGTAGCCTGCGGGCCTCCATCGTCAGCAAAAAAGCGAGCAAATAGCGATGCACATTTCGCCTGGGGTGAGGGGCCGGCTAGCGGCGCGACTCCCAAGCCAGCGTCGCGGCGAAGATGACGAACACGGCAACGATGGCAACCAGAACGGTGGTCTCGGCAATCGACATCGGAACCTCCATCGTTTGATGGAGGAAGGCTAGCCGGCGGTGCGGGCCGGTTCATTGATTTGCATCAACGCCGTGGTGCGCGCGGCGCTCAGACCGTGAGGTAGGCGCGCGCCGCGGCCTCGTCCATATCGCTCTGGCGGCCGCTGAGGACGATTTCGCCGCGTTGCATCACGACATAGGCGGCGGCGAGATCGCGGGCGAATTCGAAATATTGCTCGACCAGGAGGATAGCCATGTCGCCGCGCTCGACCAGCTTTTCGATGACCCGCCCGATATCCTTGATGATCGAGGGCTGAATCCCTTCGGTCGGCTCGTCGAGGATCAAAAGGCGCGGCCGGGCGACGAGGGCGCGGGCGATCGCCAGCTGCTGCTGCTGGCCGCCCGACAGATCGCCGCCGCGCCGGCCCAGCATGTCCTTGAGGATCGGGAACAGCGTGAAGATCTCGTCCGGGATGTGGCGCAGGCTGCGCGGCAGGATGGCGAACCCGGTCGTGAGGTTCTCCATCACCGAAAGGCGCGGGAAGATTTCGCGGCCCTGCGGGACGAGGGCAAGGCCGGCGCGGGCACGTTCGTGCGGCGGCAGTGCCGTCAGATCGCGGTCCTCCCAGCTGATCCGGCCGGAGCGGATCGGGTTGAGGCCGAAGATCGCACGCAAGAGGCTCGTCTTGCCGACGCCGTTGCGGCCGAGGATGCAGGTGACCTCGCCCTTCCGCGCGGTCAGGCTGACCTGGCGCAGGGTGTGGCTGGCGCCGTAATAGAGATCGACCCCCTCGACCGACAGCATGCCTCACCGCCCGAGATAAACTTCGATGACGCGCGGATGGTTCTGCACGTGCTCGACCGAGCCCTCGGCCAGGACCGAGCCCTCGTGCAGCACGGTGACCCGGGCGCCGAGGCTGCGCACGAAGGCCATGTCGTGCTCGACGACGATGATCGTGCGGTCCTGCGCGAGATCGAGGATCAGCGCGGCGGTTTCCTCGGTCTCGCGGTCGGTCATCCCGGCGACCGGCTCGTCGAGCAACAAGAGCTGGCGGTCGTGGATCAACAGCATGCCGATCTCCAGCCATTGCTTCTGGCCGTGGCTCAGCGCGCCGGCCGGCTTGCCGCTCTCCTCGGCCAGCCCGATGCGCTCCAGCGTCGCGGCGATGCGGTCGCGCTGCTCGGGCGTGAGGCGGGCGAACAGCGTCCGCCAGGTGCTGCGGCTGTCGGCGAGGGCGAGTTCGAGGTTTTCAAAGACGGTCAGGTTTTCGAACACGGTCGGCCGCTGGAATTTGCGCCCGATGCCGAGATTAGCGATCGCCGCCTCGTCGAGCCGGGTCAAATCGGCGGTGCCGCGAAAGAAAACCTCCCCCGAATCGGGCCGGGTCTTGCCGGTGACGACATCCATCATCGTCGTCTTGCCGGCGCCGTTGGGGCCGATGATCGTGCGCAACTCGCCTTCCTCGACGACGAGCGAGAGTTCGTTCAACGCCTTGAAGCCCTCGAAGCTGACGGTCACGCCGTTTACATAGAGCAGCACGTCGCCGGTCGGGTGTGGCGCGGCGGAGGCGCTCATGCCTGCTCCTTGGCGGCGCCCGCTTCGGAGACCGCAAGCGGCGGCGCGTCAGCGCGGGGCCGGCTCCAGCGTAGCTGCCGGAGGATCCCGACGACGCCGCGCGGAAACACCAGCGTCGTCAGGATGAACAGCCCACCCAGGATGAACAGCCAGATCTCCGGGGCCGCGCTGGTCAGCCAGGTCTTTGCCAGGTTGACCAGTCCGGCCCCCAGGATTGCGCCCACTAGCGTGCCGCGGCCGCCGACCGAAACCCAGATCGCGATCTCGATCGAGTTGCCGGGCGAGAACTCGCTCGGGTTGATGATGCCGACCTGCGGCACGTAAAGTGCGCCGGCGATGCCGGCGAGCACCGCCGAGACGGTGAAGACAAAGAGCTTGGAGTTGGTGACGGAATAACCGAGAAAGCGCACCCGGCTTTCCGTATCGCGCAGCGCCAACAGCACACGGCCGAGCTTGGATGTCGTGATGAACCGGCACAGGAGGTAGGCAATCCCGAGCCCGACCGCCGAGGCCAGATAGAGCCCAAGGCGGGTTGCCGGTTGGTGCAGGTCGAAGCCGAGAAGGTCCTTGAAGTCGGTCAGCCCGTTATTGCCGCCAAAGCCCATGTCGTTACGGAAGAAGGCGAGCCATAGCGCGTAGGTCATCGCCTGGGTGATGATCGACAGATAGACCCCGGTGACGCGCGAGCGAAAGGCAAGCCAGCCGAACACGAGGGCAAACAGGCCCGGCACCAGCATCACCAGCGCCGCGGCATAGGCGAAATGGTCGAAACCCCACCAGAACCACGGCAATTCCTTATATTGCAGGAACACCATGAAGTCCGGCAGCAGCGGGTTCTGATAGACCCCGCGCGTGCCGATCTGGCGCATCAGATACATCCCCATGCAATAGCCGCCGAGCGCGAAGAACGCGCCGTGGCCGAGGCTCAAAATCCCGGCATAACCCCACACCAGATCGAGGCTCAGCGCGAGGATCGCGTAGCACAGGTATTTCCCAAGCAGGGGGACCAGGTAGTCGGGCACCGCGACCGGCGAATTAGGCCCGACCGCGCGATTGAGCAGCGGGACGAGAACCACCAGCACCAGCGCGCACAACACGAAAAGGGTCCAGAACCGCAGGCTCCAGGCGCCGCGCTGCTCCGCATTGGTGAACGACGCGGTTTGACGACGGAAGATCATGCGCCGCGTGACCGTTGCACGTCCTTCGAGACGGCGCTTCGCGCCTCCTCAGGATAACGTAAGTCCATGAGAAAATTAAGAAAAACCGTCATCCTGAGGAGCCCGCACAGCGGGCGTCTCGAAGGACGCACGGCGTTGATCCAGCCAACGGCCGTAAGCCGCGCGTTCAACCTCACCCCTCCGCGTCCGCGGTGCGGCCCTTGAGCGCGAACATGCCGCGCGGCCGGCGCTGGATAAAGAGGATGATCGCCACGAGCACGACGATCTTGCCGAGGATCGCCCCGGCAACCGGTTCGAGGATCTTGTTGACGATCCCAAGCGTCAGCGCGCCGACCAGCGTTCCCCAGAGGTTGCCGACCCCGCCGAACACGACGACGAGAAAACTGTCGACGATGTAGATTGTGCCGAGGTTGGGGCTGACATTGCCGATCTGGCTCAGCGCCACTCCGGCCATGCCGGCGATCCCGGAGCCCAGACCAAAGGTCAGCGCGTCGACGCGCGCGGTGCGGATGCCCATCACCGCGGCGATCTCGCGGTTCTGTGTCACCGCGCGCATCTGCAAGCCGAAACTGGTGCGGTTGAGAATCAACGCCAGGGCGCCCAGCACGACAAAGCAGAAGACGATGATGTAGAGCCGGTTCCAGGTCACCGTGAACCCGCCGACGACGTCGAACCCGCCGGTCATCCAGCTCGGGTTCGAGACCTCCTTGTTGGGCGAGCCGAAGATCGAGCGCACCGCCTGCTGCAGAAAGAGGCTGACGCCCCAGGTCGCCAGCAGCGTCTCGAGCGGGCGCCCATAGAGAAACCGGATCAGGCCGCGCTCCAGCACGATCCCCAAGAGCCCGGCGAACAGAAACGCCACCGGCACGGCGACGACCAGATAGGCGTCGGACCAGCCGGCCGGGAGAAAGGCGCGGAACACCTCCTGCACGACAAAGGCGACATAGGCGCCGATCATGATCATCTCGCCATGCGCCATGTTGATGACGCCCATCACGCCAAAGGTGATGGCGAGCCCGATCGCGGCGAGCAACAGGATGCTGCCAAGGCTGATGCCTTGGAACAGATTGGCAGCCAGCCCGGTCAGTCGCAGGCGGTTCTCGATCGATCCGAGAGCATCGTCGGCGGCCTTCCGCAGCTCGGGGTCGAGATCTGGCTTGCCGCGCAACTCGTCGAGCAGGTTCTTGACCTGCGGATCGGTCGCCCCGGCGAGCGCGCGGACCGCCGCGAGGCGCTCTTCCTTGCTGCCGGCGAAAAGTTGCACCGCGGAGAGGCCGCGCCGCATCGCGGCACGGATCTCGGGGTCCTGCTCGGCCGCGATCGCCTTCTCCAGGAGCGCGGCGGCATCCGCCGTGGGATGCTTCATCACGTCCTGCGCCGCCGCAAGCCGCGCGGCGCGATCCGGGCTGAACAGGGTCAGCGCGCCAAGCGCCGCCTCTATGACGCCGCGCAGCCGGTTGTTGACAATGATCCGATCGAGGCTGTCAGGCGCGACATCGCTCAGTTCCTGACCGCTTGCCGCGTCCAGGAGTTTGGTCGTGCCGCCCCCGGTGGGCACCACCACGACGCGGCCGTCGGCG